>OLFX01001056.1_pt1 | contig 35893 bp, 41 predicted proteins | sample 1605091 | NCBI WGS metagenome assembly OLFX01 (sample SAMEA3888906, study PRJEB22519) | human gut metagenome | biome: human gut; feature: human-associated habitat; material: faeces | place: Denmark | collected 2012 | reverse complement strand
GTCACGAAGAACGGTTTCGCAGATTCTTAATTTTTTAGCCATGTTAATCCTCCAATTCGAAATAGTAAGGTGATGTAATTTTATACATACACTCAATGACTATCTCATACCTATTTATCAACAATTCCTATAGTTTCTACTTATGTAGGTAAAATGTGCTAGGAATTATTGGAACATACTTATATTAGACTACTTCTAAAATTCTTTGTCAACAAGTATATTATGCTTATTTATCATCAAAAAGCATGCATTTTTGATATAAAAGTGTAAAAAAAATCACCAAAAACTCTCGTTATGCTAGATTTTATCTTGCATTTTTAATCATTACCAAATGAGTGTGTTAATGAGAATGTAAAAGCAAACTAATCCTCATATCGTTATAATTTTTATTTATGTACGAAAGTATATCAGTATTTATTGATGTAGTACAACGAATTATCTTGATTTACAGATCTTGTTATCACTTTTTTTGATGACTGACAAAGATAATCTAATATTCATGAATATACATTTTCTATTTCAAATATACTTTTTATTTTACCTTTTTAGGTGCTGTTTCAAGAACAATATTCTTTCCATCTCGTTTTACTTGGATAGAGAATGCCCCTTCGCCCTCTTTAAAATACTCCATTTTAATGTCTAACAGCATCTTACCGATAAGCGTTTCCACCTTCTCAGTTAAAAATTCACGATAAAATGCATCTTGTGTTTGCTTAGGACTTTGATGAATCACTGGTTTCGCTGCATTGCGTTCCGCCTGCATCATACTTTCTTCAAAGTTATCATTTCCACCCCATTGCTTCATCATTTCTGCGTCTGATAAGCCTTTTTGAATTTTAAACTTTGCCATTATATACTCCTATTCTACTAGTTAGACGACCAACATAATGCGTATTCTATCTAACTTTATATATTATCACTCTTATTTAAGTCTAATTCTTTACACCTAATAATTCAATAATATGTTCCTTCACCATAACTGGATCAATACCAGACATACAGTACGCTTTTCCCTTCGGACATTTTCGTTTACGGCATCCTAAGCACTCCATATCATGATTTTGTAGCACTTTATAGGTTCCAGTCAGAGGTCCCCACTCTGCGGGGTTTGTAGGGCCAAATAAAGCTATTACAGGGCGTTGTAGAGCCACGGCCATATGTAGTGCACCCGTATCACAGGCCACTACCACCTCACATTCACCAAGAAGAGCCGCCATTTCACGTAAAGTAGTCTTACCTAATTTATTGTAAACTGGCAAATTCTCTTTCTTTACATGTTGCATCAATTCTTCAAACTCTTGTGCTTCTTTTGGTCCACCTAAGCATATAAAATTGCTTCTATAGGACAGGGAATCAATTAGTTGTTGCCACTTTTCATAAGGCCAGGACTTAGTCTGCCATGATGAACCTAAAACTAAACCTATCAACGGTCTATCTTTTTCTGCAAACGCCGTTTCCACTTCGAATTTAGCCCGTTGTTGCTCATCAGCTGTTACAATGAGATCCATTAGATTCATATTCTTAGTCTCAACAGGAATAGTCTCTGTGTTTAATGCACCTGGCAGTAATTTAGCTACATCAAGATATTGCTCTATAACATGCTTTGACCGATTCTTCGATTTGTAATTAGTAAATAACCAATTCAGTTCTTTAGTACCCCCTAATCCTAACCGTATAGGTGCACCAGATGCCAATAGTACAAGCCCCGTAATAAGCCGGCCTTGTACATCAACAGCTATATCGAAGTGATAAGGCTTTAAACGTTTTCGTAAATCCCACCACATGTTCCACATGGTACGAAGGTGTAATTTTTTTGAATGAGCCTCATATTCATCCCGTTCCCAAGGAATTATATGATCTACATAGGGATTATGTTCTAATAGTTCAGCCATGCTAGGTGTAACAATCCAATGTAAGTTTGCATCCGGATACTGTTGCTTTATCCACCTTGCGGCGGCTGTGGCATGCAGTATATCACCAATATAACTGAGCCGTACAAACAATATATTCATAGACAACCGCCTTTCTCATGTATTATCGTCGCCCGTTAAATCATCATCTCGTATACTCATATACCGATTATAACGAAATATATATGAGTTCAACTTGAATTATGTCGTATAAAACTAAATAAGTTTATAAATAAAGCCTTTATAACCTGCGATTATAAAGGCTTTATATTAATTCTTTTTCTTAGAGCTAGAGTCTTTAGATGATTTATCGTTATCTTCTGTTACTTTGGTCGTATCATCACTGCCATTAGCAATAATTTCTTTCACCGCATTCATAGTTACTTCAGACAAGGTAGTCGGATTATTGTATTTATAAATGGGTTTAAATCCTACGCCTAATTTACCAGAGTATACAGTTAATACATTATTATCTTCATCGACACGAGCAATATAGATGGTCTTGCTAGTATCTACACCAAGCAAACGGAATCGTCCAGGTGGGTTGATAACACGCCAACCACCTTCAATACCATTAAACATGAAGATGTCGCCAGTTTTAGCATTATCGTAGAAGAAATTATCTTCATCATAGAATACAGCAATACGACCAATGTCCGTAGCTTGCATGTAAACGCGACGCGTATCATAGTTCGCATCAGTTCTGTAAATCCGGTATGCACCTTCACGAACTTTTACCTTCATGTACACCACATTTGTCGCTTCGGAATAGGCCGCATCAACAATGCGACTTCCCTTTGGTACATCTTCAAGTTCTGTATCTACTTCGTGTTCCGGATCATCTGCATTGAGTCGGGCCATAACAACCTTGTTGTCCGTATACAGGCCCATAATTGCGTAGTTACGATCTGGCATCCAATCAAAATAGCTAATGGAGCGACCTTTCAAACTAACCGTTGTGGGCTTGCTTTCACCAGCCTTAAAAACCCGAAGAGATTCATCTGAAACAACAGCCATAAATTGATGGTCATAAGATACGTATTTACGTCCCTCCTTTACGTCAGGGAAGTTTTTCGTGTCATCCTTAGACGCACCAGAGACGTTAAATTCCGTAGTCGGTGCAAACATATATTGATCAAGGTACAGATACACCCCTCCTTGCAGTAGAATACCTACCGCAAAGGCGCTCAGTACACGCGTAAAAGGTTTCATTGTTCCTCCTATTTCACGATAAACGCCGTAGGAATCATCCGTTCCCCTAACAAATCGGCTGGTTTATTTACAACTTTGCCATTTAAATACAATGTAGAGCTAGAGCCACCATCGAGGTTAGCCGCAATGTATGCACCCTTTTCATAAAGTACATCTTGCACATCACGCAAGGTAGCACCCAAGGAATAACCTGGTTGACGGCCGTCGATTACAACGAACAACACAGTACCATCCTTACGTTGACCTATGGCCGTACGAGGACCTACGCCCCAACCGCCATCGCCATCGGTAATCATCTTCTTACCATCTACGATAAGAGGTGGCCCAAAGGTAATACCTTCCATAGCTTTCATATCAGCTAATTCAGTTTTATCATAGTTGCCCGCAATGAGGTTGCCAGATTTAGAGAAACCTACAAAATCAACGGATTCATCAGGCCCCACATCCTTACCGATAATATAATCCCCTTCGTGAAGGATAAAGCCATATGGCAAGCGGCCTGTACCAGTACCATTAGGATCATGGAAACCACCGCCATTGATAGCCGCTACGGCACCATTCATTTTAGCGATATTACTTGTAGTATCCCCTTTTTCTTGGATATTTGCAGCTGTCGCCACTTGGATACGGCGAGGGTCTGGAATTTCAAGTACATACCCTACATAACGGGAGGACTCAATTTTTTCCAATTTAAGATCTTTATCTTCACGAGCATTAAATTTAAACAAATCTTGACTCTTTACAACGCCTACGGTCCCCAAAATAGATTGCAACTCGTCATTACTGAATAGCCATGTAATATATTGAGGATGACGAGATTGTAAGATAGCACCAATTACGGCACGTTTTACATTATTAAATGGTCCAAACAATACCACGAATGGTGATGTGACTGCGGTAAATAAGAACACCATAATGATGAACTTTACCCAATTCTTTTTAAACAATGTATATCTCCTTATAAATCACTGTAATGTTCAGTGCTAATTCGTTCTTCAAAATGCTTGATGTCTACGGCATTCCCAACCCAAACACGTAAAATATTGTATGGATTATCCCCTGTATGAGCCCAACCGGACTTCATAGCCATTGCCATCTTTATACCACTGTCTTTTGTGGCAGCATCGGTATCCTTATTTTTGTCCCCATAGGGATAACAGAACCAAGGATTATCTGTAATTCCTAACTTATCAGCTAACGCCTGTTGTGCTTTTTGAATGTTTTCCATTTGTGCTGCTTTTGAAAGTTGGCCCATTTCCACGTGTTGGAATCCATGATTAGAAATAGTTATACCATTGTCTTTCATTTCTTTTAGCTGTTCCCATGTAAGCCGCGTTCCTACATCGCCTGGATTAACAAATACAGTAGCAGCAAAACCATATTCTTTCATCAATGGATACACGATAGAGTATGTATCTGCATAACCATCATCAAAGGTTAGTACTACAGGCTTTTCAGGTACCGCTGCACCATTAACTACATAATCGTATAATTGATCCATCGTCAACGGATGGTATCCATTATCCTTGAGGAGCTTCATTTGCTGACGGAATAAATCCTCGCGAATAACCGCATCATTATCTTTATCATCGCCAATCTTGTGATACATGAGTACCGGAACTCCCGACGGATGTACCATCGTAACCTGTTGTGTAGGTGGCGTTTTAGTTTCATTTTCTGTCGTTTGCTGTGAAAGCATTCCACATCCTGCTAACGCTGTAGCAATTACAATTGTGAAAAGCACTACCAATGAAAATCGTTTCATAGGTCCCCCTTTATATAGACACAATTTAATAACTTATATTATATCATTTATAAAGAGAATAGTAAAAACTAGCGAATTGTTTACCCGTGATTGTAATCTACTCAATAATGTTTTAATATTTTAATTATAATATATTTCACATAAACGATACCATTTCACCAAATAAAGGATGTACTATGAAAAAACGCCTAACTATTATTCAAATGGACGTCCATGTAAATGACATAGAATATAACTATACTCGTGTTCAAGAATTACTCTCTCAATCACTTTCTGAACGTCCAGATATTATCGTATTACCAGAAACTTGGAATACCGGGTTCTATCCATCAAAAGAGTTAATCAACATAGCTGACAGAAACGGAGAGCGAACTCAATCATTATTAAGTACATTTGCGAAAGAGCATAACGTAAACATCGTAGGTGGCTCTGTAGCAGTTGCTAAAAATGATGTTGTGTTCAATACCTCCTATGCCTATAACCGAGAAGGCACGCTCGTTGGAGAGTACTCTAAAATGCACGGCTTTAGTCCAGCGAAAGAAGATCAATACTTCGCAGGTGGCACGCACACCACACATTTTGAGTTAGATGGCATTCCGTGTAGCACCGTTATTTGCTACGATATCCGCTTTCCAGAATTAGTGCGCATGGCCGCATTACCGAATACAGAATTGCTATTTGTGCCAGCTCAATGGCCTACTATGCGCCTACGACACTGGCAAGTACTTAATGAAGTACGCTCCATAGAGAATCAATTATTCGTGTGTGCTGTAAACGGCTGTGGCACGGTTGGTCGCGTCCAAAGTACGGGACACTCCGCCGTATATGATCCATGGGGTACAAATCTATTAGAAATGAATACTGAGGAAGGTATTGCTTCTGCGAATATTGATTTCGATGTTGTCGAAGACATTCGCAGCAAAATCAATATATTCAGGGACCGTAAACCAGAACTGTATAATCTATAACATAAAAGACACATTGCTATAATTTGCAATGTGTCTTTTACATTAGAATTCAATAAGCTTCCACATATCCTCTGGTACTTGTTCTAGAGGTTTGTTTTTTGCTATCGCTTCTTTCAATATATCAATTGTATCTTGAACCTCTTGCTTGTCCTTTGTATTAGGATCATGAAGGATAACACGATTTAAGGAATCTTCGCCAAATTGTTTTAAATATTCCTTTTCTACTTGGTTTAATTCACGACGTAAATATTTCAAAACATCACCTCTTATAAATTATATATTTATACTCAATCTAATATATTAGGAGGTAATTGTCTACCAATTTACAATAACTATATCTATATTATTTTGTCATGCTTGCTTTTAATGCAGCAATTTCTGCACGAAGTTCTTGTAGTTGAGTGTCTTGTGTAGCATCCTTAGCTTTTAATGCATTATTTTCTGCTTGTAAGGATTTAATTTGATTATTCATTTGAAAGTTCCCTCCTAAAGCTCTCACACTATAGTTGTTATATCATTTTCTCTATCTCTATTTATGAAAATGAATATCACAATTAATATATCTGTTTATAATTCTAATATCAATGTTTTATTTATTTTTAAGTATATTTATTAAATAATTAAGTGTAAAATGAAAATATTTTTATGAGTAAAAAGTGATCTATCATCTATTTTTAGGCATACAAAAAAGACATGTTACTCTTCTCTCGTCTCTCTCGTAACATGTCTTAATTTGTATATAGATCTCTCGAACTATATCATATTGTATCTGGCTGAACTCTCTAATCCCTTTTTGACACGCCAGTATGTCTACAATTATTTTATATTTTAAAATAATTTATGTCAATAATTTATTTTTAGTTTAATAATTGCTATTTATAAAGAGAGCAAATCAGCTAATTACATTATTAAATCTACAATTAACCGCGTTGACAGAAATAAATAATATAATTTTTCTCAGGGCTCACCGCTGCGCCCAATGCATATGGATGATTCCAATTGCCACCAAAATCAAATAAATATATTACATAACCAGCAGGTATTTCTACCGAGTCTTCATTAAAAGACAATCTATGTAAATATTGTTTCTGTAGTTTTCGATTCTCCAACTCTGTATAAATAGGATATTTCTTCTTACCTAAACCTACCGTATCCGTCGGTTTAGGTTTTAATCTATCTCGCTCAGCCTCTACGCTCTTGCGCGTTTCTACATAACGTTTATACTTAGCTTCGCTATCCTCACCATCAATCTTAATCTTATTAAATTCAGCCAACACTTGATTCTGTAATGCATACATTTCATCAACAGATTTCTCAATAGGATTTTCCACTTGATTTTGTACATATTTGCCCATAGGTACTGTTGTATTTTCTACAATAACTATCGATGTAGGCATTAAGGTTTTCAAAGTATCTGCATATTCCATATTTGAATCAACATAGTTTTTTACATATACATTGGATAGATCAGATTTCGAAATGACAACTTTAGAATCTGTCCTTGCCTCATCAATGTAAGGCTTCAATTGATCTGGTGTACCACCAAAAGCCAGTTGTACATATGAACCACCTTGCAAGAACGGAGGATTACTATGCAGATGAATATTCTTTGCAAAGCTAGGTATTTGTTTAGGAAACCCTGGAATCGTAGCAACTAGCTTATAATCCTTAGGATTATTAATAGGATACTCAATTAACTCTATGGGCTTAAAAAATGCCTCTATTGATTCTTTTATCTCCTCTTTAGTTCTAGCCGTATACAGATCATAAGATTTCCCTTTATTCTTTTCTAGAAAGGCTTTAAATTCTTTATCACTTGCTTTATTCTTATCTGCACGCGTTCTGTAGGATGGAATATTAACTGGATTCGTTAATTTAATTTCCCCGTGTCCATTTTTTCTCATATAAGGACTTACGATACGTAATGGTTTATCTCTACTGCCATATCCATAGCCTTGCTTATTTGTTTCTAACGTATTGTAGCGCGTAATTTGTTTGAGTGCCTTTTCATCCCGATCATTATAAAGGAGATCAAAAATTTGATACTCCACCTTCATATCTGACTTTTGTAGTTCTAATAATCGTTGTTTAGCTCGTTTCTGACTTTGTGCTTTCAATAACTCAATTTCTTCTGCTGAAAGCTTTCTTGGTGTTTTTGAATTGCCCGTCCCGACTCTTTTAAAAGCACCAGGAATAACTTCAACAAACTCTGACTTTAAAGAATCTTCAGATTTTATATTACTTTTAATTGTAATACTTGACGTCTGACTTTGATTTTCTACTGATACAGCTAAACTAGATTGACAAGACAATGCTAGCGAAAGCATGCATAAGGCAATACTTTTTTTAATCATATCTCTCCCTTAAAACTCTGCTCATACAGATATAAAAAGAAGGACCTACAGTGAACTGTAGGTCCTTATATTTGGTGCGGTTGGAGGGACTTGAACCCTCACGAGCGTACGCTCACCACCCCCTCAAGATGGCGTGGCATTTAATAAATATTTATAAAATCAAGGAATACAGCATTTATCAGCTTTTATACTACATATATAATTATATATTTTAGCATATTTTAATATAAGTTGATGTCAAAATGATGTCAAAAGTGCAAAAAAATAAGGGCACCTACTTTTATAGTAAGTGCCCTATATTTAACTAACAAAAGTTGTCTGCATATCCACCTTTATGCAGTAAGGAGAAATGGGATCACCTCCATGTTATCTGCGCAAAGCACCAGCCAAGAAAAGTGCAGCATTGCTAATCGCCCATGTATCACGTTGGCGGCGTAACCTTTGTTCTGTCCTTTTATTGTTCTTTAGTTCCGCTTTCAACTCGTTCGATGATGCGTAAGCTGCGTCCAATGAGCTCGCTTGCTCGGTTGTTATTTGCGACGCTTTCTCCAACTCTTCTCCCTGTTTCTTGTTGATAGTTTTGAGCTCGGCCAATTCCTTGCTCCGTTCTTCGTTGATAATCTTCAATTCTTGTAATTCGGTCGCCTGCTTGACGGTTAAGCTCTGAGCTTCGTTCAATGACAAGTTTGAGTTCTTGATTGAGGCGTCGGCTTCGATTAAGTTCGTTTTGAGTTTGTTCCAGTCTTTCAAGGGCACGGTGATAGTTTCCTCTTGCTGTGAGGTAGCCGTCGATGAGCTGGCATGCACCAATGATGAGCAACAAAGCACAAGCAAGCATAATAAACCGCTTAACAGTAATTTGAGATTTAACCGCATTGATGTAGTTCGTGATTTTTTCATACATATCTAGCCCCCTATTTAATCAAGATCATTCCAACGTGCTGCATACCCTCGTACATCAACATGTACGAAGTCCTGGTGATAGTATTTGCCAATACCATCGGCACCACATTCCTCGGCCACTTCGGCGAGATAATCAACGTTAATGCCGTCATAAGTAATGTCAGCCGCTGTGCCCTCAACGTGTTGAGAGTTAGGAACCCCACCGACTTCCGCATTATGTTCTGGGCAACGATAGCCGCTTAACACTTCGATAGGTTGGCCGATACGTTCGCGGATAGCGTCCAATACATCAACGAGCCTTTTATCAATGATGTGGTCTAAAATAGGGTGTCCGTCGCTATCGTATCCATGACGGCCGCATTTACATGCGAATTCATAATCATCAAAATATGTACCAATTTTCATTATATGCACCTCTGTTCTTGCAATATAAAAGCCACGCCCATATATCTCGAGCGTGGCACAAACAACACTATATTATTTTTTCAAAATCATATCCACTCTTGCATGAACCACGTCAAGCAAGCCAGATATGGTAGTATTCCCGCCGTCTCGCATATTCTCGAGAATGCTCAATAGTTCTACTGAGCCGAGATATAGCCATACAATATTAACGGCGAAAGCGTATTGACCTGCCATATAGTCAAAGCACCAAGCGGCGCCTGTGGCTAGGCAATATGTTAAAACTTTTGTTACAAACGGCTTTCGCATATGCTTAGAGGATATTAGCCCCTTACCCCATGCAGCTGGAATCGCTATATATTTGTCTAATGCGGTTAGATTATCAGCATTCGCCCCCATATCTACAAGCATTTGATAAGATATAGACGCCCATTTTGTGATGAGGTCTAGGAATACCAATAATATGAATATGCCTAGCACCTGCACATGTTTTAAACCAATCATATATATCGCTACATCGGCGATAACGGCAAGCAAGGCCTTTAGTACAAACGAATCCGTCAACGTCCGCCAAGCCTCGCCCATGAAATCAGTTAATTCATGCATGTGTTCCCCCTGTGGTTTGATTAATTATAAATGGTAAGAATTGTAGCCACCTGTGTTGATGTAACTATGGTTAGTCGCATCCCATTCAAAGGTATTCTGATTAAAGACCATCATTTTGGCCCCCTGTGTTGATGTAACTATGGTTAGTCGCATGTTATTGTTAAATCCTTTAAATGTTATATTTTCAGGCGTTTCAATATAATAAGGGCCGTATGCGTTCCAATTATCACCTAAATTAAGCGTTGTCGGTCTATTAGCGTACATAGTCATAGTCGAAATGTTCCAACGCTTAGGGTTTACGTTGAAGTTCCCATTCACTGTATTATTGGTAATGTTCATTTTCAACACATCGCCATAGCGTTTGTACACGATCCCATTTTCTTCGTATTCTTCATCAGCAGCTGCACCAGTTTGAACGCCAGCAATCGTATAGTCGCCTACTTTCGCACCTGTGAAATTGTGATAAGTGAGTTTTATATCATCTTCACCTAGAGGCGGAATTGTAACAGTGCAAGCCCCAGTACTATCTAGCGTAAAAGGTGTATCGTTACCGACTACCTTAACGCTGTAATGTGGCTCACCTGTAACGGATACCACCTGTTGCCCTTGGATTACGCTTGGAATAGTCAACGGCTTAAATTCAGTCCGCGGGAACGGCTTGCCCATATTGCCAATTATGGCTTTTAGCACATCGTCAACGCTAGCACTTTCGCACCATACGTTACCTTGTAATAACAGTGCTTTCGCATTATCTGCCGAGGCACTTGTACCGTCTCGCCCGTCCTCACCTTTATCACCTTTAGGACCTTTCAGGGCCTCTAACTGTTCTGGTGTGAAATCTGCATAGGTGAATGGGTCGCCTTTATCACCTTTATGACCTTGCTCGCCTCTTGGCCCTTGTTCGCCCTGTGGTCCTTGTGGCCCTTGATTTCCTTGCTTTCCTTGTACGCCTTGCGTTCCCGGAATTGTAATGTCAATCACTTTCGGAACCCTTGCTTTAACTTCCACATATTCAAAGTTTTTTGTATCTTCCATAATTGCACCCCCTAATGTGCTGAAATATCATGAATGAATTTCATATCACCCATTACGATTTTAGTGGTATCGTTCCCATGAATAAGGAACACATCATATTGACCGCTCCTATAATTGCGGCCTATGTTCTTAGTTGCCTCGGCGGTGATTGTGCAGTAAATAATATTCTCGTGAACCACACATTCAGCCTCGGCCAGTAATTTGCCTTGTGCGCTCCGCACTTTCATAACCGCCGTGCAGTTGCTTAAATCAAAATCAGCACTGACCTCGTAACCTCTACGATAATCAGCGCCGATGTGTAATGTCTCTGGCTCGTTTCGGATAAAGTTCATATGCACCTCGCTTATATTTCGCCTAAATCAAGCGAAATAGGGAAATCTTTATGCCCGTCTAATTCTGATATGATATACATCATATTCTGATTGTCCATAGGCATGAATATATTGTTTTTAACATAAACATTATTAATATATGTTTTAACTGTGTTCCCATTAATTGCTATACATTGAGGTAGTGCACTGTTAATTCTTGTTACACCAATTTTTTTTACATTCTGAAAACTATGTTCGCTGTAATAGTCTTGAGTTTTTTTATTCTCTGCTGTGTATGCCTTATTAATAACGTCAATCACGCGCATATAATATAAGGCACTGCTAAATATAATATTTGAATTTTCATCAAATATTTCTAATCCGAAATTACTTTTTTTATGCGTTTTACTGGAGTATACATATATTTCCAAATCTTCTATTACAGCCTCTATATCTGTATCTTGTGGAACGTATAAAGTCAAAATAAACAACGGATATTTAACTGCATTATTGTCATCAGTGCTGACAATTTCGCTAGTTGCAAATGACGGCGTTTCGTGAGGGAAGTGTAGCGAATATAAATAAAATTCATCTTTATCGCGCTTAGTAATCGGCACTTGTATGCGCAATGCTGTCATATACCCATTTCCTGTATATGTGTTTTGTGCATAAAAATAATCCTTTTTAAAGTTAGGCGCCCAACCCTTAACGCTTGACACACTGATTTTAGATAGACTATTTTTAGAATATTTTAATAAATATTTCAGATGTAAACACGTTTGCGTATCGTCTAGCACAACCTTATTATTGTCATTTACCACCTCGAACATATGCATACTAAATCACCCCTATCATTAATTTTATATTGCATTTTTTACCAATAGCATTGTTGTTTGACAATGTAAATATAACTGTATTTCCTACTACTTTTGAAACATAATCCCCATATACTGCTGCATTGGATAGCGGATTAAATTCACGCGCTGTAAATATTTTTTGATTTTTATAAATCGGTATAGTAACGCTGATTGACGGCTCGAATGTATCAAGCACTTTAAACCATACAATTTTTGTTAATGTTGTTGTTACATCAGCAACTACATTGCCGTTTTTATCAAATACTTCTACACCAGCTGGCACATTATCACCCTTTCGCTTAAATAATGAATCAAATATTCTTTTTACAAAATTAATCAATCGTCTTGCCATAAGCCTAACCTCACTCGCAATGTATCATTCTCATCAAATACTTGAATTAGATTATCGCTAATTTCAACCCTTGCGCCACTTGTTTTAGTTCGCAATGTGCCGATTGTAGCCGTGATAGACGAAAGACTATCCACCTGCATTTTATCGGCAGTAACAGCCTTAGCCTGTATCATACCCTCGGTAATGATGTTCTTATCAAACAATGCCTCGCCAGTAACGTGCAATATTTTCCCGTCAATGCGTGTACCTGCTGGGCTTAGATTGATACGGCTCACCAGTTCAGCGCCGTCAAGGCTGTTCACAGCCTCTGTTACTTTTAACTCAATACCGCTTGAAATCTGCGTGATTTGTGAATTTACGTTATTTTGATAATCGCTCAAAGTTCGCTGGTACGCATTGCCAAGGTCGATTATCTTGCTATCCATGCCATTGACGGCGGTCTTGACTGTTCCGACTTCGCCTTTTAAGTCATTTATCGCTTTGTCTATTCCCTCTAGGCCTAGACTTTCCATATCGAGCAAGGACTTATCAATTTTAGCTTTGATTGTCGCTAGTTGCTCATCACTTCTAGGGCCTTCTCCGAATAGATCAACAAATGCAACCTGTACTGTATGAACACCGCTTTCCAATGGTATCGTTGCTACATTCGTTGTAAAGAAATACCTAATGCCATCAACGTAAATATTAACCCCTTTACAACCTAACTTGATATTATCGGTAGTAATACCGATGCCATTTATCAAGCTAACAATTTTGATGTTAGATGGTTTAGGTGGAATAGGTACGTTATAGGTTAATTCTGCCGGAGCGCTATATCCCTTTGTAGGGTTATGAGCATATAAATATACTTTTGCACTCCGTTCTGTTAATAGAGTGCTTAAAGTAGTATTATTGCTTTTACCAATTAGCCCATACTCTTGACCTGGGTGCAGATCATATCGCAACTCGTAAAAATCAATATCAGCGTTACGCACCTCTAGCCAATTAAAGGTGGCAACATCACCAAACGAAATGCCCAACCCTTGCGGAGTATTAGGCACTTCTGATTTGAGCTCAACTAATACAGATTTGATAATGCCTTGTGAGTAGTTTCCATGACGGTCCTTTACCTTTAATCGCACCTCATATGTATGGCCTAATTCACAACCACTAATAACGATTTGATTATCACCATTACCGCCATACTTCCATTCGTTTGTACCTTCACGATACCATGCTTCGACAGTATCAAATGTATTAATAGTTGGTTGAGTAAATGCAGCCACTACATCAAATGACAATACACCATCGCCAATTTCGTAATACTTAGTAAATAATGCTAAATCGCTTACTTCCGGAATATAGTATGGTGTGATTGTATATGGATATGCTTGCACCTCATCTAACCCTTGTTCGTTAGATCCATACATGTTAAACGACGTAAACTTAAAATATACCTGCTTTCCGATATCCTCTTTACGATACGGAGCATGATATAATGCCTCGTCAACTCTTACGAACCTAGCACCAGCATTGTGCGTTGTATCGTTGGTTCCATACTGACCGCGTATAATTCCACCCAACGCATAATCGCCATTAAGCTGCAATTGAGCTGTTTCATAAGATAGGCACTCACCGTCAACCCAACATAGAGTGTTCGCTCGTTCAGCGTCAACATGACTGCCACCTTTTAATGCTCCTTGATTGATTATTACATTAGCGGAGTTAGTACCTTGTGTTAGGTTGGTTTTAAGCCTACCCATTCGAGCTTGTTGCGAGATATTGCCAATTCGTTTATAGTTTTCGTTATTGTCCGACAACCATATAGAACAGCCACCCCAGTTAGGCTCTGAATTAACACCGATATACAATTCATTGCCCCCTACATCACCTGGCGTTTGAATAATAGCCACGTCATTAACACTTGGAGCAGGTACATTATAATCAATAAAAGGTCGTTCGTTTTCATGAACGTTATACTTTGCCGGAGCATATGTTCCTGGCGGTTTACCCTCTGCTGTAATTTCAAGTTGTCCATCTGCAGCTTCTGATACTGACGTTATAACTACGATTTGCTCACGCAATCCGCATAACTCATCTGTAATTGTTACTAGGTCGCCTGGTTCCAATCTACAAAATGCCCAATCGAGATGAAATGTATATTGGTTCTTTGCATATAGCCGTTTCATAGCTAGCTGTTCAGCATAGTATTGAGCCCTTGCCTTAGTATATAGGTAATGAGCCGACTTTTTAGAGGCTGGTTTGAGGCCATTCTTTTGCACATCTGCTACCACCTCGAATGATACCGTTTCTTTCTCGTAGCTATTGGCACGATTAATAAACTCAACTGTTGCCTGATTATACGTTTCTGAGCTATCTTTTCGCTTATACACAATAAGTTGTCCATCGCTGGCCGGAATAAGATCGTCTGCTGTTAAGTTATATTGAATTTGATTAGCTGGCGACCAATCGCCAATAGGTTTATCGGCTAATGGTACGATTTTAAGCCGGTCTGTAGACCAAAAGACCAAACTATTCGTAATTTCAGCTATATCGTTAATTACAGTTTGAGCTTTTGAACTTCTGCTATCTGGCGGTGTACTGATAAGAATGTCAGCTGCCTTGCAATATTCCCTGTAGTGTTCTAAGCCGTCAATATTAACATCATCAATGCCTATGGACTTTAACACATGCACAATATAATCGGCAGGGTTTACATCGATACCGTCGCCAGTATCTAATAGCTTCCCTCTAATTTCAAAATTAAATTGAGGTAGGCTGCCTCGCTCCCCTAAATCAACTACACCAGCCATATATGCCAAGCCACTATAAGGCAATGCCTTTTCAGGGTGCTTGGATAAAACATAAGGCCACGGAGTTTGTCCATAATCGCCATTATATGCCGTCAGTTCGATTTTTTCGCTCGGATAGGTATATATTTCTTTGTCTCGCCAAACCTTCCCTATACCGGCGATAGGGCCCTCACATAAGCCAATAGCACATGCCACTGTATAGGTATAGGTTATTTCTGTATGTTTTGAACCGCCACCCTTACCAGTTCTCGTCGTACTGCGATGTTCATGAGGTGTGAAATCGTCGTAGTAAATAATATTGCCACTCAATCGTGTAGTGCCTAATACTTCAGGCACTACCTCACCATATGAAGCACTGTTGATTTGAAAATCAGCAATCATATCGGCTCGATTAGTGGTATTTTTACCGCGATTAAATAAAAAGCCCATTATTTACCACCTTTCCTGAAACGATATACCGCACGTAAGCGACTTTTCCCTTTTGCGTCATAAAACAATACATCGTCAATCGATGATAGAATAACGCCCAAGTCAACGAAAGCATGAATTACTAAATTGTTACCAATGTAAATGGCACCATGAGAAATGCATCGGCCATATTGGTATAGCAAAAAATCACCGATACGAAGATCATCAAAAGGCACCTCGTCTGCTACTTGTTTGACATATTTCAGGTACTTTTCTTCGGAACGATGTAAATGCCATTCATTGGAATAGTTTTCGATATTGAAATCTGCGATATTCATTAGACCACTATCAACAACTGCAGCTACTAATAAATATGAACAGTCTACCCCTTTGCCTTTCACCATAGCGTTATTTTGATATGGTGTGCCTAGCCATTCACACGCAGCATTTGCTATACGTTCACCTATTGTTAATTTCATCGTATCGTCTCCTTTAAAGGAACATAAGGTGTTGCCCTATTCCGACTAAAATTATTGAATTTATTCTTACAAGTAGTCGGTGTTTTATCGCACCCTGGATAGATATAGGCTACATCACCAATACGAGGTGATGTGTTTGTAGCACTCATATAAATAATGGTGCTATTTTTACTATCCATAATTTGCGTTGCTTGCCCTGCTAATGGTCCGCTTATCCATTCCATTCCACCTGCTGTATAATAGCCGTCCTCAAATGGTATATCGATTTGCACGGTATTGGTACCAGTAACAGCCGTTACTTTTGCTTTCTTGCGATAAGCCTTAATATCGACACCGCACTCTTTCGAGTAAATACTATAAGGACATTGAGGATAATATCTTCGGTTTGGATATTCGATATTGAGCTTTTGCACAACTGACTTTGCACTAATCTTCAATATAAAGCCACCGCCCTGTGTTACTTCGCAAGTTCCATGAAATAGGTCTATACACTCAATCACCTTGCCAGCATCGTTAAAAAATGCACGGCGAAGATCAAGCGTTGCGCCGTCTAACCCACCATTATGAGCGACTTCCAATACAGACACACCACCAATTTGGTCGTTTTGACTAGCAGTAATGGTTACGCTTAATTTATCAACGCTAACTGTACTGTTCGTAGCTATTTTTTCACGCGTAATAATAGGGCCATCACCTTTATAAGTGTGGCCCCCATAATTTACATCTGCATCGGTATCGGCCCAGTAATAGCTGATACCGCTTTTTAGTTTTAACTCGTACAAATCACATGACAAGAATGATTGAGATGTGCTTAAATGATTGCTTAAAATCTGTCCGACTTCCTTCATTTACTCACCTCACTGTTACCAATTTAAAAGATTTCGATTTGAATATATCTTTATAAATAATCTCGTCTGTATAATCACCGCTGAACATAACTTTCCAATAATATGTATAGTCAGCAGTAATAATCGCAGTTGGTGCTACTGTTACCCCTTGTGCTAACCTAATTACGCCCTTATCAGATACAGCATTTATCGGTGTCCCATTAGCATATAATTTTAGGTTTTCGATATGTGCTACCGGTTCCCTGAAATCACCATACAAACGAACTGCTTGCCATTCAGATTGGGCTCCAATGCCTAAACGAATGCCCTTTTCCTCAAAATCTTCTGGATCCAACCAAAGAAAAGGAACTGTACCGCCTTTTACTTTTGCATAGAACCCCATGATTTGCTTATGCTCCTCTGGAGTTAATATTGCAAATTCAGTAGTAATTGTATATTGCGGATACTGCCACGTTGTCATGGTACGCACCCGACCGCTCCCAGTACGCTTTATTTTAGTATCCCATTTTTGAGCCTTCGTAGACTTCCACGCAAGGGATTTGATATCCGGAAATTTAATTAAATCTGCCATGCTACCACGTCCCCTCCGTTGCTATAAATTCCCTATCTTGGTTAACTAAAAACTGTCTTAGCGAACGTCCTGCGGAGTTTTCGAGCCATGTTCCAAATGATTGAGCGTCCATAGCAGATACGTTAAACGTAATACTACCAGCACCGCCACCATTGGCACGAGCTATACCGCCACCAATTTCATCGTATGTACTTTCGCTCAAAGGTAATACAGCTTCTTTATACTTACCTTCGCCAATCTCAGCATAAGTTGAGCCATAAGCCACACCACCGCTTGCCAGTTTAGGTAAAGATAGATTACTACTGAATCCACTTGAACCGGAATTAAACATACCGGAGAACGTACTTTGTGTAGCTGTTTGAGCTGCACCAGCTGCCGTGTTAGCACTCCATGCAGCCATACCAGCAATAGCACTTGCACCAAACGTTGCCATACTAACTTGTTGTGCCAATGCACTCCAAGCCGGTAATTGAGCATTTGCCGCAGCAATACCAGTGGCAGATTGTTGAGCCGCTAGCATTTTACCAAAGACTGCCTGTTTAATTTGACCGGCTATCCATTGTGCTACACTATCCGCAATAGTTTTGAGTATCGCTTTACCTAAATTTTGGAATGTTTGCATAAGCGTTGTTGTACCTTGAATAAGCCCTGAAATAGATCCTTGTAAGCTATCCATGCCAGCGTTTATAGCGTCAAACAATACTTGTTGGCCGTTCATATGAGCATCAAATGCAGCTTGTTTATATTCTTCAAGTAATGACTTGCGCAAGTCATAGTTTTGTTGCATAGCGATATATTCATCATTCAATGCAGTTTGCAATGCCTCGAAGTTTTGAGTACGCATGGCGTCTTCGATTTTATATTTTTCATCTTGCAACTCGGTTTGAAGTTGTAATGCCTTTTTTTGATACTCTTCTTGTTTAGCCAACAATTCTGCATTTTTCATGGCCTCAAATGAGATTTGTCCATCACCGGTAAGTTGAAATGCAATGCCTCGTTCTTTCAACTTATCAATATAATGTTGCTGTTCCATGGCGTCCATTTTAATGAACTTATCGACCATTTCTGCATACTTATCTTCGATTGTATCGATAGCGTCGATATAATCCTTAGACAATTGAACGGACGGAGATACGCTACCAGTACTGTCTTTATCAGCAGTATTGATAGCGAATTCTTTTTGCATATCTCGAATACTTGTTTCAATAGCACGAAGTTTTGTAAATTCCTCTTGCTTAGCCTTGATACGTTTATCAGCATAAACATCGTTAAGGTTCTTTAAATCTTCTTGATAATTAACGTTAGCACTCTTTGATTTATTGAGCTCATCGAGTTCCTTTTTGTATTGCAATTCGATTAGTTCGACTTGATTGCCTTGCATTTCCAAGAACGATTGCAAGATTTTTTCGTGGACCTCTTCGGCCTCTTTTGCAAGATCCTTTCCGGAGTGGCCTTTACCACCTCCGCCACCTTTTCCACCTTTACCGGTGCCAGCGGAACCGCCATCATCGCCACCACCGCCAACGTCTAGGCCGGTATCACCGCCACCAGATAACCCTTGTGTTATTTGTGAAGCCATATTAACGCCAGTATTTACAATATCTTGTGCTGTTTCCGCACTGATAGTATCAACTTGTTGAATAGCAGTAAAAGATGTACCAAAGAATTTTGCGACTTTATCCCCTACACTATTAAGTTTTGCAATTAACCAGTTAAGCCCTTCGATAATCTTATTTACACCCCAAACGGCGGTATGAACAATAGTTGAAAATACCGAACTTAACGTATTACCGAAACCATTAGACGCAGCAGATGCAGTCGCAAATACACCTACTAAAGTCATTATGACGGATATTAATATTCCGACTGGGTTTGCCTTCATTACAACATTTAATACACGCTGAGCAGTAGCTGCAGCTAATGTACTACTTCTTAATGCTAGAAATAACGATTTGAGGACAGTTGTCCCCAAAGTCAATGCGCCTATTGACAAGATAGTTCCTTGAACGGCTACTTTAACAACAGTCATTGCTACCGCATAAGCCCTAGTTGCAATTGCAGAGGCGACTTGTGCAGTTTTTAACGCTACAGTTTTTACAGTCAATGCAGCAGTTTGAGCGCTACATAATGCGACTGTCGCTTTATAAGTGATAAATGCAGTGGTAACACCTACAATGGCAGTGGCAACCCCTGGCATGGCGGTTCTAAACAGGTTCGCAAAGCTCGTAACAATATTCTTAGCTGTACCAATTACAACTGATAACGCACTAAATGCACCCCTTACAGTAATAATGGCTGCTTGTGCAGCAGTGCCAACCAAACGAAAGGCAATAGACAACCCAGCAAGTGCATCGTTTAATACACCTGAACTTGTCATGTTGCTTATTTCTTCCATAGCTGGTTGAAATGCAGCTATTAATTCATTCTGAACTTGCGTTCCTATATCTTGGAACGTCATAGGAATTTCTGCAAACTTAGCATTTGTTTCTTCTGCGCTATTGAATAAGGCTTCCTTGATAATGTCAGCAGTAATAAGCCCTTGCGAGCTCATTTCCTTCAATTGACCGACAGTAAGGCCCATTTCACTTGCAATAGATTGTGCCAACATAGGAGCATTTTCCATGATAGAGTGGAATTCGTCCCCTTGTAGCTTGCCAGCTGCCATTGCTTGCGTTAACTGGTACATAGCTGATGTTGTTTCTTCAACGCTAGCACCGGAGATTTTGAACTGCTTATTCAACTGTTCAACAAAATAGATTGCTTCGTCATTAGATGAAAAAGCGTCTTTTGCAAGCATATTCAACTTAGCAACACTATCGGCCATATCTAAATAACTATCACGAGAACGATTAGCGGCACTATAAATCTTGTCCATTATTTCAGCAGTAGACTGACTGCCGTCATTAATTAGATTGATACGTGCCCTAATCTGTGTAAGTTGGTCGGTGGTTTGAACAGCACTAACTGCCATATCTTTCATGGCACGTCCTGCAGCTTCAATCCCTATTGCCACAGCACCAAATGCAGCACCACTTTTGGCAGCGTTCATGATACTAGGAATTTCTATGCCGAAGATCTTCTGCGCTTTGCTTTTAACAGCCTCCATCGAAGCAGTAACGTCTTTTCCTAGCGCATTTTCCGCTTTCTTAGCCACCCTATCAAGTGCTTGTTCCGCACCACTAGATGAACCAACTATGCGTACATTGATTTGTGAATCTGCCATTTTCTTATATCTCACCTCCCGCCTGTCTAAATTCTTCCATGAATAACTTTTCTTCCGTTTTGCGTTGTGCCAACGTAATAGGGTGTAATTGCTTCATGATGTCCTCGACTTTCAATCGCTTATTACCAGCAATATGAACGTTTGTCATTATACATGTAAAATAAGCCTGTCTCCGGTCCTCAATTTCCATTCGCAATTCGTACCCTTCCGCCAGTTTGTAATATTCCATAGGGCTTAATTTCATAAACTCCCAAGGCTTCAAATTGAGTGGACCATACGCCGTACGCTCGGCCTTTGTTATCCATAAATTAAAAGAGGGGGCCGTATAGCCCCCTTCTAGTTTTTTGTTTCTGCTTCCTCTGCCTCTACTTCAGATTGTGCTTTTTCGTCAGCTTCTTCAGGAAATGATGCATAGTACGCAGCCTTACCAAAGACACCACTACCGATTAATGCTTTTACAATTAACTGTACAAGGTCTAAATATTGAACCTCGCCTTCATCGAATAATTGTTGTAGCTTTTCTTGGTAGTAAATATAATCACGTTTACGACCTTCGTGCTTCATTCCGACAACAAATGCAGTGATTAATTGTTGGAATGTCATTGCCCCAGCTTGAACTGCTTTAAAAATAGGTTCACCCCATAGCTGTTCAAGTTCAGCAATTCGACCAATTGTAAAATAAATTGTTTCGCCAGTATTAAATACATCACATGTGATTTTTTTCATGAGTGCGCACTCCTTAAATTAACTATAAATTATGGTTGTTTTAATTCGGACAATGGACCTACGCCATTTAAGCTGCCTTTATACGTTGCCACATCGTCATGTGGTGTGTTCATAGACAATTCTGTAATGGAGCAAATACCTGTCATATAGGCTTTGTTAGGATATTCAATCTTAATGTTGATTAGATCATCATTCAAGAATGCTTTTTCTAACAATTGCAATGATTCTTCATTAGGCATAAGCAATGTTTCAAGGTCGATGGACCACTCTTTAAGGCCTGGGATAGTAGACTTCCAACCATTAGTGCCTTTGTGAGATGCATCGATGCTATCAGCCTTACGAGATACATCACCTGTACGCTGTCCGCCTAATAAAAGCCAGTCAGCACCTGTTGTTTCGTCGGTGCCAGTATTAACATAAATCAAATAATTTTTACCGGCAGTAGGCATTGCAGCCTGTTGCGGTTTATAAAGTTTTTTTGCTGTAGCTGGTTGAGCTGGCATTAGTAGATACCTCCGTTTGTTTCTTCATTCAAATTAATAAGGCGAGCCACAAACCTGTACTGTGTGCCAATCAATGGCCGTACTGAATCATGGTCGCCTACTTTACTTGTACATTTAATATCGATGATTTGATAACCGCTATCTTGCAAGATGCATATATTGGGATTTAAATATCCACAATCATCACGCAGCTTGGTCATGATTTTTTCAAGCTTTGTTTCTAGATTTGCTATTAGTTCATATCCAACTGATAGGTCCGGGTCATCATTCCGTCCCCAAACTTCAATAAACAATTCCTGTTGCATTTCAGATTGCACAGAGTTATCTCCTGGCATCGTTTCTCCTCGAATAACCATAATAACTCCATGACTATCAATCTTAGCAGCCTGTGGGCGCATAGCGCCTAATATAACATTAAAATCATATCCGGCGCTAACAATGATATCTTTAATATGTTTCATTAACTCAAACCACATATTACCCCCTATAGATTTCAACAGAACGATATCCTTTGTACTCTGTAGGGTTACCTGTAAGCTGCTCTGGTGTTATTCGCGATTCCAATAACTTAATACGAGCTTCATAGTATTCTAATTTTTTAGAATAAAAGTCATCCGTCGAACCATTACTAGTATAACTTCCTGGTAAAGCATACGACTTATTAACGCAGACTTCTCGATAGACATATGCAAGGACTAATTCATCGATAGTAAAACTACGTATAACTTTATCCTTTGACACACCTAATCTATCCGCAAGTACATATAGCCATTGTTCTGCTTTGGATACAGCGGTCTCTGTTACCTCTTGCGTTAGCAATTCATCCCCTAATAGGTCGCCCATATCTTCAAAATTATATAGCATACAGTACTCCTTATATTTCAAAACTTAGCGTAATCTCATCTTTTACTAGCCCTTGTGCCACATCATCTAGTGCAATACCGGTATATCTGGAAAAAATACTAGTAATATTTGAGACATTATTCTGCAACGCTTCATACAAAAATGGATCTGGGGCAGTCCCAGGGTGAACCACTTTCCTAGCAAATATAAACCCATTACCGCCTTGTGGTACGAATCTCAATATCTTCTTAAAATGCGGCCGAATTACATGTGCTGGTGTCCCTGCATGTACAAAAGGGCCATATTTAGCGACATCACTATCAATAAATACAACCCCTTGCATTCCACTATTAGAAATTCGATAATCAACAGCCTTTTCTAAATTCCCTGTTCTTGAGGTAAATCTATGTTTCTCCTGTGCAGTATCTCGAACTTCAATAGTACTCGCTTTTACTGCCTGACGAATACGTTTTTCAAATATAGCCTGGCTATTCATAGCAATTATTTTTTACCGGAACCCTTACCTGAGGTTTTATCCTCAGGAGCTTTATCCTTAGGGCCCTCATCCTTTGGCTCTTTATCCTCAGGAGCTTTATCCTTAGGCTCTTTATCAGTATTTGGGGTTGTATTTTTAGGTTCCTTTACAGGTTTATCTTCCACAACTTCATAGCCGTGCTCTTTAAACCATTCAATGTGGTTGGCATCTTCGGTAAAGCCTTCCCCATTCACAAATACAACTGAACCAGTTTGACCTGTATAATCAGGTACTGGAGATTTAATAATCGGCATAATTGACCTCCTTATTTAACTTTAATTTTGCGGAATACACCTGCAGCTTTAGATGCTTTTAATGCAACCGCGGCAACCATTTCGACCTCGCCTTTCTTTACAGCTCCGGAAGAAGTGAAGTCAGGGAGCCATAAGTTAACCACATTATCGCCCGCAAGAGATACGCCGTGGAAACCATCGAGGCCAAGGCGTGCGACATATAAAGAAGTTTCACCTTGGCCATTAATACCTACTACAGGATCGTTACTACCAGCTTTGGTGCCAAGGTCAACTAATGGTGTAATGCCGTAATATTCAACTTGTTGTCCGAATTCATTTAATTGAGTAGAGTACATCGCAGAACGTCTAGCTACGGCTCGAATTTTAGCAATCAATTTAGAGTTTCCCATAATGGCAGATGGCGCACCATCCAAGCCTAAAAGGAATTCATCGAGTTGGTCTAAGAATGTCTTGTAGTTTGCATCAATAGCACCACTATCAGACAAATCGATAGCTGCTGTAGGTGTATATTCAGTAGAAGAACCTAAAAGCGCCTTGTCTAAACCATCAAATGCTTTAGCGTTGGTACCAGTATCGCCATTAATAACTGTGTCATTAAACAATGCAGTTGCAGCCTTGACCTTTTGCTCGATTTGTAATGTTACTTCGTCAACAATACCGCCCATTTTAGCGATTACACGGTCGATTTCAAAGGATCCGCCAAATACTTTCAAATCAACAGTGTGACGTTTACGAGTTACACTTTGAGGTGTGTATTCAGCATTAATATCACGGAAATCTGCAGTTGGTTGTGTTAATAATCGAGTATAACCATAGGTTAAAGTACCGCCACCGCCAGTAGGAGATACAGCATCATCAAATGTTAAGTTTCCAAATAAAAAAGACGATTTACGGAATTCATCAATAACTCCCATTTGTAAATCGTCTTGTACGTTAAGTTTTGCTTCAGCTAATGTAATTGGCATTAGTTTATTCCTCCGTTATTAGAATTTATAAAATTTATTGGGCTTCAATAGCAGCCGCTACGGCCCCCTTTAAACCTACTGGCTTATTACTGCCAGAATTGTTGCTTCCTGCACCGCTTGTGCCTGAACCACTTCCGCGTTTTTGTACATCTTTAATTGCATAATCTTTACCTTTTAGCCATTCATCTACACAATCGTCAACAGTTCCACTAGTACCATCAGACTTAATATATCCATAAGTACCATCTTCGTTGACTTTGATGTTACCAACAATCAGCTTTGAAAATTCCTTAGGATCCATAGCGTTACGCTTCGTCAAAGAATCAACCACGGCTGCAGAAATTTCAGACTGTACACGTTGTGCATCAGCATTTTCTCTTGCTTTACGCTCGGCCTCTACAGAATCCTCCAGGGTTTTAATTCGTTGCTGCATAGCTACAATACCTGCATCATCCTTAATCCCTGTAGAGGTGATTTTTTCCAGCTTGCCTTGCGCATCAGCAAGCTCACGGTCGGCAACTTCTTTTGCCGCTTTTGCTGCTTTCGCCTCATCATTCTTGGCATTAAATTGACTCTTGGAAACGTAGTTTTCACCATAATCCTTAGTCACTGCCTCTGCTTGTTCCTCCGTTAACCCTAACTTAATTAGTTCCTCTTTTGTCATCTGTATGACCTCCTGTAAAATAAACCTTCCCTCTTCGCTTTATTTTCGTGAGCCACACCTCACGACTGCGGTCTTGTTCTTTTACGCCTTCAATACTAAAAAGGCAAATAAAAAAGCACCTGCATAAGCAAGTGCTTGATTGGTTAAATTAAGTTTTAAATTTCTCGTATTTCTACGATTTCACTGGCATACAATTCATATTCGCCAACGTCTATAGACGCTTCGTCTGGCTCATTATTTACGCTAGATGTATAACCCAATAATTTGCCTTTCATAGTATCTCCATCAACGAATATGACTTCAATATTTTCTGACTTGATTTCATCGTATCGTCTACGCAATTCTTTTTCTGTCATTTTCGTTCACTTCCCTTCGGTACAATATGAATGCCTTTATTAGATACATGCACAGTTGCAAAACTAGTACTCCGTTTCGCTCCTGTCTCTTCATGTACATCATACCCAATATGTGGGTATATATCAACTAGTATTTTATGGTTCCAATCGCCATTACGCGTAACCCCTATTCCTCCATTATTCACTCCAGCTCTTATTGCCTTCAACACATCAGAATGTGATGGTTCTACATCGTAATAGCTTTTATTTTTTGAGGCATCATATAGCTTACCATCTTTTACATGCATGCTCTGCCGAGCTACATATGATTTATTGAAATATGGAGAATTAATATAGTCTATAATGCGAGCTTTGACATCATCTTTAGTTTCGCTATCTTTCCGTTTAGAGATTTCTTCGACACGAACCTTACCATCTTTTATGTAGTCTTTTAGACTCTCAATCACCGGGAGTCTGCGTTTAAAAACATCTCCACTCCACCCCCTAGCTTTTTCAGTCCACGATATATGCCCATTCATTACTAAGTTGCGTCCATTTACCCCTAATATTTGTTCTTGTTCGGTTTTATTCAACGTCTTTAAATATGACAATCCACCGGCTTCTACATTAGGCTTTGCAACAGTATTATTAATCATGCCATCGATAACTGGCATAATGCGACAAAGGCAATGTGGATGTGCTGGCAAATGTGGGAACTTATCCTTGGGATACACTCCACGGCCTAACCCATATAAATCTGCGTTAGCATATACATCGCAGATATCAACTACAGGGTGCCTAGTGCTTAATCTCCACTGGAACGCCACCACATCAGGATCATCAACATGTCTCGCAATTTCACCCTCAGCATACGCGCGCGCTCGTTCAGTACGTGCTATACGTTCGGCATGGTACCGAGCCTTTTCTTGAGTGGCAACGTATACTGCACGACTAACAGATGCAGCATTGCCTTTTTCTATTGCTTCTATCAATTCAGTATAGGCAGCACGCATACCAGGCGTAGTGCGTTGTTCTATCAGACTTCTAACACGTCGAAGTTGATACTTAACAGCTTCTAGTTCTGCTTCATTAGTAGGCAATGTAATATTTAGGCTATTAATCCGTTTTAAAAATTTAGGTAATTCGGCTTTATCAATAACCGTATCAGTCCCATAGCCATCAAATAATGCTCGTGCGGTCTCAATCGTACTATTTCCTTTAGACATAGCATCTTGAATCGTAGTAATAACTTCACGTTTTACGGTACCTGATGCATTATGTAGCCTATCAGATAAGTTTAATCCATCCGGTGCCCATGCCTTTTGCATTGCCTTTGAAATGGTTTGTAATTTATATGGCATGCCTGCGATTATTGCACTTTTAGCTGCATCACTGGTTACACCTATGTCTACACCATATCCCCTAGCACACTCCTCAACTAACTCATCGATTAACGTGTCTTTCATTGCTTCCATTACAGGATATTTTTTATATGCTTCTTTAACAGCATATTTAGGCGTGTGCCCTTCGTCTAACAATCGACGTACTTCGGCTTCAAATTCATCAATTATATCGCGTATGACACGTTCGGTATGCTTATTCATCTAGTCGCTCACTGTTCTCATCCGGATTTTCTCCATTTGAATACATGTCATCTAATACTTCTTGCTGTGCAGTAGCTTCCACTTCTTTAACAATAGCATCATACACATTACCGTCAATATTAGGCATATATCCATCAAGGATGCGTTTAAGCACTTCAACATAATATGTTTTAGATTTAAACCCTAAATCAAGGGCTTGCTGACCTTGAGATAAGCAATCAGCTACATCATTAATGTCAAAGTCCCTTGGATATTCGCATTTATAATCCAACTGCTCGCCAGTCCACAATTCATATAATGCAATAATGGCTTTCTCTGCATTTTCACACTGTACAGCGAAGTTTGCTAGTCGTTGATTTGTTCTTTTGAATGCCCACTGTTTAGCAACCCCTGATTTTTCCTGCTGAACCCCTACTACAGAATCAACACCACCTATGCGGTACATTTCTTTAATTTCAGCTTCCTTTTCTTGCATGATAATTTGTGCCGGCCCATTATCTGGAGCAATAAAAGCAGGAGGATGACTAGCCTCTGATGGATATAGTAATACGTTGTTAACGCCCAAGGTTAAGTCTTCTATTCCTTCGTCGGATGGCATGGTTAAAGTAGAAAATGTTTGAGAGTTCAAAATCTGTGTCAATAAACTATCAAGATGATAGACTCTATAGTTCTTTTGTGCTAACGAATAGAACTCTGGATGCGGTAATATAGTTGTTTTCTTAGTGCTACGGCCAAACCATTGCACTACAGGAACACGTCCTAACCCATGTTCACCTTCATTAATAATGCCCCGCCCTTTATCACGAATAGTCCATTTTGTGTCTGTCCATTCATAATATACTGTTGAACTACCTCCATTATCATCAGTAATAATCGTTCTATATTCGAATCTAATTATTCGACCTTTGTCATCCAGTTTCCAACCAGTCACATCACTAGGTTCAACTGAAGTTAAATATGGTAACCGTCTATCACGTACATTATCAGCCAAACTTTCACCGAATTCTGCTTCATTGTTAACAATGACATACACAACACCATACATTTTTGCAATCAAAGCCTGTTGCTGAATGTATTCTTGTAATGATGTACCTAATCGATCTGCATCTTTTAAAAACACTTTGAATTTAGCCGTTTCTTTATATTCTCTTCGAATTTCATCATTAAAGATAGGATCTACATTCGCATTAATAATCGCTGCGGTATGGTTAGAATAGCTTGATAACTTTTTACGGAAATTATAATTGTCTATGCTTTCTCTTGGATGCTGTTTTAAACCACGACCTAAAGAGAATAACCCGGACCCATAGTACGCATCATGTAATAACTGGTATGCATACTTCTGTTCGTTTGTAATAAACATATAATGAAGTTCCTCCTAATAAATATCAGAATTGATGGATTTAATAACAGGCGCATTCAAACGTTCAACAACGCCTGTCGTTGCGTCTTGAGCATCATCATGTGCATTTTTACCTTTGCGCTGATACTTATACATGGATGTATAGTATTCAGGCCAGCGGTCCTTAAAGTTAACTGGGAATAAAACATAATCCATAACTTGTGTTGAATTTGATAATATTCTAGCTTCCTTATTCTTACTTTGATGAAATGCAGTAATCTTTGTCCGATTACCTGGATACTTTTCTTTTAGTATCCGTTTAACATTTCTAGCAAAACCACGTCCACCATTATTAGACTCTATATCAGCAATATTTACACTATTTCGATTTATTAAATCTGCAGTTTGTTCTTCAGTAATTTCCATAGGCGCATCTGTATACAATACATCTAACACATATGCGTAGTCTTTATATACTCCATACACAATAGCGCATAAGAAGTCGTCGCCAGTATCTGCAGAATCCACATAAGCCTTCACTGCAGAGAATAGTGGATATCCTTTATCATCCCTAGGAATATCCTCATATGTACTGAAATAAGAGTATAGCCTACCTTTGACGTCAATAGGCTCTTGTTGGTAATTGGCTGATGCAATATCTTCGCCCATTGCTCTAATTTTAGATAGATAGCTATCTTTTGACAGTACATCCGAGCACAGCATACTGCCATCCTCCTGAACCGCTTTCATCATAATCACTTTAGATTTGAACTTAGGATCATCTTTGAAATGCTCGATAGCACGTCCAGCCAAATCATCTGAAGCCCATCGTGTCATGATTATAATAATCTTTCCTCCCTCTTCTAATCGAGAGAGCATTGTGTTTGTAAACCAACTCCAATGTGACTCTTTGACGTTTTCATTATAGGCTTCTTCAGCATTTTTAATGATATCGTCAATTATTAAGAGTGTCGCACCGAAGCCTGTAGATGAACCGTCAGGAGATGTAGCGAGATAGCTATTATAGCCATCCTTCAAAGACCACATATGAGCTGCTCCATCGCCCTCTTTGATTTCAACTCCAGGGAATACATCTGAGAAAACGATTATATTCTCATCAGCTTTAACTTCCTTGATTGCATTTCGCACTCCCTTGGCAAATGTCTTGGATAAAGTCGCATTGTAAGATCCAGTCATCACCTTTTCTTTGTGGTTTTTACCAAGTACCCATTTTGATAGGTTCTGGGCTGTGCGGCTCTTCCCATGCCTTGGCGGTAAATTAAGAATAAGAACATTGTAGATATCGCCCTCATAAAAATCTTGTAATGCATCGCACAAATCAACTAAATATTGACGGTCGTATTCATAAAAGTCACCCTCTAATAGATGGCAAAAATAAAAGAATTCACGTCTCGCAAGTTCATATTTGAACTCCTGTACAACAGCCGGTGTGAATTCCATATTATCTATCCTCTTTTTCAATAACTTTTCTTATTTCTTCAGTACTTAAGCCAGCTAATGGATTGTGATTTACATTAACATCAATCGTCCGATTCCCCATAGAAATATTGGCAACTTCAGCGCGAATCTTATCAATTCTTGCTCGTTGTTCGTCTGTAGCTAGCGGACTGCGACACATACCGTCGTACTGCTGAATCATTTTAGTTAAAGTGGCCATTGCCACCGATTGGGCCTTCATAAATACTACTTCTTTATCTACCGAAGAAATGACCTTATCTGTCTTAGTAACAGAGCGACTGGTCCCTTTAGCTGGGTCAATAGTAACCTCTGTCCTGTTTTCAGTGACCCGTGTATGGTCTTCTATTCCCTCAACATACATCAGCTTTTGTGCTCTGATAATACGTGCAAATTGAACTTTTATGTTCATATATAGAATATCAATAGGGCTTGATTCCTCGACTTCCATCACAATATCTAAAGTTTCTTTTGGTAAATATTTCGCTAGTAATCCGTGCTTAACAGCATTTTGATTTTGTTTAGGCGCACCGCCAGCATTGTATAATGCATTATGATTGCCAGGCTGGCCTCCTCGTTTTCTTGTATGCGTACTTTTATTTTTTGTATGCATACTTTTTTTTGATGTATCGCGGAACCACCCATAGCGCGTCTTCCACGATTTAACAGTCGCCAATGACACACCGTACTTCTCGGCAATATCCTTATACTTCATGCCGTTTAGGTAGTCCTTGTGCGCTTGCTGATGTGTCGTCACATGGCAGCACCACCTCACTCAATTCATGTTGTTTACAAAAACTATTGGGCAACCTCAGAAAATTCTAAGCGCTGCCCATTTCTAATCACATATACATTTTTATTACTTCCAATAAATTCGATATATCGTTTTACTATTACATCACAGTATTTAGGATCTAATTCAATGCATCTACATCTGCGCTTTGTTTGTTCGCAGGCAATCAAAGTAGACCCTGAGCCACCAAACGGTTCGAATACAAGTTCTCCAGGTTTTGATGAGTTCTTAATTCCCTGTGCACATAATGCAATCGGTTTCATCGTCGGATGTTCACCATTTCTTAAGGGCTTATTAAATCGCCATATAGAATCACATTCAGTACCATTATTAACTTCTATTTCATACCCAGGCACTCTTACTACAATATGGTCCGTTTCATTAGAAAAATGAAGAATATAGTCATTTCCATCTTTTTCGATTTCAAGAGGAAGATTGTCATCAATCACAGTAGATTGTTTTCTGCCACCATAAAACTTATGACTAGCGCCAGGTTTCCATCCATATAGAATTGGTTCGTGTTTCCACTGGTAATCTTGGCGCCCCATTACAAATGTATTCTTAACCCAAATCAGGCATTGTTTGATAAGTAAATCATTATCTCGAATCGCACGTCTAAATTGACCACCACAGCTATCAGAGTGGCAGATATAAAACGCTCCACCAGGTTTTAATGCTTTGTTAACCAAAGCGAATACATCATCAAGAAATATATCAAATTCAGCATCTGACATATTATCGTTTTGAATGGTAAGAGCTTCCTTTGTACCTCCCTCATAAGCCACGTTATACGGTGGGTCTGTAAATACCATATCAACAACGTCCCCCCCCAGTAGACAACCAAGAGATTCTGTCTTTGTTGAGTCGCCACACAATAACATATGCTCACCTAGCATCCATACATCACCGAACTTTGTCATAGGTTCTTTAATTGATTTGATAGCTTCTTCTGCATCAAAATCATCCTCATGAACTTCATCTGCCATTACCTGGTTTAATAAGCTAGCTATATCATCGTCAGAATAACCTGTGAACTCAGCAAAATCTCCCGTATCAGCTAATAATCCTCCTAATAAGGTATTATCGATATCTGATAGTTCGGCGATTCTATTGTCTGCAATCAGGTCTGCATACTCTGCAGCTTCGCTTTCATAATCCTGCCGATCAATTGGAACAGTATCTAGTCCTAATAATTGTGCAGCCATTAACCGCCCATGGCCTCTTACAATAAACCCAGAACGGTTACTCACCGTAATCGGAGCTCGCCAACCTTGTGCTTTTATCACTTTGGCTAACAACTCTACTTGCTTATCACTATGGTGGTTAGGATTTCTAGGGTTTGGTACTACAGTGGTAATATCTACTAAATCTGTATACGCGCAATGGATCATAATGTTATCTGCCATTATTTCAGCACTCCTTTATTCTGCTTGTATTTACCGCACTCCTTATGAACCTTTGCGGTTTTTGTTTTTACTAACGAATGTGATGGTGCATACGATTTACACATATGATCAATGTGAATTCCATTGGCTTTGCACCAACCTTTTACATTATTAAGGCATCGTCTCTTTTCACAATGTACATCAGTCAATCGTATTCACCTCGCTTCCTTAATATTTGTATACAAAAAGACCGCTAAATCATATAGATTTAGCGGTCTTTTTGCTTTAGTGTTCTAGGTATTCACTTTGTCGAGAGAGATTAATTTGTTTCCCTATTAACTCACACTATCATTATAAATTGTCAAGAATGACATGTCTATGACAGTTTTATGACAATTTTGTATTGAGCCCTATCACTCCCCAGAGAAGTACAGATAGTTCTTCTACTCCCCTTGCAACGTACCTATGAATAGTACGAACATCTGGCTTTTCAGGGAACGATTCTGCAATCTCTTCTAATGTTTCTCCATCAATATAATACCTGCGCATACACTCACAATACTTAAATTGTTTTGCGTTACACTTCTCAGCATAGATATCGAGCATGTTATTAACATGCCTCATCATCAATGCTGTTTTTTCTTTACTTTTAACAATCGCATTAACTTTTACAATGCTTTTATCGTCAAACATATCAATTAACAGTTCATTGAGCCATATATCCTCGGCTTGTGTCGAATCCGTGATAGCATTGTCTACGTATGACTGTAACTGACTATAATGCTTAAGCAGCTTGATCGTGTTGTGTCGAAGTTTACGACCTAACTGTGCATTTTCTTGCTTGGCTAATTCATAGTAGGTTTTTGTGGCCACCTCAGTGGCCAACCTAGTGATTTTTTCAATTTCGTATTCATTCAAATACATCTCCCCCTTTTAATTTGTAGTTTAGTCCGAATTGTGTTTATACCAACTTCATAAGAAGCATCTAACAATAATTAAATCATGTTCAATGCTTTCCATTCGCTTAACACAAATGTAGCAATACCATGTTTCTTGGCGTATTCATATTCGCCTTTACAACCTCGGCTAGTCTCCCAGCCATCACACAAGACCAGTACATCACAATGATTAAGTAGGCCTAGACATATCCCTAAGCCAAATTGATATTGGTCTCCGGTTAAATACATGAACCCATAATTATGGATAGGTGATACATAGTCATGTGTAATATCAACCATCACCAGTTCTTGCATAATTTTGTCTATTTTTTCTTTATTGCTCTTCTTACCATCATATGGATGAGCCACATATACAAGCTTTTTCTTCATAATACCTCGCTTTAATTAACGCTCTTTACAGGAATATACTCATACACTCCGATATGTGCAGGATTACATAATTCTCTGTATCAGTTATAATTTCATCTGCCATCGTGCCTATGAACTTTCTATTATCATTTTCTAATACACCTGCCAATTGTAGACCATCAAGAATAAATTTCTTAGCGAACGCTACATTGTCAGGATCGTGCCTGGTTGATGAGTGCCATTCAAATAACAGGTCCACTTTACCCTTAACCGATTCTATCTGTTGTGATAGACATTGTTCTTTGACTTGCTCGGTGCATTTCTTTTTCATAGCAGCGGCAGCTATAGTCGAACCACGTTCACAATCAATGTACTCGTTCAACGTAGGGAACCTGTCGTGAGTTTTCTTTCTAAACCGAAACTGACAACGTAAGATAATCTTCATCGGTGTGATTCTCCCCAAAATATAGCTTCCTCATAATCTTTGCCACGTAATCTATCAATCACTCGTTCGCTATAATGGTCTTTTGTTTGGTCGTTATTATAATTAGTTGTCAGTATAACTGGCTTCATATCATGGTATCGGCCAATAATAATGCTTTCAACTTTTGTGTGCACCCAATCAGATTTAGAATACTCCGCTCCAAAATCATCTAACAGCAACAGCGGAATATTCCTGAGCTTTTGTTCATAATTTAGAAATGCAACTCTATCACCATTAGATAATGTGAGCATAATGTCCAATAGACTAGGCATAGAAATCATCATACAGCCCCGGTTTAGCGCTAGAACCTCTTTCAGAATACTAACTGCTATAGAAGTCTTTCCAGTACCAGCAGGGCCCCTTAAAATCAATCCTTTGCCACTTTTAAGATTTGCCTCTAAATTATCCACATAATGTTTTACTACAGCATATGCTTCTGAATTTTCTTTAGGGAAGCTTCCATGTTTACGTAACCACTCAAAATCCATATCATAGTATCGCCGAGGGATACCAACAGCAGCATAATGTCCATTGACATCATTCTTAATCACTACAGGCTTATCATACACAGGATAGAAAAACTCATCCTTTACCGTGGACTCGTTCATACTCTGCTTGCCAGTCGACTTCCTCCTTTTTTCGAGAAACGTTTCTAGCATTTCCGTTATGTTTACTTGCTCCAAAATCTTTTTGCACCTCCTTCTTTAGATTCCCTGCCGTGACAGTTTCAACATACTTGATGCTATTACCGCCATTATCAGCTGTGGTATTGATAGCAACAATAACTCGTTCCTTCCCATAAGACTCAACCAGATCATCTAATCGGTCTTTAATGACAGGTGATACATCTCCGATTGCTTTCATGTACAAATCGTAAATAGGTTTATTTTTTACTTCATCATCGTCAAACATAGATAGAGGATTTTCATCTTCACGCGCGCGCGTATCTCTCTCTATATTATTTTCTTTTCTTTTCTTTTCTTTTATTAGTTCGTTTTGCTCAACATGTGTTCGTTCTTGTTGAACACGTGTTCGTTTTTGTTCGTTTTTACGTCTGGCCTCTCCGCTCTTAATGCCTGCGAGCCTACGTTTTTCGCGGAGTTCTTCGTTTTTAACTTTTCGAAATTCAAGGCGCCGTGTTAAGCTCGGAGACCAAAAATATTCATCATCACAAGCCAATAATTCATAGTCTGAAATCAATGAATTTACGAACAAAAATGAACACATTGAACATAACTCATTTTGTTCAAGCACATGTTCGTTTTGTTTGAACACATGTTCAACACATGTTAAATTTTCTTCGTTTTTTACTCCTAACTCATTATCAAGAGCAAGAAATGTATATCTTTTTAATGGCAGTTTGTAGTCTTCGTATGATGCTAGCTTTTCAATAATAATCCACCACCATGCATACGCGATCATTCCATATTCAGATATCATTGCCACTATCTTGGGGTCACTGCTCGCTGTAACATCATGGCTAAAATAATAGGATTGGTCTTTTGCCATAAATCATCATTCCTCGTCTGCAAATAAAGCCCCTTGTGCGCGTTTACCAGCAATAAACCTTACACATTCATCTATTAAGTCTTGCACTGAAATAGCGAATGTACGGTCTGCATACTCTACCGGTAACCAATCAGTCTTGAATTTCAATTCATCAGTTGAGGTTGCATCTTGT
>OLFX01001021.1_pt1 | contig 36897 bp, 30 predicted proteins | sample 1605091 | NCBI WGS metagenome assembly OLFX01 (sample SAMEA3888906, study PRJEB22519) | human gut metagenome | biome: human gut; feature: human-associated habitat; material: faeces | place: Denmark | collected 2012 | reverse complement strand
GCTTCGGGAAAGTTGCACCTGCGGCAGAAGGCTAAATCTTAAAACGGTAAGGAGGTGTCAGCGGTGGCTGTTTGTATCAAAGACTGTATTCAGAACATGAATCTGGTGATTGGCTGTACTATTGGTTGCAGCTACTGCTACGCCAGAAACAATGTCCGCCGGTTCCACATGATTGATGATTTTGAAAAGCCGGAGTTCTTCCCCGATAAGCTGCGGCTGATGGAGAAAAAGCGCCCACAGAATTTTCTACTCACCGGCATGAGCGATTTTTCCCACTGGAAGTCAGAGTGGCGGGAACAGATATTTGCCAAGATGACTGAAAACCCACAGCATCAGTATCTGTTCTTGACTAAGAGACCGGAGGGCATCGTCTTTTCCACCTCATTAGACAACGCTTGGTTTGGTGTAACTGTTACCTCCAGCAAGGAAAAGGACCGCATCCAGGCTTTACGGGAGCATATCCATGGCGGACACTATCATGTGACCTTTGAACCTATGTTTGACGACATCGGCACAGTAGATCTTACCGGCATCGAATGGATCGTCATCGGTACTGAGACCGGACGCAGGAAGGGTAAAACCGTATCCAAACCGGAGTGGGTACGGAATTTGACCGATCAAGCTCACACACTGGGCATCCCTGTATTCATGAAGGAAGATCTACTTCCTATCATGGGAGAGGCACAAATGGTACAGGAATTTCCCCCGGCCTTTTACCGGGTATTGGAGGTGCAAAAAACATGGCGGAAGTGAACAACAACGGCATCCTGATCCGGGATGTGGAGACAAAAAATATCATGACAAAATCCACCCTGCCGGTGGGCGGCTATTCGGTCAATCCTTATGTAGGCTGTACCCATGGCTGCAAATACTGCTACGCTTCGTTCATGAAGCGATTTACCGGGCACACCGAACCGTGGGGTACATTCCTGGATGTGAAGCATTGGCCGGCAATCAAAAATCCGCAAAAGTACAAAGGGCAGCGCGTAGTCATCGGTTCTGTGACCGATGGCTATCTGCCCCAGGAGGCTCAGTTTCAGAACACCCGAAAGCTTCTTGAGCAGCTTCGGGGCAGCGAGGCGGAAATTCTCATCTGTACCAAGTCAGACTTGGTAATCCGTGATATCGACCTTCTGAAAGAATTGGGAAAGGTCACGGTTTCCTGGTCGATCAATACGCTGGACGAGGATTTCAAAAACGATATGGACAATGCCGTCAGCATCAAGCGGCGGCTGGATGCCATGAAACAGGTTTATGACGCAGGTATCCGCACCGTGTGCTTTATCGCTCCGGTTTTTCCCGGTATCACGGATTTCGAGGCCATCTTCCACCGGGTGAAGGACCAGTGCGACCTGGTGTGGCTGGAAAATTTGAATCTGCGGGGCGGTTTCAAAAAAGACATCTTAGACTATATCCAGGAGAAATATCCCCACCTGCTCCCCCTGTACGACACCATCTACAACAAGGGAGACAGAAGCTACTTCCGTGGTCTGGAAGAACAGGCGGAGCACCTTGCAAGAGAATGCGGTTGTCCCTTTGTGGACAACGAACTCCCCTACGGCCGGGCAGAGCCGGGACATCCGGTCATTGTGGATTATTTTTACCACGAGGAAGTACGCGGCTCTGAGAACACCGGGAAGCGAACTCAAAAAGTATGATCTTAGGGTGCTCTGAAACGTAGTATGGACAATCGACACCCACACTCTAAGTTACGTGTGTCAACGTGATAAAAATTATATTGGACAAACGCTTGACAACTTTTGTTTTGTAATTTCAAAATTTTCTCTGACCCATTTTTGACCCAGAATAGAATTGGAGCGGGCAGGGCTGGACGGAAACAATGGAAGATCCGCCGAGCGGACGGTGGTAAAAAGCACAAATCGGAGCCGAAATGACTCCGATTTGCCCTTGAGACTGCCTCATAACCCGGAGGTCGGAGGTTCAAGTCCTCCCTCCGCAACCAGATCGAGTGGATGTAACTGATTTCAGTTACATCCACTTCTTTTTTACCTGAAAGTATTGACACGGGCATCATTCGTGAGTATATTATAATGATTTAGCGAGAAACGCTGAATGGGCGGCATGGGAAGAGAAAGGATTCACAATATGAAACACGATTTCAAGTTCATATCCAAACATTCCCCACAGGTTAAGTCTGCCTATTCTGACCTTATGGAAATTCTCAGTCTTGTTCATGATGACTTGCGGAAGCAATACACTTTTCAGCATAAGCCGGTTGGCAGTTACTCTCGAAATATGATAACCTATGATGCAAAATCAAATATCGGTTTCGATTTTGACATCAATATTTATCCCAACGATGAAGAAAATCGCTTCACTGCAAAACAGATCAAATTACTATTCAAACAATCATTGGATAAATTTGCGCATCGGTATGGCTACGACTTTGCCGAAGACTCAACTCGCGTCTTAACCATCAAAGTTAAGGACCGAAAAAATTCCCGTATACTTCACAGCGTTGATTTTGCTTTTGTAAATGACTATGAAGACGACGATGGATACGATTGTCAGGAGTACATTCACTATAACAAGAAACAAAATGCTTATTCATGGTCAGAACAGTCTCAAGGATTCTATATGCTTCCGGAACGCTTTCAATGGATAAAAGATAATGGATTGAAAGGTGCGCTGTACACACTATACATCCGCAGGAAAAATAACAATGATGACCCAAACAAGCATTCCCGTTCACTATTCGCCGAAGCGGTCAATGCTTGTTATAATGAGAATTGTGATGAATAGGTTTTTGTGTCCGGAGCAGGTTTACGCCTGCTCCGGTTTTGCCCGTCCCCTGCGTTTCGCACACATCGATGTGGTCGATCAGCTCGTTCAACACCTGTTTGGTCAGCGTCCGCATTTCCATGAACTTGCGTATCGCGTGGATGAACTCCTCCCGCTCGTTTTCCTTTTCGCCCATTTCGGTCAGCTTCCTGCGCAGCTTCAGAATCTTCTTTTGCAGCTGCTCATGCTCATCGGAATATTCCTGCGAAAGAACACAGTAGTTATCCTCCGAGGTCTTGCCGCTGAGCTTGTCCTCATAAAGCGTTTTCAGTAGCTTGGGAATGATCTCAATTTTGCGCTGGTTTTCCCGGTCTTTTCAGCGGATACAGCGCATCCCTCCAACCCGCACACGATCCCGCAGCCCCTGCATTTTCCAGAAACCCCCAACAGCGGCGGCTACATATTTTTGCCGCCATTGCAGAAAATAGGCATACCGCCGATGAAGAAGGGCAAGCACACCCACCATCGCCGGTAACAAAACTCAACAGCTGGAGGATGTATATAGATGAAAGCAACTGGGATCGTGCGGCGCATCGATGACCTGGGCCGGGTCGTGATCCCCAAGGAGATCCGCCGCACCATGCGTATCCGTGAGGGCGACCCGTTGGAGATCTACACCACACGGGACGGGGAAGTCATTTTCAAGAAGTACTCCCTCATCGGCGGGCTGGAGGACTTCGCCGCCCAATTCTGCGACACCCTGTCCCGCAACACGGATTTCACCGCCGCTGTCACCGACCGGGACGGCATCGTGGCCGTAGCCGGGGCCGGGAAACGGGAGCTGCTGGGCAAGAACCTTTCTCCGCAGCTGGAGCAGATCATGGAGCAGCGCAGCATCTATCAGTACCGCTCCGGGCAGGAGCGGCTGCCGGTCTCCGAGAGCACCGGGCAGTATGCGGCGGCGGTGGCCGCCCCCATCCTGTGCGGCGGCGACGTGTTGGGGCTGGTACTCTTTGTCTCAGCGGAGGATCGTCTCCCCGGCGAGGGGGAGTACAAGCTGGCTCAAGCCGTGGCGGGTTTTCTGGGCAAGCACATGGAGACCTGACTGCAAAGGGAGCCGGGAGAGCGATGCTCTCCCGGCTCTCTTTGCCCGTTTATCCCAGCAGCCCGAAGGCTCCATGGATCAGCATACAGACCGCTATCCCCACCGCCGTCGGCAGCACCATGGCCAGCAGCGTCCACCGGCGGCTGCCAGTTTCCCGGCGGATGGTGAGGCAGGTGGTGCCGCAGGGGAAGTGCAGTAGGCACAGGGCCATCATACACAGGGCCGTCTCCGTGGTCCAGCCGCTGTGCAGCAAAATGGCCCGCAGCGCCTCCAGCCCGCTGCACTCCGTCAGCGTCCCGGTGTGCAGATAGCCCATCAGCAGAATGGGCAGCACGATCTCATTGGCGGGAAAGCCCAGCAGAAAGGCCAGCAGCACCATGCCGTCCAGCCCCATGAGCCGTCCCAGCGGGGACAGTACCCCGGCGGCCCGCTCCAGCAGAGAGACGCCCCCGGCGTCCATGTTCCCCATCCCCCAGATCAGCAGCCCCGCCGGGGCCGTCACCGTCAGCGCCCGTCCCAGCACAAACACCGTTCGATCCAGCAGGGAGCGCACCAGCACCCGCCCCACCTGGGGCAGGCGATAGGGCGGCAGCTCCAGCGAAAAAAAGGAGGGCTGTCCTCGCAGCACCGTGGCGCTCAGCAGCTTGGACATGGCCAGCGTCATGGCCACGCAGAACACGATGACCCCTAAAAACACCGCCGCTGCCAGTGCCGACCGCCCCGGCCCGGCGGCATCCCCCAGAAAGAACAGGCCGATCAGGGCGATCAGCGTAGGGAAGCGGCCGTTGCATGGAACGAAGCAGTTGGTGAGGATGGCCACCAGCCGCTCTCTGGGGCTGGCAATGATGCGGCAGCCGGTGACGCCGCAGGCGTTGCAGCCGAAGCCCATGGCCATGGTGAGGCTCTGCCGCCCGCAGGCGCCCGCCGCCCGGAAGCACCGATCCATGCAGAAGGCCACTCTGGGCAGATACCCGGCGTCCTCCAGCAGCGTGAACAGGGGGAAGAAGATGGCCATGGGGGGCAGCATCACCGCCACCACCCACGCCACCGTCCGGTAGATGCCGTCCACCACAGCCCCCTGCACCCACCACGGCGCTCCTGCCAGCAGACCCCGCAGTGGTTCCTCCAGCGCCGTCAGCCACCGGCTCAGCAGCCGGGAGGGGGCATTGGCCCCCTGTATGGTCAGGTAGAACACCAGCCCCAGCAGCAAAAGCATCACCGGAAAGCCTGTAAGCCGGGAGGTCAGCAGCCGATCCAGCCGCCGGTCCGGGGCGTGGGGGTCTGGCCCGGCGCACCGGACGCACTGCCGCCCGATCTCCTCCGCCAGCGCCACCACCGACGCCGTCAGGCTGTCCCGCAGGGCCTGCCCGGAGAGCGCTCCCAGCCGTTGCTGCGCCCGCTGCCACAGGGACTGTTCCCCCTCTGTGGGCGGGCTTCCCCACAGCAGCGCCACGGCACGGCGGCGGGACATTCCCGTCTCCAGCAGTCCCAGCGCCGCCTCCACCGGAGGGGCGTAGGTCAGTCTCCAGCCGTCCTCCCATGGCTCCCGGCGGCACACCTCCGCCGCCTGCCGCCGCAGCTCCGCCAAGCCCTTTCCGCTGCGGGCGGCGGTGGCCACCACCGGCACATCCAGCAGCTGCCCCAGGCGCTCTGTTTGGGGTGTGATGCCCCGGCGGGCCGCCTCGTCCATGAGATTCACGCACAGCACCAGCCGCTGGGTCTGCTGGCGGAGCTGTAGGGCCAAGATCAGCCCCCGCCGCAGGCAGGAGGCGTCCACTACCACAATGACGGCATCCGCCTGCCCGCTCTGCAAAAACGCCCCGGCCACTTCCTCCTCCGGCGAATCCGCCGCCAGAGAATAGGTCCCCGGCAGATCCACCAGCCGGAACCGCTGTCCCGCCTGCGAAAAATAACCCTCCGCCCGCTCCACGGTCTTGCCGGGCCAGTTACCCGTGTGCTGGCGCAGCCCTGTCAGGCGGTTGAATACGGTGCTTTTTCCCACATTGGGGTTTCCCGCCAGCGCCACGGTATATGTATGCTCCACCACGCCTCCTCCTTCCCTGCGGATAGACCATTGTATGCCGCCCACCTCCGTTGGGTGCGGGGAGGGTGCGGACGGGCCTCCAAGAGCGCACAAAAGCCCGCCAGCGGCGGGCTTTTGCGATGACGGAGAGGATGCCGGGGCGGGCAATGCCCTCCCGACACCAAAGGCGGCAGCCCTATGGGCTGCCGCCTGAGTCTGTCGAGAAAAGTGAGAACCTCTCGTCAACGGGGAGGAAGGGTGTGTGCGGGAAACCCGGGAAGGGTGTCCTGCACGATGATGATCCCCATTTTTCAGAACTTTTTTGAAGTTCTGAAAAATGCCTCAGCGTGTCGAAAAGACTTTTTCGATACGCTGAGGCGGCAGCCCTATGGGCTGCCGCCTTCTTACTCTGTAAGGAAACGGAATCACTCGGCCTTTTCCACGGCCTCGGTGCGGTAGATGAAGCGCACAGCGCCGTCCATGCCGTCCGTCAGACCGGAGAAGCTACGGTAGTTGCGGGAGACCTCCACCGTGGCGGTCAGGCGCTCCGCCAGACCCTCCACGTCGTCGCCCAGCACGCTGACCAGCTTCTCCACGCCCTCCTCATTGAACTGCTTCAATCCATTGGAGAGCTGCATGGCGCCGTCCCGCAGCTGCTTCACGCCATCCAGCAGGGCAGGCATATTGCTCTGGAGCCGCTGAGCACCGGCAGCGGCCTGATCCACACCGGCGGTATAGCTATTCAGGCCCATGTAGAACACGTTGTACTGATCCAGCTGCTGCTTCAGGCTGCGGATCTGCACGGCACCGGCGGAGGCTTGCTCCGTAGCGGCCATGATCTTCTGCTGCACCTCGTCGGAGGCCATGGTCTCCTCGATCTTCAGCTGCACCTGCTGCTCCGTGGCGGCGTCGATCTTCTGCCGGATCTCCTCCGTCCCCATAAGGGCCGTCACATTCTCGGAGATGGTCTGCTGCATAGCCGGAGTCTGCACCTGCATCTCTACGGCGGCATCCACCTGCGCCTTCAGCTCAGGACTCTGCTGATACTGCTCTATGGTGTAGCCCATGGCGTTGAGTACCTGACCCAGCACCTGCTGGCGCACCTGCTCCGTCACCTGAGCCGTTACCTGCTGCTGCACGGCCTCGGTCACAGCGGCACGGATCTGATCCCGTGCGGCCTCCACGGCGGCAGTCACCTGCTCACGGGCGGCCTGCTCGGCCAGCGTACCGGCCTCGTCCAGCTGGGCCAGCACGCCGCCCAGCACGGTGGCGTAGTTGTCAATGGCCAGAGAGGGGATGGTGATGCCCGCCTGCGCCAGCTGGGGCTGCAGCTGCTCATCGGCCATAGCCAGCAGGGAGGTAAAGACCTGCTTGGCCCCGGCGTTCAGGGCGCTGCTGTTGGAGCTGAGCTGATCCAGACCGTCCGTCAGCTGATCCACGCCGTCAGACAGCTGTCCGCAGCTGTCCAGCAGCGTGCAGAGTCCGTCATACAGCTGGGAGGAACCGTCCATCAGCTGATCCATGGCATCCGTGAGCTTGCCCAGAGAATCGGACAGGCTCCCCAGATCGCCGGAGGTAAGGTCGTCGGTATCCACCTCATTGAGGAGGCTGTTGGAGACGACGGTGAGGGTGGTCTCCAGCGTGAAGTCCGTTACGTCGGCGCTGATCTCCACATAGTCGGGCAGGTCCAGCTGCTCCCTGCTGATGCCCAGATCCTCCTGCAGGCCGGGGAAGGCCATCCCCATAACAGCGATGCGGTCGCCGTCGTTGATGAGCTTACCGTTGGAGACGGTGACATTGGAGAAGTGGGAGGTATCCAGCAGGGCGCCGGTGAGGGCCACGAAGGGGACATACACCTTCTGGCTGACGCCGTTGACGGTACGCACCTCATACTGGTTGTTTTCATACTCGAAGCGGATGGTCACCTTGCCGCTCTTGCCCGCCAGCTCGCTGGGGGTGACGGTCTTGCCGTCCAAGGTATAGTGGATGCTCATGCTCACCGGCAGCTCCTTCTGGATGGTGCCGGTCCAGCAGTCGTCCTTCACCTGCTGGGCGTCGTTCAGGCTCTCGATAGCCTTCTGGGCCTCGGCGGGCAGAGCGTTCTTGATCCAGTCGCTGACCAGGATCTTCTGGGTGCTGCCGTCGGCAGCGGTCATGACGTACACCGTCTCGTCCTTGACGGCCTCCGTGTCGGAGGCGGAGGCGGCCGTCACCACGGCGGACGGGGCCTCGGTATCATTGGCGTCCTTGCCCACGGCGTAGGTGGTGACGCCGGCGGCGCCTACGGCCACCACCACGGCTAAGATCACAGCCAGAAATTTATTCTTTTTCATTTTACAACCTCCTGTTTACCAATGAGATGGGTCATACCACGGGTGGTGCGGCACACGATGCCGTCGCACAGGATCAGCAGAGCCGGCAGCACCAGCAGCACCAGCAGCACGCTGATGATAGCGCCACGGGCCATCAGCATACACATGGAGCCCACGATATCGATGTTGGAATACAGCGCCACGCCGAAGGTGGCGGCGAACAGGCCCATGCCGCTGACGATGATGGAGGGGGCCGAGGTCCGCAGTGCGGTCATAACGGCCTTCTTCTTGTCCTCGCCATTGAGCCGCTCCGCCTTGTAGCGGGTGGTCATCAGGATGGCGTAGTCCACCGTAGCGCCCAGCTGGATGGTACTGATACAGATGGGGGCGATGAAAGGCAGCGACTGGCCCAGCACATGGGGCAGGCCCAGATTGATGAAGATAGCCAGCTCGATGACGGCGATCAGGACGAAGGGCAGGGAGAAGCTTCCCTCTACCAGCGTGATGATGAGGAAGATGGCGGCGATGGAGATGGCGTTGACCACCTTAAAGTCGTGATCCGTCGTCTCGATCATGTCCTTCATACAGGGGGCCTCACCGATGAGCATTCCGCCCTCGTCGTACTTCTTCAGGATGGCGTTAAGGGAATCGATCTGCGCATCGACATCATCGGAGGCCACCTTATACTCGGAGTTGATGAGCAGCAGCTCCCACTGGTCGCTCTCCAGCATGGAGCGCACGGAATCGGGCAGCACCTCCATGGGGATCATGGGACCTGCCACGCTCTCCATGCCCAACACATACTTCACGCCCGGCACCTGCTCCATCCCGTCGATCATGGCCCGGACGTCGCTGTCCGGCAGATCGGCGTTCACCAGCAGCATATGGGTGGAGGCGATGTCAAACTCCTCGGAGAGCTTCTTGTTGGCGATGACGTACTCCATGTCCTCCGGCAGGCACTGGCCCATGTCGTAGTATACCTCGTCGTTGGTCTTATCATAGCTGATGTAGGCCGGGGCAACAAGCAGGGCGAAGATCACCAGAAACACAGGGAAAATCTTGCACACGCCCTTGGCAAAGCCTCCCATATCGGGGATCAGGGACTTATGCCGTGTCCGCTGCAGAGGCTTATCAAGCACCAGGATCAGGGACGGCAGGATGGTCACGCAGCCCAGCACGCCCAGCAGCACGCCCTTAGCCATGACGATACCCAAGTCACGGCCCAGCGTGAAGGACATGAAGCACAGGGCGATGAAGCCGGCGATGGTGGTGGCAGAGCTGCCGATGACGGAGGTAAAGGTGTTGTGGATGGCCACCGCCATGGCCTCCTTGTGGTCGCTTCGCAGGGTCAGCTGCTCGTTGTAGCTGTGCCACAGGAAGATGGAGTAGTCCATGGTCACGGCCAGCTGCAGCACCGCAGACAGGGCCTTGGTGATGTAGGAGATCTCTCCCAGGAAGAAGTTGCTGCCAAGGTTATACACGATGGCCATGCCAATGCTGGCCAGAAACACGAATGGAACCAGCCAGCCGTCCAGCAGCAGCATCATGGCGGCGCAGGCACAGGCCACGGCCAGCGCCACATAGATAGGCTCCTCCTGCTCGCACAGGTCCTTCAGATCCGTCACCAGTGCCGACATACCCGACACGAAGCACTGCTTGCCGGCGATGGAGCGGATCTCACGGATGGCGTCCATGGTCACGTCCTCCGAGGTGGCGGAGTCGAAGAACACCGCCAGCATGGTGGCGTCATCGGTATTGAACTCGTTATACAGCTTATCCGGCAGCAGCTCCATGGGGATGGAGAGGTCCGCCACGGAATCGTACCACAACACGCTCTCCACGTGGTCCACCTGCTGGATCTTCTCCTTCAGCTGGGCCACCTCCTGCACCGGCATATCCTGCACCACGATGAAGGAGAAGGCTCCCTTGCCGAAGTCCTCCTTCAACGTCTCCTGCCCGATGACGGTATCCATGTCGCTGGGCAGATAATCCAGCATATCGTAGTTGATCCGGGTACCCAGCATCCCAAACACCGCCGGCACCAGCAGGATCAATGCGATCATCAGGATCAGAACACGGTTTTTTACCACCGCTTTAGACAATCCCATTGCATCTCGTTCCTTTCTCACTTGATCTCAAATTCGTCTGTCTCGATGACGTCCGGCTGCTGGTGGCGGATGATCTTCACCGTCAGCAGAGCCACCAGCAGATTCATCACGCCGTCCAGAAACAGCGACGCACCCAGGAGCATGGTCAGCGCCTGCGCCCCCTCGCCGGGCCGCAGCACCAGCAGCACGCCCAGCACACCGGCGCACGCCGCCGCCAGCAGGATGGCCCACCAGCGGTCGATGCCGAAGCGCTTGGCGTCCACGGCGATCTGCACCTTGAACAGCCCGTCCGACAGCACCAGAATGCCGTACACCACGCACAGAAAGCCGATGGTCTCGCCGGGATGGGTCAGTGTTACGATGCCCAAGGCCATCAGCAGCACGCCGAAGGCCAGATCGTACTGGAAGGCCAGCCGAAACAGGTCACGGGACAGATACCCCGCCACCTTCACGGCACCAAACACGATCATCCCAATGCCCAGCAGCTCTCCGATGACGGCCACCGACACGCCGGGCCATACAAACAGCACCACGCCCAGCACGCACAGCAGCACCGACATGATGATGTATCCTGTTTTGGCCGCTCGCATAGGGGTCACAGAACGCATGATACGCATCTCCCTCACTTTTGATGGTCTGAGTTTACCGCTTTCGGCGGCGGGAGAAAATGGACAAAAAATGCCGGGTGTCTGAAAGTCAGACACCCGGACGCAAATTGCCCAGTTTTTAGGCAGTCAGGGGGTATTTGCCTAAATTTTCAATGGTCCTCCCGGCTGCGCTCGATGATGAGCTCCGGCAGGCCGTGGCACAGGCGGCTGATACGCCGCAGCTCCTCCAGCGCCTCATCCTGCATCCCGCCGCTGATCCAGTCGATGCACATTCCGAAGAGTTGGCACTTGATGAAGCGGATCACCGCCCGGCGGTCCGCCTCCGGCAGCTGGTGCTGGGGGAAGGCGGTATCGATGTAGGTGGTGACGGCGTACTCGCACAGACGCATGGTGCTCTCCTCGAAGAGGTCACGGTTCACGGAGTGGTAGATGTGCATCACGGCGCTGCGGTTTTGCAGAGCGTAGCGGAAGGCCATCTCGCAGCACTCGTCCAGCGTGGAGATGGTGGGGTACTCCTCAATGAGCTGGTCGGTGTAGGAGGTGATGATCTCAGCGATGAGGGAGGGGATATCCTGAAAATGGTAGTAAAAGGAGTTGCGGTTGATGCCGCATTTTTCCACAATATCCCGGACACTGATCTTGTTCAGGGGCTTTTCGTTGAGCAGCTGCAAAAACGCCGTTTCAATGGCCTGCTTGGTAAAATTTGCCATACATACCTCCGTCTCTTCTGCACATACTCTCTCGGAAAATTGATTATAGCAGATTTTTCCCCGGCTGACAACCCTCCCAAAGCGCTCAAAATGGGGCATACTATCCCTACCGTCATGACCGACGGCAGCCAAGAACAGGAGGTCCATGCCATGCGAAAGAAAAAGCCCTTTCACGACCCGGCGCCGGATATCCACGACTTTCCCGGCGTTCCGGAGAGTACCTTCGATCTGGTGAACCAGTACGGCACCTACAACATCCAGCCCACCTCCCACACGGAGAACCTGTTTCCTCTCATCGGGCCGGAGCTGCCGGAGCGCTGGCGCACCATGCGTCTGGGAAAGGACGATCTGGAGGACTTGTAGCGGAAGTCTGCGGGGCAGACGCATCAGGGGCGGGCGCATTTGCGCCCGCTCCTGATGCGCTTTTCTCTTGCAGGCTGTGTCGAAATATGGTAGGATGGATGTATACCATATGGTATAGCAACCCCCAAATACATGATTCGGAGGAAAGAGAAGCGATGAAGCAGATGAAACGGGCCGCAGGTCTGCTGCTGGCGCTGGTACTGGTGCTGAGCATGGCCGCCTGCGGTAAGAAGGACGGAGACGGCGGCGACAGCCAATCCGGCTTCCAGCGTGGCACGATTGAAAACGGCATTTACACCAACACCTTCGTGGGCATCGGCTGCCAGCTGAGCGATGACTGGACCTACTACACCGACGAGCAGCTGGCAGAGCTGTCCGGCGTGGTGGCCGAGAGCAGCGAGGAGATGCAGAAGGCCATGGAGGATGGCAAGAGCACCTATGATATGTTCGCCAGCGCCATGGAGGGCCTTGTGACCATAAACGTGGTGTATGAGGATCTGGGCGCTCTGTACGGCAAGCTGCTGGACGAGGCGGGCTATCTGGAGATCGCCGTACCCAAGCTGGAAGATGCTCTGGCCTCCATGGGGCTATCCAACGTGAAGGTGGAGCAGACTCCGGTGCAGTTCGCCGGTCTGGTTCGGGAGGGCGCTGTTATCTCCGGCGAGATGGACGGCGTCCCCATGTATGAGACGCTGGTGTGCATCAAGCAGGAGGGCTATATGTGCTGCGTGACCATGTGCAGCTGGACGGAGGATATCACCGCCGATCTGGTGGAGCTGTTCTATCAGGCGTAAGCCGAGGCGAAACAAATAAACAGGAGGCCGCAGACAATGCCTGCGGCCTCCTGTTTATTTGGTTTATTACAGCTCCGGGGCGGCGTTGGTGCGCTGGGAGCGCAGACGGTAAGTGACCTTCTTCAGCTTCCGGCTTCTCATGGAGCTGATGGCCGTGGGGATGGCGCCCAGCAGCGTGAAGGCATACAGCTTCACCAGCTCCCCGATGTAGGTGGAGGAATCGATGATCTCCTGACGCAGCATCTCCGGGATCATGCGGAAGCAGTCCAACAGGCTCAGCTCGTAGTAGTCCTTCAGCTCGTTATAGACGGCGACGGACCAATCCAGCTGGTAGCCCACATAGGTCATGCCCAGCATCAGCACGATGCTGACCACCAGACCCACGGTGGAGAACCGGCCGCCCAGCAGCTCATAACCCTTCATGGTGCAGATGGCCATGACGATACCGCTGACTGCCGCCACGTAGCCCAGCTGGCCCAGCAGCACGATGCACGCCACGCCCAGCAGAGAACCCAGCAGCGCACCCACGGTGCCGGCCACCACGTTCTCCGTCTTGCCCAGCTCCGCCTGCTGGTTCTGCTCCTGCAGATGGCCCAGCTGCTGGTAGCAGCTGTCGCACAGCAGGGAGGGGACACCGGTCATGATGCAGGGGTCCGTCTCCACGGCGCTGCCGCAGTTCTGGCAGCAGTTGTCATAGCCGGAGGCGTGCAGAAACTCCACCACGGCGGCTACAGCCTCCGCCAGCTTCTCCACCTGATTGGGATTGCCGAAGCGGACATTCAGGGTCAGCTCCACCCGGCTGCGCCGGACGGAGACGCCCGTCACCAGACGGGTCCCCTTTACAAACTGGCGGATGGCAGACTGATCCGGCTCCTGCCCCAGCTTGTGCAGGGACAGGGTCATAACGGCAAGGCCATGATCGTTGCGCCAGAGCATGGTCTGGTAGCCGCCGACGCTGCCGAAGAGGATGCTGCTCTCGCCGTCCACCGTCAGGTGCAGACGCTGGGCGGTCTGGTCCAGAAAGGTCTTTTCTTTTTGAGTCATGGGGTAGTTCTCCTTTTCTTTCTTTCACATGGTTTACACACAACTAGGCCGGAGGATCGTCAGAAGGAGACGACCTCCTCCTTGGGCTTTTCGCAGGGGGCGATGGCGGTGACATACAGCACCGGGCCCTCGCCCTGATAGGCGTCATTGGCCTCTTTCTTCACCGTGGCGGTGATCTCCACCCACTGGCGGTTCTTGAACCTCTCCAGTCCCTCGCCCTTGGCCACCAGAGCCAAAAACTGCATATCGTTTTCGCAGCAGACCATGGCGAAGCGACCGGGGCAGTGGACGCCCTTGAACTTCTTGGAGTGGCACATGACGGCCTTATACCGCACGGTGACACCGTCATAGCGGTCGGGGTTGTCCATCATATCCACATACCAGACACCGTAGTCGTCGTCCGGCACATCCAGATGGCCGTCGGAGAGATCGAAGGGGGACATCTCCGGAGTGACGTACTCCTCGCTGGTGCCGTCCTCGTTCTCCAGATAGATATCGGCCCGGCGGTTCACCATCCGCAGGTTGCGGCTGCGGAGCTGGGCCCGCAGCTCCTCGTTGCAGTGGTTGAAGATCAGCATATCGGCGTTGCTGATCTTCTCCATCATCAGCTGGCCCATATTCTTTACATACATCTCGAAGCTTCTGGCGTCCACCAGACACATGATCTGGTAGAGGATCCAGTTGGCAGGCAGGCTGTCCCGGTACAGAGGCTCGATCATCCACATACCGTTATACTCGATGATGACCTGCTTGGGCCGGTACTGCTTCTCCAGCTTCTTGAACAGCTCCGGAGTCAGCTGACTCTGCTCGTCCACCGTGTAGGTGAACACATTGCCCAGCACACGTGGGTCGTACTCCAGCTCCCCCTCCTCGCAGCAAATCAGCAGGGTGCGGTCCTCCTCGGCAAAGCCGTCCCGGAGGATACCGTTGATGAAGCCGGTTTTTCCGGAATCCAGAAACCCGGCGATGAGATAGACAGGAATATCCATAGTTCCTCGCTCCTTACAGGTGTTACAGGCTGAACAGCTCTTTGAGCTTGTCCTCCTTCAGCTGGGCGCCGATGACGCACAGGCGGCCGGTGTAGTCGGCGCTGCCGTAGCGGACGTCCTGCTCCTCGGGGACATAGTCGAAGTGCAGCCACTTGCCGCCGCTGGGGACGATGCCCTTGGCCCGGAGGATGGCACCGTAGTCGCCGGTATCCAGCGCCGTCAGGATGCGGCGGATGTCCTCCTCCGTGTAGGAGTGGACCGTCTCGGCGCCCCAGCTGGTGAACACCTCGTCGGCGTGGTGGTGATGGTGGTGGCAGGAGCACTCCGGGTCGTCGCACTCGCCGTCATGGTGATGGTGGTGCTCATGCTCGTCGTGGTCATGATGGTGGTCATGCTCGTCGTGGTCGTGGTGATGATGCTCGTCATCGTCATCATCGTCGTGGTGATGGCCGCAGCAGCAGTGGCCCTCGTCCTCGTCGTGGTCATGATGATGGTGATGCTCGTCATGGTCATCATGCTCATCATGGTCGTGGTGGTGATGGTGGTGCTCCGCCTCCTCCGCCTCGTGCTCGGCCTGCATCCTGGCCAGCAGCTCATCGGCCAGAGAGACCTTTTCCACAGCGGACAGCAGAGTCTTGCCGTCCAGCTGGTCCCACGGGGTAGTAAGGATGGCGGCGGTGGGATTCTTCTCCCGCAGCAGAGCCACGGCGGCCTCCAGCTTCTCCTGAGACAGCTTCTGTGTCCGGGAGAGGATGATGGTGCCGGCGGACTCGATCTGATTGTTGTAGAACTCACCGAAGTTCTTCATATACACCTTCACCTTGGTGGCGTCGGCCACGGTGACGAAGGAATTCAGCTTCATGTCCGGCTCGTCCCGAACGGTGTTCTCCACCGCCACGATAACGTCGGAGAGCTTGCCTACGCCGGAGGGCTCGATGAGGATGCGGTCCGGGGCGAACTGCTCATGGACCTGATGCAGAGCCTTGTTGAAGTCGCCCACCAGAGAGCAGCAGATGCAGCCGGAGGACATCTCGCTGATCTGCACGCCGGAATCCTTCAGGAAGCCGCCGTCGATGCTGATCTCGCCAAACTCGTTTTCAATGAGTACCAGCTTCTCACCCTGATAGGCCTCGCTGAGCATCTTCTTGATGAGCGTGGTCTTACCGGCGCCCAGAAAGCCCGATACAATGTCGATTTTTGTCATAAAACAACCCTTCTTTTCTCCTCCGCCATGGCAGAGGACAATTTTTCTCTTATATCATACCCTATTTTTCCAAAAATGCAAGAGGGGGAGACGACCCTCCACCGCCGGGGCGGAAAACTTTTCTTGACAGGATACTCATACGGCGTTATACTGTATTCACTATAAACGAAAGGAGGCGTACACCATGACGAAGAGCAATCTGACCAGTAAGGGGATCATTGTGTGCGCCGCCGGATCGGCCCGATAAAGGGGCCGATGTGACCGTACCCTGTGTGCGTCCCCGTCCGGGGGCGCATTTTTTGTACGCTGCCGGATGCCGGCGGCGTTTGGACAGGCGGTCTGCGGGCCGCCGGGAGAGAGAAGGAGGCTTATGGAAGAGAATCGATCGACATTCAAGCTGTCGGGGCGGGAGAAGGCCGGGCTCATCTGGCACTATCTGCGCCCCTGCTGGGGGCATTTTGCGGCGGCGCTGCTGTGTGCGTGCCTGTCCATGGCGCTCAACGCCCTGACGCCCCAGATCATCCGTATCACGGTGGACTCCATTCTGGGATCCGAGGAGGCCAAGCTGCCGGCGCTGGTGCTGCGGGTGCTGCCGCTGGAGACGCTGCGGCAGGAGCCTGTCACGGCGCTGTGGTGGGCGGCGGGGGCCGTCATGGTGACGGCGCTGCTGCGGGGCCTGTGCAGCTTCGGGCAGCGGGCGCAGCTGTCCCGTGGGTCCGAGGCCTACGTCAAGGGGCTGCGGGATGACCTGTACCGGCGCATCCAATATCTGCCCTTTGCGTGGCACAAGCAGCATCCCACCGGCGACATCATCCAGCGCTGCACCTCCGATGTGGACGTGATCCGCACCTTCGTGTGCAACCAGCTGGTGGAGGTGGTGCGGACGGTGTTCCTCATCATCCTGTATCTGTGGATCATGTTCCGCATGAACGTGAAACTGTCCCTGATCGCTCTGGCCTTTATCCCCATTGTGGGCCTGTCGTCGGGGGTATTCTACCGGAAGATTTCCTCCCGGTTCAAGACTGCCGACGAGGCCGAGGGCGAGGTGACCGCCTGCGCTCAGGAGAACCTCACCGCCGTGCGGGTGGTGCGGGCCTTTGGCCGGGAGAAGTATGAGGAGGACAAGTTTCAGGCCAAGAGCGAGCGATATGCCGGACTGTGGATCCATCTGGGAAAGCTCCTGTCGGTATACTGGGCGTCGGGGACGCTGCTGACGTGCCTGCAGGTGATGGTCATCATTCTGGCGGGCATCCATGAGAGCGTGGCGGGAGCCATGACTCTGGGCGCCTTCGTGGCCTTCGTCAGCTACAACGAGTCCCTGGCGTGGCCCGTGCGTTCTCTGGGCCGGGTGCTGTCGGACATGAGCAAGGCCGGGGTGTCCATGGACCGTGTGGGCTACATCCTCCGCTCCCCGGAGGAGCAGGAGCAGCCCGACGACGTTCCCTTCCCCGGCGGGGACATCGTATTTGACCATGTGACCTTCGGCTACGAGGGGCAGCCTGTGCTGAAGGATGTGTCTTTCACCATCCGGGAGGGGGAGACCTTCGCCGTGCTGGGCGGCACCGGCTCCGGCAAGAGCACGCTGGTGCATCTGCTGGACCGGCTGTACGACGTGCCGGAGGGTTCCGGCCGCATCACCATCGGCGGTGTGGACCTGCGGCACATCCGGCGCAGCGACCTGCGGCGGCACATTGGCCTTGTTTTGCAGGAGCCCTTCCTGTTCTCCCAGACCATCGGGGAGAACATCCGGGCTGTGCGCCCCGATGCGCCGGAGGATGCCATGCGCCGTGCGGCGGCCATCGCCTGCGTGGACGAGGCGGTGACCTCCTTCCCGGAGGGGTATGACACCATCGTGGGGGAGCGGGGCGTGACTCTCTCCGGCGGACAGAAGCAGCGGGTGGCCATCGCCCGGATGCTGATGCAGCAGGCCCCGGTGATGATCTTCGACGACTCCCTGTCCGCCGTGGACGCCGAGACGGACGAGAAGATCCGCACCGCCCTGCGCCGGTCTACCGGCAAGGCCACGGTGCTGCTGATCTCCCACCGGGTCACCACCTTGATGCAGGCCGACCGCATTCTGGTGCTGGACGGCGGCCGGGTGGCGGAGCTGGGGACTCACGCCCAACTGGTGGAAAAGCCCGGCATCTACCGGGATATCTATCACATTCAGATGCAGAGTGCCGACCGGGCGCTGCTGGAGGAAGGGGGGAGCGAGCATGGCGGCCATTGACGAAAAGGAATATACCCAATCCTTCGACTGGAGGATCTGGAAGCGGCTGGGGCCGTTCCTGCGGCCCTATCGGGGGGCCTTCGTGTCCATGCTGGTGTTCAACGGCATCTGCGCTCTGGTGGACGTGGTGCTGCCCCTGTTCCAGAAGTACGCCATCCAGAACTTCATCGAAAAGAACACCCTGACAGGGCTGCTGCCCTATGCACTGGCGTATCTGGCGGTCATTCTGGTGCAGGCCCTGTCGGTGGTGATCTTTGCCCGAAACTCCATGCACATCGAGATGAATCTGGGCAAGGATATGCGTGGGGCATTGTTTCACCATTTGCAGACCCTGTCCTTCTCCTTTTATAACGTGACACCGGTGGGCTATCTGCTGACCCGTGTCATGAGCGACACCAACCGCATCTCCAGTATGCTGGCGTGGAACTTTACGGATATCCTGTGGGCAATGTTCTATGTGCTGGGTACCTTTGCCGCCATGCTGGCGCTGAACTGGAAGCTGGCGCTGGCGGTCATCGCCATTGTGCCGGTGATGGCCATTCTGACTGGGTATTTTCAGAACCGCATCCTCCACTGGAACCGGAAGGTGCGTAAGCTGAACTCCCGCATCACCGGAGCCTTCAACGAGGGCATCACCGGCGCACGCACCACCAAGACGCTGGTGACGGAGGAGCAGACCGCCGACGCCTTCCGCAGTCTCACCCGACAGATGCACGACTCCGGCATCCGGGCAGCCCGGCTTAATGCGGTGTTTATCCCGCTGGTGCTGTTCTTCGGCACCATGGCGGTGTCTATCGTGCTGCTGCGGGGCGGCTATATGGTGCTGGATCAGGCGCTGGAGCTGGCCACTCTGTCGGCCTTTACCACCTATGCTGTCAGTATCTTTGACCCCATCCAGATGACCGCCGCCAATCTGGCGGAGTTCATCTCTCTGCAAGCCTCCATCGAGCGGGTAACCGACCTGATGGACGAACAGCCGCAAATTCAGGACACCCCGGAGGTCATCGAGAAATACGGCGATGCCTTCCACCCCAAGCGGGAGAACTGGGAGCCGCTGCGGGGCGAGATCGAATTCCGGGATGTGACCTTCCGCTATCCCGACGGCGGCGAGAACGTGCTGGAGCATTTCTCCCTCCACATCCCCCAGGGGACCACGGTGGCCATCGTAGGCGAGACGGGGGCCGGCAAGAGCACCCTCATCAATCTGGCCTGCCGGTTCTTTGAGCCTACGGAGGGACAGATCCTCATTGACGGCGTGGACTACCGCCAGCGCAGCCAGCTGTGGCTCCACTCCAACATCGGCTATGTGCTGCAGAATCCCCACCTGTTCTCCGGCAGCGTCCGGGAGAACATCCGCTACGGCAAGCTGGACGCCACCGACGAGGAGGTGGAGGCCGCCGCACGGGCCGTGTCGGCGGATACGGTGGTGGACAAGCTGGAAAATGGCTGGGACAGCGATGTGGGTGAGGGCGGCGACCGTCTCTCCACCGGCGAGAAGCAGCTGATCTCCTTTGCCCGTGCCGTGCTGGCCGACCCCCGCATCTTCGTGCTGGATGAGGCCACCTCCTCCATCGACACCCAGACGGAGCAGCTGATCCAGAACGCCATTGACCATCTGCTGACGAACCGCACCTCCTTTCTGGTAGCCCATCGTCTCTCCACCATCCGCAAGGCGGACGTGATCCTTGTGGTGAAGGACGGCCACATCGTGGAGCAAGGCAAGCATGAGGAGCTGCTGCGGCGCAAGGGGTACTACCACGACCTGTACAGCAAGCAGTTCGCTCAGGAGAGCGCCGCCCGCATCTTGGGCGAGGGCAGCGCCCAATAAGCGCATATCAGAGCAAAAGCCCCAGCTCCGGCGCAGCACTGCGCCGGAGCTGGGGCTTTCTGCGTGGTGGCGAGGGTACGCCGTCATGTCCCGGCCACGGGATATAGGGTAAAAAGCAGCGGGCCGCCGGATATGCCGACGGCCCGCTGCTTTTGATATCCTTCCGGCGGAGAGGGGCTTTGACGGGAAAGGAAACACAAAGCAGACCGGAGATATCTATCAGGAATGCATGACTTTCGGCTGAAGTTTGAGGAGGTTTTGCCGGAGTCAGATCAGCTTGTAAATGCCGGCAGCGCCCATGCCGCCGCCGATGCACATGGTGACCATGGCATATTTTCCGCCGGTGCGGCGCAGCTCATTCAGGGCCTTGATGGTCAGGAAGGCACCGGTAGCGCCCTGGGGATGACCCAGTGCCATAGCGCCGCCGTTGGGATTGGTCTTGGCGGGGTCCAGCCCCAGCGTTCTCATGCAGGGAATAGCCTGCGCCGCAAAGGCCTCATTCAGCTCCACCACGTCCATATCGGCCACGGTGAGACCCGCCTTTTCCAACGCCTTGGGGGCGGCGTAGATGGGGCCGAGGCCCATGTAATCCGGCTCGCAGCCGGCCACGGCGAAGCTCAGCAGCTCTGCAACGGGCCGGATACCCAACTCCTTGGCCTTGCTGTCCCGCATCAGCACCACAAAGGCGGCGGCATCGCTGGTCTGGGAGGAGGTGGCGGCGGTCACAAGGCCGCCCTCCTTGAAGCAGGGCTTCAGCCCTGCCAGCGCCTCCAGCGTGGTGCTGCGGCGGATGCCCTGATCCTTGTCAAAGACAATGGGGTTGCCGTCCACATCCACGCCGGGCAGGGGGATGATCTCATCGTCGAACTTACCGGCGTCCTGCGCCGCCGCCGCACGGCGGTGGCTCTGGAGAGCCAGCTCGTCCATCTCCTGACGGGTGATGCCGTAGCGGGAAGCTACATTCTCCGCCGTCAGGCCCATGGGCATATACTCCTCCTCCCGCTGGCGCAGCAGGTCGGGATCGAAGGTATCGCTGATATCCAGATTCACCGGGCAGGCGGTCATGGACTCCACGCCGCCGGCCACCATTACATCCGCCACGCCGCAGGCGATCTGGCCCGCTGCCAGCGCAATGGCCTGTAGGCCGGAGGAGCAGAAGCGGTTGATGGTCATGCCGCAGACGCTATCCGGCAGGCCCGCACGGGCGGCCACCAGCCGGGCCATGTTGAAGCCCTGCTTGCGCTCCGGGATGGCGCAGCCAACGATGAGGTCGTCGATCTGATCGACGGGCAGCTGGGGAACCTTCTCCAGCACGCCCTTAAGGGTGAGGCCGCCCATGGTCACCGGATGCATATTCCGCAGAGCGCCCTTTTTTCCTGATTTTGCAACGGCGGAGCGGCCGTAGCCCACTACCACCACATGGTCAAACTGTCCCATTAGCAATCTTCCTCCATTTCTTTCAGCTCCGGAGAGACAATGAGCGGCGGCTCCACGGCGGAGCAGATCTCCTCCACGGAGTGGCCCCGGCGCAGCTCGGAGAGCACCAGACCCTCCGGCGTCACATCGATGACGCACCGCTCGGTGACGATATGATCCACGCACCGCCGCCCGGTATAGGGCAGGGTACATTCCTTGACGAGCTTGGGGGAGCCGTCCTTGGCGCACAGCTCCATGGCCACGATGACCTGCTTGGCCCCGTTGACCAGATCCATGGCCCCGCCCATGCCGAAGGCACGGTCGGGGGTGGCCCAGTTGGCCAGATCTCCGTGCTGGGAGACCTGAAGCGCTCCTAGCACCGTGGCAGCCATGCGGCCGGAGCGGATGATGCCGAAGGACTTGGCCACGTCAAAGGCGCAGCCCCCCAGCGCCGGGAGATAGGGAATGCCGCCGGCGTTAAAGAGCCGGTCGCTGATCTCGATGCCCTGCGCCGTGGCTCCTACGCCGATGAAGCCGTTCTCCGTCTGGAACAGGACGCCGCTCTCGGCGTAGTTGCCGCAGAGGCTGGGGATGCCGATGCCCAGATTGACCACGTCGCCGCTGTGGAAATACCGGGCCGCACGACGGGCGATAAAATGTCTGTTATCCATAGTCGTGCCTCCTTACACCAGGATCATATCCACGAACATACCGGGAACCTCCACCTCGTCAGGTGTGATCTCTCCCAGATCGCAGAAGTGGTCGCACTCCACAATGGACAGGTCCCCACAGGTGGCCACGATGGGGTGGGAGGCCCGGCCAGTGCTGCCCCGGTAGGCCAGATTGCCGATGGGGTCGGCACGGCGGGCCCGTGTGATGGCGATATCCGCCCGGAGGGCGGTCTCCAGCAGGTACTGCTGTCCGTTGGCGGTGATGAGCTGCTTGCCCTCCTCCACCACGGTACCAAGTCCCGTTTTGGTGAGAACGCCGCCCAGTCCCATACCGCCGCAGCGGATGCGCTCGATCCAGCTGCCGATGGGGCTGAACTCCGCCTGAAGGGTACCAGCCTGGATCTGTGCGTTGGTATCCGGGTTGGTACCCACATGGGTGGTGATGATGCGGTCGATGACCTTCGCCCGGATCAGGCGGCCAATGCCCACGCCGGGGTCGCTGGTGTCGATGGAATAGACGGTCAGGTGCCGGGCGCCGCTCTCCAGAATACAGTCAATGAGCCGCTCCGGCATCCAGTGGCCGGTCTGGCCGCCGATGGCGATGGTCTGGCCATCCTTGAAGCAGGAGATGATCTTCTCCCGTGTAGTGACTTTACTTTCCATGTGGGGCCTCCTTTCCGGCGGTAAGTGGGACGATACAGTTGAGAATGAGCCCCACGGCAGCCAGCACGGCCGCAGCGGCAAAGGCCCACGTATAGGCCCCGTCCGGGGTGCGCAGACGCACCGCCAGCACCGGGCCGATGAGGCTGGCCAAGCCGAACACGATGTACATGACGCCGTAGTTCTCGGTGATATATTTGCTGCCGAACACCTGCGCCGTCAGCGGCGTCAGGACGGAGGCAAAGCCGCCGTAGCAGCTGGCCGCCACACCCATGGCAATCACGGCGGGAACGGTGGCGTGGCAGAGGGTCAGCAGCAGCATGGCGAGGATACACACCGCCGACACGGCCGTGATCACACGGCGCAGGCCCAGCCGGTCAGACAGACTGCCCCACAAAAAGCGGCCCGCCATGTTGCAGGCGGCGAATACGCTGACAAACACCGCCGCCGTAGCGCTGGTGAAGCCGTAGGCGTTCTGGAGAATGGGGGAAGCCTGGCTGATGACGATGACGCCGGCCACCAGACCGCAGGTAAAGATGACCACCATCCCATAGAAGGCCGCCGTTTTGACCATCTGGCCCCGGCGCAGTCCCTCCGCCTGAATGGGAGCGTCGCCGGAGGGGGGGCACAGGGCCTCCCGCAGATCCTGCGGGGGCTCCACCAGCAGGGTGCTGCCCAGCAGGATCAGCACCAGAAAGGCACCACCCAGAATACAGAACGTCCCCCGCAGATTCACGCTGCGGATCAGGGCCGCTGCCACCGGCGCCCAGAGAATGGCTCCGGAGCCGTAGGCCGCCGTGCCGAGGCCGGAGGCCATGCCGGACTTCTCCGGGAACAGGCGCACCACATAGGCCATCATGGCCGGGTAGACGAAGCCGGTCCCCAGACCGGAGAGGACGCCGTAGAACAGATAGAGCTGCCACACACCGCCGCTGATCCAGCCGGTGGTCATCAGGCCCGCCCCGAACAGAACGGCGCCCACCACCACGCAGCGCCGGGTCCCCAGACGGCGGATCAGGCCGCCGAAGAACAGCGGCGCCATGGTGGAGCACAGCACCGTCACCGTATACGTCAGGGAGACCTGCTGATCCGGCCAGCCGTGGGCGGCGATGATGGGGGTCTGAAGCACGCTCCATGCGTAGCCGAAGCCGGCGCAGATGCAGATCAGGAGACTGGCGATCATGGCCGGCCAGCGGCGCTTGAGGAATCCGTTGATGTCGTTCATGGGGAGCCTCACAGCTTCTTATGGAGCTTCAGGATGTCGATGAGCATCTGATCCCGGTAGGCGATACACTCGGCATTGGTGTGGCCGATGTAGTCGGGGAAGTTGGCCATCTCCTGATCCACGCCGGGCTGGGCCACCTGCGCCCAGTTGTCCGGCTGGTGGGTCCAACTGGCCATATCCTCTAGCCAGCGGTCGCCGGAATTGCCCAGCATCTCCACCATGCCGGTGAGGCCGCCGGGGTTGCCCATCTGCATGATCATGTTGTGGCCAAAGATGGCCCAACGGATGCCGGGGCCGTACACCAGCGCCTTGTCCACATCCTCCACGGAGCATACGCCCCGCATCACCAGATCCTGCACCTCACGATACAGGGCCAGCTGCAGACGGTTGGCAATGAAGCCGGGACACTCCTTACGCAGCAGAACGGCCTCCTTGCCAATGGACTGATAGAAATCATAGGCCAATTGGACGCAGTCATCGTCCGTCTTGTCGCAGCGGGTGAGCTCCACCAGAGGAATCAGGTGCGGGGGATTGTAGGGGTGAGCTCCGATGCAGCGCTCCGGGTGAAGCGCCTCGGCCACGATATCGGAGATCAGCAGGCCGGAGGTGCTGCTGGCGTACAGGGCGTCCGGGGCGGCATACTGCTCCACCTGCGCCAGAATGGAGCGCTTGATCTCGATGCGCTCCGGGCCGCTCTCCTGAATGAACTGGGCGTCCTGCACCGCCTCCTCCATGGAGGTGGTGGGGCGCACGCAGGCGATGATCTCGTCCTTGCGGGCGGCGGTGATGGCGTTGTGGGCCACCAGTGCGTCCAGACTGCGGAGCATCTGGTCGTGGCTCTTGGCCAGCTGCTGGTCGTTGATGTCGTAGAGGGTGACGTGCAGGCCCTTCAGGGCATACTGGATGGCCCAGCTGGAGCCGATGACGCCGCCGCCGACACAGGCGACATTTTTGATATCAGAAACGTTCATACCGTCCTCCTTCAGCGAACCAGCGGCGGGATGCCCAGAATTTCACGGGCCTCGGCGGGGGTGGCAGGCTGATTGCCGAAGATCTTGACGGCCTCCACAGCCCGCTGCACCAGCATCTGGTTGGTGGCCATGATCTTCTTGCCGTTTTCATCCTTGCCGAAGATGACGTTATCCTCCATCCCCACACGGATGTGTCCGCCCAGCGCCAGAGCGGCGTACAGGATAGGCAGGTGGGCGGCGCCGATGCCGAAGGCGGACCACGTGGAGCCGGTAGGAATACGATCCTTCAGATAAATCAGATTCTCCACCGTAGCGGGCATACCGCCCAGCACACCCAGACAGAACTGGTAGTGACAGGGGGTGGACAGGTGGCCCTTCTTGACGAAGTAATCGGCGATGCCCAGCATACCGGCATCAAAGATCTCGATCTCCGGCTTGATGCCCTTTTCCAGATAGGCATCACCCAGCTTCTGCAAAAACTGGGGGCTGTTGACGAACACGCCGCCGGGCATCCAGTTGAAGCTGCCTGCGTCGTAGGAGCCCATTTCAATGCCGGGAACGGTCATGTGGTGCAGAAAGCGCTCCTCGTCGGTGGCAGGATGCTCCGGGGAGGCCCCGGAGGAGGTGCAGTTGATGATAACGTCGCAGTCCTTGTGGGCACGGATGCCCTCCACGATCTCACGGAAGGCCTGCGTGTTCATAGCACCCTTACCGTCGGCGGCACGGGTGTGGATATGCACCACGGCAGCGCCCAGCTGCCAGCACTCATAGGCGGCCTGCACGATCTGCTCCGGCGTTTCGGGAATATGATAGCCCGCAGGGGTGACAGCACCGGTGAGGGCAGCGGTAATGATGGTTTTTGCCATAGGAAACAACTCCTCGAAATAGGTTTGACTGGGCCGGAGGCAGCGCACTGCCTCCGGTCTGCGGTACAGAGAAAGGAAAATCAGTCCTTCTTCTCCGGGCGATAGGGGGAGACCTTCTTGTTGGGGTCGAAGGGGTTGACCTCCTTACCGGCCTCCACCTCCTTGAACCACTCGAAGGGCTTGGTGCGGAAGCCTGCCCAGCTCTCACGGGTGGGAGGCTGCTGCATCCAGTCGTGGCAGTAGCGCCAGTCGTTGGTCTGGCTGATGTACTTCTCGTCCTGCTGGCCGGCATGGGTGTCGCCCATCTCACCGGCGGCGATCCGCAGCAGGGAGCCGTACTGCTCGGAGACGGTGTGCAGCTTCAGGTCGTCCACCAGCAGCTTCTTCAGCGGGCGCTTGGCAAGGTTGGACATGATGGTGCGGTTCTCATAGGGCATGGTCTTCCACAGACGGGCGATCTCCCACGCACGCTCCATGACCTTGTCCTTGGGTACGACCTCGCTGACCATACCCCAGTCCAGCATCTGCTGGGCCGTCCACTGACGGGCGGTCATCATGTAGTAGTTACCACGCTTGGTGCCGAAGTAGTGCTGTGCCATGAGGCCCATGCCGTCGCCGGGAACCAGACCGCCGTGGGCGTGGGGAACCTCCATCCATGTGTCGTCGGAGCAGATGGTCACATCGCTGAGCATGGCGGAATCCCAGTGGAAGCCGGGGCCGGGAATGGCACCGATGGTGGGTACGTCCAGATCGAAGATCATGTTCTTGATGAGGTTGGTGTCATCGAAATACTGGTGCTGGAAGCGCTGGGTGGGCAGCTCGGAGTAGGTCTCCCAGCCGTTGGGATCGGACTCGGTCATCCAACTGTCGCCGATGTGGGTGAAGATGATGATCTCGTTCTTGAAGTCCAGAGACAGGACACGCACCAGCTGGCCGATGGCCCGGTGGGACATACCGCTGTGCTGCATGGGGCCGTCCAGCGTCTTCCAGGTGACCTGCAGGATGCCGTCCTCACGGTACAGGTCGGCGAAATCCTTGAACCACTCCTTGTACTCTTCCAGCTGGGGGAGCTTCACATAATCTGCCAGGGGCTTACTCATAATCATTTACCTCCAAAAAATTATTTTGTTCGTTGGTTTCGGATAGATGGGACTATATCAGGCAGGCGGCACTCAATAGAGCAGCATTGCCATGACCACTGCGATGATACCGGCCAGCAGGTTCACCACCACGGACATCATGAACTGCTGGAAATAGCCCTCCTTATAGGACAGCTTGAACACAGACAGCTGGAAGGCGATGGCGCCGTTGTGGGGCAGGGAGTCGAAGCCTGCGCCGGAAATGGCGGCAATGCGGTGCAGAGCGCCCAGATTGATGGAGGGGTTGGCAAGGATGGAATCACCAAAGTTCTTCATGAACAGGGTGACGCCGCCGGTGCCGTTGGCGCACAGGCCGGACAGCAGGTTCACCGCCACGAAGGTCAGCAGGTAGGGGTGCATATTCATGGACAGCACCTTCTCCACCAGCAGGGTGAACACAGGGGTAGCCTGTACCACGGTGCCGTAGCCCACCACGATGGAAATGAACACCACGGGGATCAGGGAGCCCTGAATACCACGGACGCAGGTCTGGAACACATGGGGCAGGTACTTGGGGCCTACCAGCACGAACACCAGCACGATGGACAGCACCTGTGCATAGGTGGTGGCCTGCAGGGCGGTGATGCCCAGCTTCTGGAACAGCAGGCTCAGGCCGATGATGGCGGCCACGCAGAGATAGCCCTTCCATGCCGGAGGCAGCTTGGATTCGTCCTCGTCGTTCTGGGGGTCATCGGTATAGGAGACGAAGCCCTCGCCCTTCTTCTTCAGGCGGTTGGTGAGCATGATGAGGTAGACCACGATGAACACCACAGAGAAGGCGGTGCAGACCAGGCTGATGCCCACACCGGCCATGGTGGTGGTGCCCAGATAGGTGGTGGGTGCGATGTTCAGGGCGTTGGGCATGCCCACCAGTGTGCCGTAGGCCACGGAGCCTGCACCGGCGGACATGGCGGCCAGCGCCACCTTACGGGACATATTCAGCTTTTTCAGCACCGGCAGGGCAATGGCCAGAATGGCGTACTGATAGGAGGCCACACCGGCCGCCATCATCAGGCAGGTGATGACAAACAGGGCCACGGCGATCCATTTCTCGCCGAACACTTTAATCAGGTGCGTCGCCATGGCGGAGCCGAGGCCGCTCTCCATCAGGCAGAAGCCGAAGGCGCCGCCGATGGTATACAGCAGCAGGAACTGCTGGAACATGGTGCCTACGGAGGGGAGGAAGGCTGTAAAAATCGAGGTGATGCCATCCGGCGTGCAGAAAGACACCAACAGGGTGCAGGCAAAGACCGTCAGAAACAGGTTGACGCCCTTGAAGCTCAGATAGAAGAACAAGGCAAAGGCAACCACGACGACGATCAGGGAAATAAGGGTGGTAGTGGACACAGATCTCTGATCTCCTTTCTTTTTAAGAAGCAGGAATGTAGGTTACTTCTCAAACACATGGGGAAAACGACGGGGCCGGGGAGGCGGGTTGCAGGGCCGCCCTCCGTAGAACCCACCCGGCGCTGCCCGGAACAGCACCGGCTCACGGCATAGCTTTTTAGCAAAGGGCGTGCCAATTTATTTGGCGATGTCGGAAAATGTCGGCATTACGGGGAAAATTTTTTTGTTGACTTCTCCACCATCCGGCTTCCAAAAAACAGATGATGCGAAAACGCATCATCCCCCCAGTGATTCGGATAATGCAAAAACGCAGCCGATGCAACATTGCATTGACTGCGCTTCTGCGCTAAAAACGGGCCATTTGACAGATCAAAGCCCGTATTTTTTACGCTTGCGGACAATGGTGGATTGATCTGTTTTCAGCAGAGCCGCTGCTTTATAGCTGCTGGGGCAGCGCTTCAGGGCGTCGGCCAGCACGTGCTTTTCGCAGAACTCCATGTAGGCCTTCAAGGAGAAATGCTCCGGGTCAAACTGATAGAATGCCTCCCAGTCGGCGGGATAGATCTCCGGTGAGGTGGAGCGGACGGCATCCTCCCCCAGCAGCGGGGCCAGATCCTGATAGATCTCCAGCGTCCCGGCGGCGCTGGTGACCAGCAGCCGCTCCACCACGTTTTTCAGCTCCCGGATGTTGCCGGGCCAGTCGTAGGCCTTCAGCTGTTCGATGACTCGGCGGGAGAGGACCTTGGTGCGGCTGTAGCGCTTGCAGTAGTAGTCCAGAAAAAAGGTGGCCAGTGGGGCGATATCCTCCCGGCGCTCCCGCAGCGGGGGCAGCTCCAGCGGAATGACGTTGAGGCGGTAGTAAAGGTCCGCCCGGAAGGTCCCGGCCAGCACGCCCTCCTTGAGGTTCTGGTTGGTGGCGGCCAGCAAGCGGAAGTCGATCTCCTGCTCCTCCACAGCTCCCAACCGCTTGCTCTTGTGGCTCTCCAGCACCCGGAGGAACTTGCCCTGCAAAGCCAGCGGCAGGGAGTTGATCTCGTCGAGGAACAGCGTGCCGCCGTGGGCCGCCTCAATAAGGCCGGGCTTGCCGGTATTCAGGGCTCCGGTGAAAGCGCCCTTGGTATAGCCGAACAGCTCCGCCTCCAGCAGGTTCTCCGGCAGGGCGGCGCAGTTGATCTCGATGATGGGGGCATCGGCTCGGCTGCTGTTGCGGTGGATGTACTTGGCCAGCACCTCCTTGCCGGTGCCGGTCTCGCCGGAGATGAGGACGGTGGAGTCCGTCTGGGCCACCTGAGCGGCAGTCTGGAGGATGGCCTGCATGGCGGGACTGTCTGCGATGATGGTCTCCTTAGCCCGTGCGCGTTCCGGGGAGAGGGCCGGCACCTCGATGGTGCTGTCGTCCTCATAGAGGATAGCCTGCTGATACCGCTTGGCCAGCAGATCCAGCCGGACGGTCTCTACCAACATATACTCCACCTCGCCGCCGCTGCCGAAGATAGGGGTGGCCGTGGCCAGCTGGCGGTAGTGATACCCCTTGGGGGTGAGGACGTTGTTCACCACGGAGACCTTTTTCTTCACGGTAAAGGCCGTGACGGCCACGCTCACCGACACCTGCCCCTCCGGAATCAGCTGGAAAGCGTTGAGGCGCAGCGCCTCCTCCCGTGTGGCGCCCACCATCTTCAAAAAGGCATTGTTGCAGTAGATGTAATCTCCCTTGCGGTTGAGGATGTAGATCCCCTCGTTGATGTTGTCGAAAATTTCGGCCATGAGCAGTGGATTGGCCACAGAGATCCCTCCGTTTCTGTCAGAAAGGTGTCCTGAGTGGACGCCGGTTTTTATGGGGCTACTTTTTACGGGGCTATTGTAATATAAATCCCGGCGGCTGTCTACCGGGATTTTCGTCGGAGGGCCTCTCCCATCTGTTCATAAAATTTTCATATTATTCCTGTTGCCATTTTGTAACTTTTTTTATATAATACCTTATGGTGACATAATACGGCGCAGCCCGACAGGGTTCGTCGTTTCAAATGCAGCGGGCCGGGTCTCCGGCAACGAGGGATATGATATGATTCGATTGAAGGACGTTGAAAAAACATACGAAAACGGGACGGAGGCCCTTCAGGGCATCTCCTTTACCATTGAGGACGGGGAATTTGTGTTTCTGGTGGGACCCTCCGGCTCCGGCAAGTCCACCATCATCAAGCTCCTGACCGGCGAGGTCATCCCCACGGCGGGGCGGGTCATGGTCAACGGCTTCTCCATGAGCCGCATCTCCGACCGGCAGATCCCCTATATGCGCCGCACCATCGGCGTGATCTTTCAGGACTTCCGCCTGATCCCCAAAAAGACGGTGTTCGACAACCTGAGCCTTGCCATGCGGGCGGTGGGGGCCACGCCCCGTGACATCCGCACCCGCATCCCCTATGTGCTGGAGCTGGTGGGGCTGAAGGGTATGGAGGACCGGTACCCCGACGAGCTGTCCGGCGGTGAGCAGCAGCGTGTGGCCATTGCACGGGCGCTGGTGAACAATCCCAGCACCATCGTGGCCGACGAGCCCACCGGCAATCTGGATCCCAACCGCTCGCTGGAGATCATGACCCTGCTGGAGCGCATCAACGCCCTTGGCACCACCGTGGTGGTGGTGACCCACGAGCGGGATCTGGTGAACCACTTCGACAAGCGGGTCATCATGATCGATCACGGGCAGGTCAACGGCGACGGCGTGGGAACGTATGAGGTATAACAGATGAAGCACGATTTTCGATATTTTTTCCGGGAGGGCATCCGCAATATGTTCTCCCACGGATTCATGTCCTTCGCCGCCATCGGCGTGACGGTGGCGTGTCTGGTGATCATGGGGACCTTTTCGCTGGTGGCCTATAACGCCAACGAGAACCTGAAGGATCTGCAGAAGGAAAACGCCGTGCTGGCCTTCGTGGATGAGAACCTCTCTGACAACGAGGCCAAGGCCCTGCAGTCCAAGCTGGAGAAGATCCCCGGTGCGGCGGACTGCACCTTCGTCTCCCGGCAGGAGGCACGGGACAGCTACGTGGAGCAGTACGATGAGGACGACCTGTACAGCGACCTGGATCCCTCCATTTTTCGCCATCGGTACGTCATCCATCTGACGGACGCCGCACAGATGCAGCAGGTGGTATCCGATCTGGAGGCCACCCCCGGCATCGTGAAGGTCCGGGCGGACGAGACCATCTCCAACGGGTTTTTGACGGTGCGGAATGTGGCAAGCCTCATCAGCATCGCCCTCATTGCGGTGCTGCTGGTGATCTCGGTATTCATTATCTCCAACACCATCAAGCTCACCACCTTTGACCGGCGGGATGAGATCGCCATCATGAAGATGGTGGGCGCCACCGACGGCTTCATTCGATGGCCCTTCGTCTACGAGGGTCTGCTCATCGGTCTGATGGGCGCCGTCATCGCCTTTGGGCTGCAGTGGCTGCTGTATGAGGCCATTTCCAAGGGCATTGCCGGGTCCGATACCCTGCAGCTGCTGCGGGTGGTGTCCTTCCGGAAAATTTGGGGGCCGGTGGCCGGTGTGTTCGGTCTGGTAGGGATCCTGGTGGGCGTGGGCGGCAGCCTGACCGCCATCCGGAAGTTCCTGAGAGTATAAGGAGGAGTGCAGCATGAGTAAGAAAAAATGGTGCGGCCTGCTGGCCGTTCTCATGGCGGTGAGCATCGTGTTCACCAGCGGCGCTCTGCGCCCGGTGAACGTCTATGCCGAGACCATCGCAGACCTGCAGGAGCAGTCGGAGGAGCACCAGAAGAAGCTGGAGGAGATCAACCAGCAGATCGAGGAGGCCGAGGCCAACAAGGCCGATGCGCTGGAGCAGAAAAACCTGCTGGATCAGCAGGCGGACGTCCTCCGCAGCCAGATCTCCAACGCCCAGCAGCAGATCGATGCGCTGGAGGCGGAGCTGGCGGACAACCAGCAGAAGGAAGAAGCTCAGTACGACCTGTTCTGCCGTCAGGTGCGGGATGAGGAGGAGCGGGGGACCGCTTCCTTCTGGTCGGTGATCTTCAAGGCCACCAGCTTCAGCGATCTTTTGGGCCGCATCGACTTTATCAACGAGGTGGCCGAGCACGACCAGAGCGTCATCAACGACCTGCGGCAGCTGCGCCAGCAGATGCAGGCCGACCGGCAGGCGCTGGAGGAGCAGCGCTCCCAGTTGGAGAGCCGTCAGGCGGAGCTGAACAGCCAGCTGGAGGCAGCCACCCAGCTCATTGCCAAGTACAACGAAACGGCGGACGGCCTGAACGATCTGGCCGCTCAGGAGAAGGCGGCAGCCGATGAACTGGACGCTCAGATCCAGGCCCGGAGGGAGGAGGAAAACCGGAACAACGGCGGAGACAGTGGCAGCGGCGGCGGTGGCGGCGGAAGCAGCTCCGACGAAACGCCCTCCTCCGACGGGTACATCTGGCCCTCGGACTGCCGGCTCATCACCTCCGGCTACGGCGGACGTGACCAGCCTACCCCTGGCGCCAGCACCAACCACATGGGTGTGGACATCGGCGCCTCCTACGGCAGCTACATCTATGCCGTGAAGTCCGGCACTGTAGTGGGTTCTAAGTACAGCTGGGGCGGCTACGGCAACTATGTGGAGATCGACCACGGCAACGGCAACTTCACCCTGTACGCCCACATGAGCGAGCGTCTGGTGGAGGTGGGCGAGCATGTGGAGCAGGGCGAGGTCATCGGCCTGTGCGGCTCCACGGGCATCTCTACCGGCCCCCACGTCCACTATGAGATCTGGGAGAACTACACCCGCATCAATCCGCTGAACCGTTTGCCGGGGTACATCCCCTATTGGTGGTAAGCGGCCTTTCCCCCACCTGCACCGCTTGGTGCAGGTGGGGAATTTTTTATGCCGTCTTTCTCCCGCCGCCGGGCCATAGACTGGTGGAAAGGGGGCGCTGTGTTATGGTGGGATATGTGCGATGGGAGGAGAAGCGGAAAAGGCTCACCCTGCGGCGCTGTCCGCTGGGAGACGGGGAGGTGTGCCTGCTGGAGGGCGGTGGGCGGCTGGATCGGCGGGTACAGCGCCGGGTGCGGCAGGCGGCGCAGGCCATGGCCGACGCCGGGGTGCGGTATGCGGCGGCACCGCCGGAGTGGGCGGCGCTGCTGCTTCCCCTTCGGCTCCCGGCCCCGGTGGCGCTGCGGCGGGCCATGCTGGGGCAGCTGGTGGACTGCGCCTGCAGGCAGCTGGGACTCTGCCGGTCACAGGCCAGTGTGGTGCTGCGGGCCTCCCGGCCCGACGGGGCCGTTACGGAGGCGGCGGATCTGCTGGCTCGGCGGGTAAGGTATCTGTCGCCGCAGCTGGGCCGGGGGCAGGAGGAGCTGCGGCGATCCCTACGGCACCGGTACGGACTGGGAGAGGGCGGTCCGGTGGCGCAGCTGGCGGTATGCTTCGGCGCAGCGGCGGAGGGGCTTCCCTCCCTGCTGATCGGGGAGAGCCATCAGGAGGTCCGGTATGTATGGGCCGAGCCGTGGTGGGAGAAAATGAAGCCGTGGGCAGCGGAGGAGCCGCTGCTGGCGGCGCTGCTGGCGGAGGGAAGCCTTCCGCCGGGTGCGGCTGTCCCGGTGTGGGTAGGACTTGACACCGGCGGGGAAAGAACTTATAATGCAGAGTGATATAGTGTCTGTACTATTTTTGTTATAGTGTTTATACTAATCTCGTGCGGCCATGCCGTATTTGTCAACAGAAAGGAATGGATTCCATGGTAAAAGAATTCAAAATGAGTCAGGAGCGGTACGACGAGCTGAAAAAGGAGCTGGATTACAGCAAGACCACCCGTGCCGACGAGATCGCAGAGCTCATCAAGGAGGCCAGAGGCTTCGGTGACCTGTCGGAAAACAGCGAGTACGACGAGGCCAAAAATGAGCAGGGCAAGCTCTACTCCCGCATTGCCGAGCTGGAGAACATCCTGCTCCACGCCGTCATCGTGGACGAGACGGACATGGATTCCGACAAGGTATCCATCGGCTGCCGTGTCACCGTGACCAATCTGGATAACGGCAAGACGCTGCCGGAGTACACCATCGTGGGCTCTCAGGAGGCCAACGTCATGGAGCGGAAGGTGTCGGAGGATTCCCCCTTCGGCAAGGCCCTGATGGGCAGCAAGGCCGGCAGTGAGATCACCGTGGAGGCCCCCAAGGGCGTCATCCGCTACCGGGTGGACAAGATCGAACGATAAGGAGACCATATCTATGGCACAGCAGAATCAGAATCAACAGGACCTGCGGGAAATTCTCCAGATCCGCCGGGATAAGCTGGCAGCCCTGCAGGAGGCGGGTCGGAATCCCTTTGAGATCACCCGCTATGACGTGACCCATCACGCACAGGAGGTCAAGGACCAGTTCGACCAGCTGGAGGGGCAGACCGTCTCTCTGGCGGGCCGTCTTATGAGCAAACGGGGCATGGGCAAGGTGTCTTTCTGCGATCTGAAGGATAAGTCCGGCCGCATCCAGATCTACGCCCGGAAGGACGAGATGGACGAGGAGGCCTATGACCGCTTCAGGAAATATGACATCGGTGATATCGTAGGTGTCAAGGGCGACGTGTTCCGCACCCAGAAGGGCGAGATGAGCATCCGGGCCCATGAGATCACCCTGCTGTCGAAGTCCCTCCAGCCCCTGCCGGAGAAGTTCCACGGTCTGACGGACAAGGAGCTGCGCTACCGCCAGCGGTATGTGGATCTCATTATGAATCCCGAATCCCAGCGGAACTTTGAGATCCGCAGCAAGTTCGTAGCGTATCTGCGCCGGTATCTGGACAATATGGGCTTCATGGAGGTGGAGACCCCCGTACTCAGCCCCATTGCCGGCGGCGCCAACGCCCGGCCCTTCATCACCCACCACAACGCTCAGGACATCGATATGTATATGCGCATCGCTACGGAGCTGCACCTGAAGCGGCTCATCGTGGGCGGTCTGGAGCGAGTGTATGAGGTGGGCCGCATCTTCCGCAACGAGGGCATGGACACCAAGCACAACCCGGAGTTCACCACCTGTGAGCTGTATCAGGCCTACACCAATCTGGACGGCATGATGGATATTCTGGAGGGCATCCTCACCGGGGCCGCCAAGGAGATCCTGGGTACCTACCATATCCAGTGGCTGGGCCACGACGTGGATCTGACCCCCAGCTGGAAGCGCATCACCATGGCCGATGCCGTGCAGAATGTCACCGGCGCCGACTTCATGGCCATCGAGGGCGATGATGACGCCGCCGTGGAGCTGGCCAAGAGCATGGGCGTGGACATGGAGGGGGTAGCCCGGACGTGGGGCAACGCCCTGTACGAGACCTTCGACCAGAAGGTGGAGGAGACGCTCATTCAGCCCACCTTCATCACCATGTACCCGGTGGAGGTGAGTCCGCTGGCCAAGCGCAGCCCGGAGGACCCCCATCTGACGGAGCGGTACGAGATGTTCGTCTGCGGCTGCGAGATGGGCAATGCCTTCTCCGAGCTCAACGACCCCATCGACCAGTACCAGCGCTTCAAGGCTCAGGCGGAGAAGCGGGCCCACGGCGACGAGGAGGCCGACATGATGGACGAGGACTTCGTGCTGGCGCTGGAGTACGGTATGCCCCCCACCGGCGGTCTGGGCTTCGGCATCGACCGCTGCGCCATGATGCTCTGCGGCACCGATTCTATCCGGGACGTGATCCTGTTCCCGACCATGAAGCCGTTGGACGCTGACAAGAAGGCTGAAAAGCGTGTTGAGGTTCCTGCGGAGGCTGCTCAGGCGGCTCCGGTTGTGGAGGAAAAAATCGATTTTTCCAATGTTCAGATCGAGCCGCTGTTCCAGGATCAGGTGGATTTTGACACCTTCTCCAAGAGCGATTTCCGTGCCGTGAAGGTTAAGGAATGCGAAGCCGTGAAGAAGTCCAAAAAGCTCTTAAAGTTCGTTTTGGACGACGGAACCGGCACAGATCGGGTCATTTTGAGCGGAATTCACGAATATTATGAGCCGGAAGAACTGGTTGGAAAGACCTGCATCGCTATCACGAACCTGCCTCCTCGCCCGATGATGGGTATCGATTCCTGCGGTATGCTCATCTCTGCCGTGCATCACGAAAACGGCGAAGAAAAGCTGCATTTGCTGATGGTCGATCCTCACATTCCGGCAGGCGCAAAGCTGTATTGATACCCCTAAAGTTGGGGCGCTTACGCCACAGCTTACGCCAATTTACGCCTCACTTACGCCAAAAATGCGATTGAAATTTTGCGATTGCAGGCAAGTTCCGATAGCATAAGTTAAATTCATATGATTTAAGCCCGCTGATTGAAATCAGCGGGCTTTTTCTGTTTCTGCCCCTATTACATCTCTGTGATGTGATAGGGGCTTTTTTTGTTCTTGTGAGGAGGCGAGAAAATTTTCAAAAGAATATTTTGAAAAATCTTTTTATTTTGGCTCGAAATTTTCCCAATTAAGTATTGAGGGACAAAAACCTCACGAACCTTGAAAATCGAATAGACATTCAACAGGTACATTCCTGATCGGGGGCGAAAGCCCCAGCCGGAT
>OLFX01000991.1_pt1 | contig 37874 bp, 29 predicted proteins | sample 1605091 | NCBI WGS metagenome assembly OLFX01 (sample SAMEA3888906, study PRJEB22519) | human gut metagenome | biome: human gut; feature: human-associated habitat; material: faeces | place: Denmark | collected 2012 | reverse complement strand
GGCCATCTGCGGATGGCCGCCCCGCCCCCCTTTTTGTGTGAAGAAGATAGGAAGAAGAGAGTGACATAAATGCTGCAAAATAGAACTTTTTCCCGTGAAATAGCACGAAAAATAGGGGGAAATATTCTACATTCCTCCGAAAGTAGGGGGTATTTTTGCAAGTCATTTATTTTGATCTGTCATTGCGAAACGGAGGGAAGAGGGGTATACTTTGGCATATCAACCGGAACGTTCCGCACCAACCACCCGTATGCAAGACAGAGAAAGGAGCGATTGAGCAATGGAACTGGAAAGCATTACCTTGAGCGTTTGGTTTTTGATTGGCGCCGTGTTGGTCTTCTTCATGCAAAGCGGCTTTGCCATGGTGGAGTGCGGCTTTACCCGGGCCAAGAACGCCGGCAACATCCTGATGAAAAACCTGGTGGACTTTTGCCTGGGCACGGTGGTGTTCATCCTGTTGGGCTACGGCCTGCTGGTGGGCCCTCATGTGGCAGGGGGATTTATCGGGATCCCCACCCTGGCCATGTTTGGGGAGGGGTTTGCCAGCTTTGACTGGAGCAGTTTCTTCTTCCAGCTGGTCTTTTGCGCTACTTGTGCCACCATCGTCTCCGGGGCCATGGCGGAGCGGACCAAGTTCTCCGCCTATTGCCTGTACTCCACCATCATCAGCCTGGTGATCTACCCCATCGAGGCCGGCTGGGTCTGGGGGGAAGGAGGCTGGCTGGGCGAGCTGGGCTTCATTGATTTTGCCGGTTCCTGCGTCATTCATATGGCCGGCGGCATCACCGCCCTGCTGGGGGCCATCTTCCTGGGTCCCCGCATCGGCAAGTATACGGTGAAGGACGGGAAGAAGATCTCCAACGCCATCCCCGCCCACAACCTACCCATCGGGGCTCTGGGTGTGTTCATCCTCTGGTTCGGATGGTATGGGTTCAACGGCGCCGCCGCCGGTTCCGTGGAGGAACTGGCCCGGATCCTGGGGACCACCACCATCGCCCCTGCAGTGGCTACCGTGGTGTGCATGCTGGTGACCTGGAAGAAGAACGGCGGCCCAGATGTGTCCATGTGCCTCAACGCTGCCCTGGGCGGCCTGGTGGGGGTCACCGCCGGCTGCGCCAACGTCTCCGCGGTGGGTGCGGCAGTGATTGGCGCAGTGGCCGGTGTGCTGGTGGTGGCCGCAGTGGAAGGCCTGGATCTGAAGTGCCATGTGGACGACCCGGTGGGTGCCGTGGCGGTCCATGGGGCCTGCGGCATCTGGGGTACCCTGGCCGTGGGCCTGCTGGACACCGAGGTTGGCCTGTTCTACGGCGGCGGCCTGCACCAGCTGGGTATCCAGGCTCTGGGGGTTGCAGCGGTGGCCGGCTGGATGGTGGTTACCATGACAGTGTCTTTTAAGCTGATCTCTCTGGTTCATGGCGGCACCATGCGGGTAGGGGAAGAGGAGGAGATCGAGGGCTTGGACGCTGCCGAGCACGGCTTGCCCTCGGCCTATGCCGACTTCACCTTTGCCTTCGGCGTGGCAGGGGAGTTCAACCATGGCGATGCCAGTGCCCTGCCCCTCACCAAAAGTCCCCACCTGGCGGAGGGGAAGGAGCCGCCCAAGCTCACGAAGGTGGACATCTATTGCCCGGCCTACCGGTTTGAGAAACTCAAGCAGAGCCTGGAGGCCATCGGCATCACCGGCATGACGGTGACCAGCACCATGGGCTGCGGTGCCCAGCGAGGGGGCAACGGCATGTACCGTGGGGTGCCGGTGTCCATGGCCCTGCGGCCCACGGTGCAGGTGTCGGTGGTGGTCTCCGGCATCCCGCCAGAGCGGGTGATCGAGACGGCCAAGCAGGCCCTGCACACCGGTAAGCTGGGGGACGGCAAGATCTTTGTCACCTCGGTGAAGGAGGCGGTGAAGGTCCGCACCGGCGAGACTGGGTACGACGCCCTCCAAGACGAGGTGGGCTGATCCCCCCGCTTCCAAGGTGTGGGCCCCAATGGCCCGGCCAGGATCGCGCGCAGCAAAGGGGCGCCGCGGGAGGATCTCCGCGGCGCCCCTTGCTTGCGGCTGGGCGGCCCCTCAGGCCTGAAGTACCGTGACCATGTGCTGGGCGAACTGGGCCATCCGCCGGCCAATGCCGGACACCTTCCGCACAGAACCGGGGTCGTGGGCGGTCTGCATCAGGCAGAAGCGGCCGGGGAGGATGGCGGTTTTGTTGAAGCACATGGTCCCCAGCAACTGCTGGGCCACCAGGTCGCTGCCGGAGTAGCCGGAGACCACAATGCCGAAGAGGTATTTGTCGTACAAGGTGTGCTGTACCAGGAGGTTTGTCATGCGGTTAAACAGAGCCATGAGGTTGGCGCTCACTGCGTCGTTGTAATTGGGGCAGAGGAAGAGCATGGCATCACAGGCCTGGATGGCGGGGAGAACTTCCTGGGAGATGGTCCCTCCGTAAAAGCAGGTGTGGTGCTGGGCATAGTGGAGGCAGGCGGTATAGGAGCAGCCCCGGCAGTCCTGGATGGTACCGTTTTGCAGGGAGACCTCCTGGCTGGTGAAGGTAGCGGGGAGTTGGGCCAGGATCTGCCGTCCCATCCACACGGTGTTGGAGTGGAGGTGGTCCGAGGCGTGGAGCATCAGGATCCGGGGCTGGCGGAACCGGGGGAGCTGGAAGGCCAGTACCCGCTGGGCCAGCTCCCGGACCCGGCGGCAGTAGGTCTCCTCCCAACTCAGGCCAAGCTGGGCCGCCAGGATGTGCTGGTTGTAGAGGGAGCCTGTCCCCTCCACCAGGGGCTTGCCGGGGAAGGCACAGCCGGCCAGGTTGGCCGCCATCACCAAGGCCTGGGCCGCCTGCTTGGTGTAGAGCTCTCCGGCGCCGTCCACCACCACCCCGGCGGTGCAGCCAGCCAGAGCCGCCGGGTGCTGGCGCAGCCAGCGCACCAGGGCGTAAAACTCCCGCCCGGGCCCGAAAGCGTCCATACCCACGGCGAACAGGAGGTGGCCTCCAGGGGTCAGTTCCTCCAGATGGGCGGCCGAAAGCCAGTGGCAGGGAATGCCCTCCAGGGCCCGGTCCAGCAGCGGCGCCAACCGGGGCGAGGTCCCCGCCTGCAAAAGGGTAAGGGAAGGGGAAGCGGTCATACGGGGTCCTCCTTTCTGAGGGTTTGGTAAGTCTGTTCCAATCTGGCCAGCAGGGAAGGGTGCAGGGGCTCCCGGACCACCGCCAGCCCCTGGGGGGTGAATCTGCTGCGGCAGCCGAAGTATACCCCGCCCAGGGGGACGGCCCCGTAGTGGTCCTCCCCCCGGAGCAGCTGGATCAGGGAGACGGCCGCCGAGGACAGACCTGGGGCGATGTAGGGTTTGAACCCCAGGGCGCGGACTTGAAGGTTGGCCCCCTGGGTCAGACGGGTCAGCCGCTGGGAGAGGGCGGGGTCGTAGTCGCGCCCTCTGTGGTTGGCCACCACCAGCCCACGGCCGTGGGGGCCGTAGACCCGGCCGTGGGAGAAGGGGATCCCCTCTTGCCTGGCCCAGTAGGCTGCCCGGGCGGCCATCACCCCCAGGCCGAAGCCTTGGACCTGCTCCGGCAGCAGGCCGGCAAAGTCCAGGCGGCCTGCTGCGTCCCGGCTGCTGGCCAAAAAGACAGACCGGGACAGGGGGTCCACCGGGTCGGCGACCTGGCAGAAAAGGCCGGCAAAATCCGCCGCCCGGGCCCGCCGGGCGTAGGGAGCGACCAGCGTGCGGTTGGCCTCCCACTGGGCCGCCCGGACGTCCCGCACCCCGCTGTCCAGCCCGGGCACCCCCCGGGAGGCGGTAAAGACCAGCAGGTCACAGGGGAAGAGGCCCTCCATGGACACCAGCACCACCTGGGGCAGCGGGGTGCCGTCGGGGGAGAGGATCTGGTTAAACTCCATCTCGCACCGGGCGCAGAGGGCCTCGTTGGGGTCGTAGACGGCGATCTCCCGGAGCAGGCCGCCCCCTAGGAGAACCAGGCCGGCCAGCACCGTGCGGCCCACATCCCCCAGGCCCACTAAGGCTACCCGGAAGCCCTGGGTCTTTGGGGTGCGCCAGTCCTCCAGCCGCCGCAGGGCTCGGGCAAAGGCCAGATTTACCACGGTGGCCCCATGGCGGGATACGAAGTCCTCCAGCCCGGGGGGAACGTCCTGGGGCAGGGCAGCCCGGCAGGGGGTGAGGGGGGAGAGGTCCTCCCCCTCCCACAGCTGGGCCAGCTGGGTGATGGCAAACCAGCCTCGGGCGCGCATGGGGTCCCTTCGGGTGAGGAACACCAGGGGGGCAAAGGGCGTTTCTGCCGGCTGGGCGCCGGGAGGAAGCCCCTCCGGGCTGCCGGCCAGGCAGAAACCATGCCAATGGTTAAACGTCATGGGGACCGTCTCCTTTCCAGCGGGCGATCCGCTCCAGCTGCGCCAGGTCGTCAGCCAGGTAGGCCGAGGGGGGCAGGGTGGGGTCGTAGGGCATGGACAGGCCCCGGCGAGGCAGCCGAGGCTGCTCCAGAGCCTCCCCCAGGGTGCCAATGGTCAAGGCGGTGTGAAAGGCGGCCTGGTGCTCTTTCTCCAGGGCATGGAGCAAGGCGCAGCCGTTTTCCAGGGCCGTGCGGGACAGGCGCCAGATCCCCTCGTCGGTGGCGTCGGACAGGTAGCGGGGGTAGTAGTAGGGGAGGATCAAGTTGATGGAAGGCAGCAGCCGGGCCCCCGGGGCGGCAGGGCCGATGCTATCCCCGCCGACAAAGGGGTAGAGCAGGCTCTCTGTGACCCAGTAGTGGAGGTTGGGAATGAAGTACTCGCAGTCCACTTGCCGGCCCTGGACCTTCATAAGGTCTCGGCCGTAGCCGGAGAGGATGGCCACGATGAGCCGCCGGGTGTCCAACGCCTCCTCCCGGAGCAGCCGGTCCAGCTTTTCGATGCGGTAGCCATGGTGGAGCAGGTCATCTACCAGGATCACCGGCCGGTAGAAGGACTTCAAGGTGCGGATCTGGGTGCGCAGCGGGGAGTGGCCGGGGGACTCCACGATGTCAAACCCCTCCATACTGGGCAGGAAACGCTTTTCCGCGTGGAGCGTCTTGGTGACGGTGTTGTCCACCACGGTATCCGCCAGGATCTTTCCATAGGGCACGCACATGTAGGGCCCCAGCTGCCGCTGACCCGGGGGAACCTGGGCCACGCCATTGAGCTGCTGGACCCGTTCCATCAGGGCTTGGTTCAACAGCTCGGAGTCAAAGCACAGCACCAGCTTGCCGGGGAAGAGCTGGGTGAGGGCGGCCCGGAGTTTGGGGCGGATTTCCGCCACCGCAGCTTTCAGGCTGTCGCTGTCCCGGTGGGGCTCCTTGATATGGAGGAACACGTCCTGGAGCAGCACCACCGGGGAGCGCATATCCACGCAGAACACGTCCTCCTGCCCCGGCACCGGGAGGAAACCCAGCTGGGCCAGGGCGTAGCCCAGGGGACTCTGGGCATCTGGGCAGCGGCAGAGGGCGTAGGTGTGGTCGGCTTCCAGGCTCCGGGCCAGCAGCTCGTTGAGGAGCATCCGGCAGATGGCGTGGGCCTGGGCGGGGTCCCCCTCTGGCTGGACCTGATCCACCATGAGGATGCGCCCCGAGGTGTGCTGCCGGACGAAGGATGCGCCCTCCAGGGAACCCATGGCCTCGTAGAGGTTCCCCATCCGCAGGGTGTGCCCCGCCGCCCAGCCCAGCAGGGCCTCGTGGGGCCGCAGGCGGAGGACCGTGCCCATGGGGCAGGTCCGGCCGCGGAGGAGGGCCTCCATGGCCTGGGGGAGCGCTTGGGCAGGGCTGCGGAAGAATTGGAAGTGCATGTCCTGCCGCCGCAGCACCCGCTTGCGGGCGGGGGCGCGAACGTAGCACCCGGTGTCATAGATGAAAGCCTGAACCACTGGATCCACCAGCATGGAGATGTCCAGGTCCTGGTCTACCGAGGCCCGGATGCGGGTGGAACTTACCCCCTCAAAGAAGGGAGGCAGGGAGAGGGGGAGAACCTTCCGCTGGAGGACCTCTCCCAGCGTGCCCAGGTCAGGGGTGGGCTGCCCCTCCTGGGCCCGGGCGAAGACGATGTGGTTGTACTCCCGGGCAGAGCCGGGGGCCTTGCTCCGGTAGGCCGAGGCATGGGCGATGACGTCCGTGCCCATGACCAAGTAGAAGTCCGGGTCGTGGAGGAGGGCTTTGAGCTTGGCTAAGTCCGCCGGAGCGGCCAGGTTTACCGGAATGTCGTCGGGGAAGAGATAGGTGTCCCACTGGTCGGCCACCGACAGCCCCACGATCTTCCGGCGCATTCCCTTGGGCAGGGTGCGCTTGCTCCAGGAGAATTCGTCCACCGCCAGGTAGACCTGGAAGCCCTGGGCCCGGATCTCCTCGACGATTTTCTTGTGGCCCACGGAGAAGGGGTCGAAGGTGCCGGGGAAGAAGGCGGCGGGCTTAGGGGGCGGAAAGGCGAAGGGCCCCACTTGAACCTCGTACTGCACCAGGAAGCGGTAGAGGTGGTTGAGCATGGCCGCCTGGCTGAAGAAGGTGAGGTCCTCTCCCCGAGGCTCGGAGAGGATGGTGAGCAGCTTCTTGTGCAGCAGCCGGAAGAAGTCCCCCTTCCGTTCCAGGGAGAGGGCGGGGCTGCCGAAGACCTCCCGGCACAGCACCAACAGGGCGGTGCGGTGGATGACCTCCCGGTAGTGGCTCACCCCGGTCATGAGGCATCCCAGCACCCGCCGGGCAGCGGAGTTTGCCTGGGCGGGGAGGGCTTTCAGGACCTCTCCCAGGGTGTAGAAGGCGGCCCGGGCCGGGGCCACGGAGGGCCCTCTGGCCAGGCGGTCCAGCAGGTCCAGGGCCTCTTGAAATTCCCGTTCCGGCAGCAGGCAGAGGATGGGTCCGGCGTAGGGGGGGATGAACCGGGAGATCTGGTCCTGGCCGCTCTCCAACTCCCGGAGCAGGTCGATGGCGATCTCGTTGACCTGGGCCACGGTGAGATGGGGGCAGAGGGACAGCAGCTGCTTCCCGGCGTGCTCCCGCACCGGCAGGTGTTCGCTCAGGGAGAGGAGGTTGGACAGGTGCATGGCGGTGTGGAAGGCGGCCTCTGGGTGCTGCTGGGCGTGGTGGGTCAGCAGGTCCACCTGTACCAGTTTCACCAGCCAGGGTACGGCGTTTTTTAGGTCGCTGAGATAGAGGTCGGAGACGGCCTGGCCGTCGATCTCCTCCATAGGCAGGCCCAGTACCCGGCGGCGCATCCCCTCCAGGGCCAGGAAGGCGGCCCCCGCCGGGGGGGCGAAGGCCTCCGCCAGGGGGGCGGCGGCCGCCGCCCCGTCTTCCGGCCGCTGCAGGCGGAGCTGCTCCAGACAGCGCAGAGCGGCCAGGGCCAGGGAGTCTTGGCCAGCCTGGAGCATCCGCCCCAGGGCCGCTGCGGTGGGGGGCAGAACCTCTGCCGGCAGCCAGGCCAGGGGCACCTGGCAGAGAGCGTCGGCCAGGATAAATTGCTCCCGGGCCCCTTCCGCCTGCCACAGCTGCCGGAGCAGGGGGGTCAGGAAGGGTTGGGCCTCCTCCCGGGTGCAGTGCTGGAAGAGGCTGCGGCAGATCACTTTCAGGGAGTTGGCGATCCGCTGGGCGTGTTTGGCGGCCACCTTTCGGTCGGGGTGGAGGCACTGGAGGATGTAGTGCTCCCAAAGGCTCACCGCCTCCTCCAGCAGCTCCACCATGGCGGGGGGCATCTCGCTGGCGGAGGCGGGGCGCTCTTTCTGGGATTGGATCTCGCTGTTGGCCAGGATCTGGCCCATGATCTGCCCCGCTTTCCGGCGTACATCTCCCTCCGGGTGCATCAGAAGCTCATAGAGCAGGGCCAGGGTCTTGCGCCGGTTGGAGGCGGTCATGTAGGTGTTGTACTCCTCCAGCAGGTGGAGGTAGGTGCGGATGCTCTGGGTGTTCTTGGCGCCTTTGGCCCGCTCCAGCAGCTGGGCGAAGGGTTCGCTGGCCGCTACGGTTGCCATGAGGTGGATGGAGTTGGCAAAGGTTAGGTCCCGCAGCCGCTCTAAGGCCCCCTCGGGGAAGAGGAGGGCGGGGTCGGTGTGGGTCACAGGGCGCAGCTGATCCTCCTCCAGGTCGGTGGGCACCCCGTGGGCCCGGAGATAATGCTCAAAATCTCGGAGCTTCCGGTAGACCGTTTCGTACCGGCGCTGCTTGGCGGGGGTCATATCGGCCAGCTTGGAAAAGATCAGGTCCCGGGCCTGGTCCAGGGTGTAGATGGCCATGTGCTCCCGGCCGTTTTCGTCCCGCTGACCCCGGACCCGGAAGTCGGCGTAGATCAGCAGCAGGGACTCCATGGGCAGATTCTCGCACTCCAGGTCCCAGGTGGAGTGGTTGGCGGAGATGTGACCGATGCTCTCCAGGCCGTGCTCCCGGAACCACTGCCAGGTGTAGTAATAGTGGAGGTAGGGGATGCGCTGGGCCTCCGCCCCCCGGCAGCCGAACTTGCCCAGGTCGTGGCCGAAGGCCGCTGCCCGCACCAGGGGGAGGTCCACCGGCAGCCCAGCCTGGCGGGCCAGGATGGCGGTGTGCAGGGCCACGTTGTGCACCCCGATGGTGTGGGCAGCAGGGTCAAAGGGCATAAGTTCCCGGCCCAGGGTGAACAGGGCCAGAATATGCTCTTCCTGGGCCGCCTGGAGGAAGCGCTGGTAGTCTGCCGCCGTGGGGCTGTGGTCCAGGCTCTCCGGAGGAAGGGGGAGCAGGTCCATCAGGGGGTCGAAGGGGTCCGGCCGGTGCTGGAGGGCCAGATCCAGCAGGGCTAGGTACAGCGCTTCCTCCGGGGAAAAGGGCCGGCGGGGGTGCCCCCGGGCCTCGTCGGGGAAGCGCTGGTCGGCAAGGTGCTGGTAGAGGGCCAGCAGCCAGGGCTGGGCCTTCTGGGGCGGCACCCCCAGGGCAGGCTGGAGCAGGGCCAGCACATCCCGGCAGAAGGTGGGGCTGTGGGGGGAGAGGGACCACAGGTCCCGGGCCAGGGTGCCTCTCCGCAGCAGGCCGGCAGCCTGGGGGTAGGCGTCTGCGATCTGGCCTAGGCGGGCCTTCCAGCCCCCTCGGGTGGTGATGGGTTGGGTCATGGGTGGTTCACCTCCAGACAGGCCCGGACAAAGGCCGCGAAAAGCGGGTGGGCCTTGCCCGGCCTGGACTTGAATTCCGGGTGGTACTGCACCCCCAGGTAGAAGGGGTGGCCGGTGAGCTCTACGGCCTCCACCAGGCTGCCGTCGGGGGAGGTCCCGGCCACCCGGAGACCGGCAGCCTCCATGGGGGCGCGGTAGGTGTTGACAAACTCGTACCGGTGGCGGTGGCGCTCGGCCACCTGAGCGGCGCCGCCGTAGACCTGGGACAGCTTTGTGCCCGGCGCCAGGCGGCAGGGGTAGGCCCCCAGGCGCATGGTGCCCCCTTTGGGCAGATCCTCCCGCTGGTCGGGGAGTAAGTCGATGACCTTGTGGGGGCTTTCCAGGGCAAATTCCCCGGAGTTAGCGTCGGCAAGGCCCAGCACGTCCCGGGCAAAGGAGATGACAGCAGTCTGCATCCCCAGGCAGATGCCAAGGTAGGGTACCTTGTGGGTGCGGGCATACCGGGCGGCCAGGATTTTCCCCTCCACCCCCCGGCTGCCGAATCCCCCGGGGACCAGGATGCCGTCTGCCCCTGCCAGGGCCTGTTCCGCGGCGGCCTCGTCGGCCAGGTCCTCGGACTCCAGCCAGCGGATCTTTACGGCTACGCCGTTGTGATAGCCTCCGTGGGCCAGAGCCTCTGCTACAGAGAGGTAGGCATCGTGGAGGCGGACATACTTGCCCACCAGGGCCACGGTGACCGTCCCCTTCCGGGCACGGATGCGGGCCAGCATGGCTTCCCACTCCCCCATATCTAGGATGCGGGGGTCCAAGTCCAGCTCCCGGCAGACGATCTGGCTGAGGTGGGCATCTTCCAGCATTACCGGGGCCTCGTAGAGTTCCTCCACGCTGCGGTTGGGGATGACGCAGTCCTTCTTTACGTTGCAGAAGAGGGCGATCTTTTCCAGGACTGCCTCCTCCACCGGGCCGTCGGAGCGAAGGATGATGAGGTCCGGGGCGATGCCGGCGCTCTGGAGCTCCTTGACGGAGTGCTGGGTGGGTTTGGTCTTAACCTCCCCGGAGCGGGGGACGTAGAACAGGGGGGTCACATGGAGAAAGACACGGTTTCGGGGGCCCACCTCGGCGGCCACTTGGCGGATGGCCTCCAGAAAGGGCTGGCTTTCGATGTCCCCCACGGTGCCTCCCACCTCGGTGATGACCACATCGGCCCCGGCGGCCCGGCCCACGGCGTAGAGGAAGGTTTTGATCTCGTCGGTGACGTGGGGGATCACCTGGACGGTGCTGCCCAAGTAGTCCCCTCGGCGCTCCTTGTTCAAAAGGGTCCAGTAGACCTTGCCGGTGGTGAGATTGCTGAACCGGTTGAGGTTTTCGTCGATGAACCGTTCGTAGTGCCCCAGATCCAGGTCGGCCTCCGCCCCGTCCTCGGTGACAAAGACCTCCCCGTGCTGGTAGGGACTCATGGTGCCGGGGTCAATGTTCAAATAGGGGTCCAGCTTTTGGGCGGCCACTTTATATCCCCGGTTTTTCAGCAGACGGCCGAGGCTGGCGGCGGTAATCCCTTTGCCCAGGCCGGAGATCACCCCGCCGGTGATAAACACGTATTTCGTTTCCATCTCAATCATCCTCTCCTTTTCCTTCCGACCGCTTGCACTCAAAGCGGTCTTTTCCTGTGACCTGGGGTGTGCCGGCGGCGTAAACCCCGCCAAAACAGGCTTCGCAGTATCCCGCCTGGTGCCCGGGGCCCAGCAGCTGGCCCAGGCAGGCCCGGGGGAGGTATCCCAGACTGTCGCAGCCCAGGATGTCTCGGACCTCCTCCAGGGTGTGGTGGGCGGCGATGAGTTGGCGGTCGTCGGGAATGTCGGTGCCATAATAGCAGGGCGCTAGGAAGGGGGGCGCGGTGAGACGGAGGTGAACCTCTGCCGCTCCGGCGGCCCGGAGCTTGCCCACGATCCCCGCGGCAGTGGTGCCCCGGACCACCGAGTCGTCCAGCAGCACCACCCGCTTGCCCCGAACCGCCGAGGCGATGACGCTGAGCTTCACGTCCACCAGCCGCTCCCGGACCCGCTGGCCAGGGGAGAGAAAGGTGCGGCCCACATACCGGTTTTTCACAAAGCCGATGGCGTAGGGCAGCCCGGCAGCTTGGGCATAGCCCACCGCCCCGTCCAGGCCGGAGTCTGGTACGCCAATGACCACATCGGCCGGGGTGGGGCAGGTCTGGGCCAGCAGGGCCCCTGCCCGGGTCCGGGCGGCGTGGACACTGACCCCGTCGATCACGGAGTCCGGCCGGGCAAAGTAGAGGTATTCAAAGATGCAAGTGGCCTGGGGCCGGGTGGCGCAGCGGCCGGTGAGGCTGCGCACCCCGTATTCGTCAAAGACCAGGATCTCTCCTGGGGCCACGTCCCGGATCAGGCGGGCCCCCGCTGCCGGAAGGGCGCAGCTCTCTGAGGCGATGACATAGGTCCCGTCCTCCCGCCGGCCGTAGCACAGGGGGCGCACCCCCCAGGGATCCCGCACCGCCAGGAGCTTGGAGGGGGAGAGGATCCCCAGGGAGTAGGCCCCCTCCAGCCGCTCCATGGCTTGGTACACCGCTTCCTCGATGGAGGGAGCGGTGAGCCGCGCCCGGGTGATGAGGTAGGAGATCACTTCCGTGTCGCTGGTGGTGTGGAAGATGGCCCCTTGGAGCTCCAATTCCTTCCGCAGCGCGTAGGCGTTGGTGAGGTTTCCGTTGTGGGCCAGAGCCATGGCTCCCTTGATGTGGTTGACCACAATGGGCTGGGCATTGCGGCAGTGGGTTTGGCCGGTGGTGCCGTAGCGTACATGGCCCAGGGCGGCAAACCCCTCCCCTAGCGAGGAAAGGGTTCCGGGGGAAAAGACGTCTCCTGCAAGCCCCAGTCCCTTGTGGGCGGAGAAAACCCCGTCGTCGTTGACCACGATGCCGCAGCTCTCCTGCCCCCGGTGCTGGAGGGCCAGCAGCCCGCCCATCACCAAGTCCGCTGCCGGTAAGTTTTTCCGGGCATAAAGGCCGAACACGCCGCATTCCTCGTGGACACCTCCCATGGGTCAGCCCTCGCTGAAGAGCAGGTCCACGTAGGTGGGGAAGGGCCAGCGGGCCCGGTCCACAATGCCCTCCAGGGCGTCTGCTGCCGCCCGGACCTTGTCCATCTGGGGCAGGAGGCTGTCCCGGCAGAAGACCATGGCCAGTTCGCCCTGGGCAGGGGTGGCTTGGATGGCCGCCTGGAGGGCCTGGTAGGCGGTCTGCAGGGCCGCTATATGCTCCCCGGCCTGGCGGGCTGCGGTGGTTTCGTAGACGGCGGAGAGGCCCGTGGCCTGCTCCGCCTGGGCCCGGCGGCAGAGGTCGGAGACGTACCCCGAGCAGGCGGGGAGGATGTCCCGCTGGACCATGTCCACCATGGTGCGGGCCTCGATGAGGATCTCCTGGACGTACTTGTCCACATACACGTGGTACCGGGCCTCCACCTCCTCCGGGGCATAGATCCCGTGGCGCTGGAAGAGGGCGATGGCCTTTTCAGTCACCAGCTCCGGCAGAGCGTCAGGGGTGGTGGGGAGGTCCAGAAGGCCTCGCGCCTGGGCCTCCTGGACCCAAGATTCGTCGTAACCGTTGCCGTCAAAGAGGATCCGCTGGTGGGTCTGGAAGGTCTCCTTGAGCAGGGCGGCCAGGGCGGCGGGGAAGTCTTCGGCCCCTTCCAGGCGGTCAGCGAACCCTTCCAGCTCCTGGGCCATCATGGCGTTGAGGACGATGTTGGCCCCGGAGACCGAGTCAGAGGAGCCTACCATCCGGAACTCAAATTTGTTGCCGGTGAAGGCCATGGGGGAGGTGCGGTTGCGGTCGGTGTTGTCCTGGCGGATGTGGGGCAAGGCGGCCAGGCCCATGTCCAGCACCCGCTTGCCCAGATCCACATGGTCCGTGCCCTCCAAGAGGGCGTGAACCACCTGGGTGAGCTCGTCCCCCAGGAAGATCGAGATCACCGCAGGGGGTGCCTCCTGGGCGCCCAGACGGTGGTCGTTGCCCGAGGAGGCCACGGAGGCCCGCAGAAGCCCCTGGTATTCGTCCACCCCCTTGACAAAGGCGGCCAGGAAAAGGAGAAACTGGAAGTTCTGGCTGGGGGTGGAACCGGGCTGGAAGAGGTTCTTGCCGGTGTCCGTGGCCAGGGACCAGTTGTCGTGCTTGCCGGAGCCATTGACCCCTTCAAAAGGCTTTTCGTGGATGAGGCACACCAGCCCGTGGCGGTCGGCCACCTTTTTCAGCAGTTCCATGGCCAGCTGGTTGTGGTCGCAGGCGGTGTTGGCGTCGCTGTAGATGGTGGCCATTTCGTGCTGGGAGGGGGCCACCTCGTTGTGCTTGGTTTTGGAGGGGACCCCTACCTTCCACAGCTCCTGGTCCAGATCCTGCATGAACTGGGCCACCCGGGGCTTGATCATGCCGAAGTAGTGGTCCTCCATCTCCTGCCCCCGGGGCGGGTGGGCCCCGAAGAGGGTGCGGCCGGTCAGGCGCAGGTCCCGCCGAGCCTGGTAGAGGGCCTTGTCGATGAGAAAGTACTCCTGCTCCGGTCCCACCTGGGCAGTGACCTGCTTGGTCTCGGTGTCCCCGAAGAGGCGGAGGATACGCACCGCCTGGCGGCTCACCGCCTCCATGGAGCGCAGCAGGGGCATCTTCTTGTCCAAGGCCTGGCCGGAGTAGGAACAGAAGATGGTGGGGATGTACAGGGAGCCCTCCTTCACAAAGGCAAAGGAGGTGGGGTCCCAGGCGGTGTACCCCCGGGCTTCGAAGGTGCTCCGCAGTCCCCCGGAGGGGAAGGAGGAGGCGTCCGGCTCTCCCCGGATGAGCTCCTTGCCCGAGAACTTCAGCAGTACCTGGCCGCTGCCGTCGGTGTCCAGGAAGCTGTCGTGCTTTTCCGCGGTGGCCCCGGTCATGGGCTGGAACCAGTGGGTGAAGTGGGTGGCCCCTAGCTCCAGGGCCCACTGTTTCATGGCCTCGGCGATCTCTCCGGCGGTGTGAGCGTCCAGGGTTTTTCCGTCGGTGACGCAGGCCTTCCAGGCGCCGAAAGACTCTGGGGACAGGCGCTCCCGCATGGTGGCTTCATCGAATACCATGGAGCCGTAGAGCTGTGCTAATTTTGACGTCATAGCTGCACTTCCCTTCGTTAATTTTGCAAGAATATTAAACACAACTTTCATAACGACGAAGTCAGTATACTGCAACTTTCCCCAAAGCGCAAGGGAGAAGCCGCCAATTCCAGGGAGAATTTCAAAAGTTTTTCGTGAAATAGAACAAAAACAAGGAAATATATTTGGAAGTTTCGGGAGAAATTATCCCATAAGAAAGTAAATTGCGAGAAATCTTTTGAGACGGATCCCTTGCGTCAAAGGGGATGCCAGAAGAACAAAATGAAAGATAATATAAAAACTGATTCATTTTGTGCAATCCGCCCATTGATTTTTTCCCGCGGCAGCGTATACTGAATGCAAGGAAAAAATCCAGCAGCGATGAGCGGGAAAAGTACCGTGGCAGATCAGTCCCAGTGAGCGGCGGAGAGTGGAAACGCCGTACCAGAGGCCTCGGGAAGAACCCCCGGGAGCTCCCAACTGAAATCTTCCCCAGTGGGAGGAGAGTAGGGGAGGCGGCTGGTGGCCGTTATCCCACCCAGGCTTGTTTGAGCCCATGGAGTGACCGTGCATACGGTAAGTTAGGTGGCACCGCGGATGGCAGCAATTCGTCCTAAATTCCAGGACGTGCTGCGCATACATTCGGAGGTGTTCTTTTTATGTGTACCATTCTTGGCGCCACAGGCGCGCAACTGACCCGGCAGGAGCTGGAGGCCCACTTTGCCGCTACCCACACCCGGGGGCCGGACGACCAGGCTCTGGTCCAGGTGGGTTCCTGTTGGCTGGGATTCCAGCGGTTGGCTATCATGGACCTCTCTCCCCGGGGGATGCAGCCCTTCTCCCTGGAGGGGGACTACGTTGTGTGCAACGGGGAGATCTACGGCTTCCGGGCGCTGCGCCGGTCCCTGGAGGGGAAGTACCCCTTCCACAGCGACAGCGACTGCGAGGTTCTCCTCCCCCTGTACCGGGAGTATGGCCGGGGAATGTTCTCCCAGCTGGGGTCGGAGTTCGCCCTGGTTTTGTACGATCACCGGAAGGATGCCCTGCTGGCCGCCCGGGACCCCTTGGGCATCCGCCCCCTCTACTACGGCACCGACCGGTTCGGGGAGACGGTTTTCGCCAGTGAACCCAAGGACCTGGTGGGCCTGTGCCAGACCATCGCCCCCTTTCCCCCGGGGCACTACTGGGAGGGGGGGCGCTTCCACCGGTACATCGACCTGACCACGGTGACCCAGTTCAGCCCCGACGATGAGGAGACCGCCTGCCGGAAGATCCGGGACCTGCTGGTCCGTTCTGTCCAGGCCAGGCTGGATGCCGACGCCCCTTTGGGGTTCCTCCTGTCTGGAGGGTTGGACTCCAGCCTGGTGTGCGCCATCAGCGCCAAGCTCCTGGGCAAACCCATCCGCACCTTCGCCATTGGCATGGACACCGACCCCATCGACCTGAAGTACGCCCAGCAGGCGGCGGAGTATCTCGGCGCAGACCACACCGCCTTCACCATGACCCGGCAGGAGGTGCTGGAGGCCCTGCCGGAGGTGGTGGCCCTGTTGGGCACCTGGGACATCACCACCATCCGGGCCAGCCTGGGGATGTACCTGTGCTGCAAGAAGATCCGGGAGGCCACCGACCTCCGGGTCCTGATGACCGGGGAGATCTCCGATGAGCTCTTCGGCTACAAGTACACCGACTTCGCCCCCAGCGACGAGGCCTTCCAGGGGGAGGCCAAAAAGCGGGTGGATGAGATCCACACCTACGACGTGCTCCGGGCGGACCGGTGCATCGCCGCCAACTCCATGGAGGGCCGGGTGCCCTTTGGGGACAGCGACCTGGTTCGCTACGTCATGTCCATCCACCCCAAGTGGAAACGCAACCGCCACGGGGTGGGCAAGTACCTTCTCCGCAAGGCCTTCCAGGGAGAGGGCCTCCTCCCGGACGGGATTTTGTGGCGGGAGAAGGCCGCCTTCTCCGATGCCGTGGGCCATTCCATGGTGGACGACCTGAAGGCCTATGCCGAGGCCCACTACACCGACGAGGAATTCCAGCGCCGCCGACTGTGGTACCCCCACGGCACCCCTTTCACCAAAGAGAGCCTGCTGTACCGGGAGATCTTTGAACAGCACTATCCCGGCCAGGGGGGGATGATCCCTGCCTTCTGGATGCCAAACCCGTCCTGGGCCGGGTGCGCGGTGGACGATCCCTCTGCCCGGGTGCTGTCCAACTACGGTGCCAGCGGCCAATGAGCGGATGCAACAGAACGCCCCGCCAGGTGCTGACTAGGGAACCGGTCCAGTGAACAATGGTCCATAGACGAAATGCCCCCTGTATAGGAAAACAACCGATACAGGGGGCGATTGTATGCCCCAGAGGGATGGCAGGGCCAGCGGCAATCCTGCTCTGGGAGAGCGGAGCAGCACAGCAGAAGATAGCAGACCGGGTTAGAGGAAGAAAGGCACAGAGCAAGGATGGGATCAACCGGTATGACCGCCGGCGGGGGAAACTGGCGGCAGGCGTTCTGCCCAAAGCAAAAAGAAGGGCGGCCGCGTGGTTGTCGGCAGGGGGAAACCACCGGCACAGGGCCCGCCTAGGCCCCCCACCCCTGGGTCAAAAATCTCCCCCTTGACAAAGGGATAATCTGTGGTAGAATAAGCGCACGATTAGAGACTAAGCGTTTGCTTATGGAGGTGAGACCGTGACCCAGCGGGAACAGCAGATCTTAGAGTGGATCCGCCAGGACCCCATGATCTCCCAGGAGGACCTAGCCCAGCGGGCGGGGATCACCCGGTCCTCGGTGGGGGTGCACATCTCGAACCTGATGAAGAAGGGGTGCATCCTGGGAAAGGGATACCTCCTCCCCGACAGCGGCTATGTGGCCGTGGCCGGGGCGGTGAATGTGGACATCGGCGGCCGCTCCGCCGGCCCCCTGGTGGGGCGGGACTCCAACCCCGGCACCGTCACCGTGAGCATGGGGGGCGTGGGGCGGAACATCGCCCACAACCTCCGGCTGCTGGGGGTGCGGGTGTCCCTCCTCACCGCCTTGGGGGAGGATCCCCACGCCGGCCAGGTGGCAGACTCCTGCGAGCGGCTGGGCATTGACCTGAGCCGGGCCCTCCACGTCCCCGGGGGCACCACCTCCACCTACCTCTTCCTCAGCGACGAGACGGGGGACATGGCCCTGGCCGTGTCCGACATGGGCATTTATGAGGCCCTTACCCCGGCCTACTTTGCCCGCCATCTTGGGTTCCTCAACGGGGCGGCCCTGGTGGTGGCCGACGCCAACCTCCCCCAGGAGGCACTGGATTACCTGGCCCACCACTGCACCGCTCCCCTTTTGGTGGACCCGGTGTCCACCGTAAAGGCGGAGAAGGTGCGGCCCATCCTGGGCAAGCTCCACACCCTCAAGCCCAACCGGCTGGAGGCAGAGCTCCTGTCGGGGGTGGCTATCCGGGACCTCCCCTCTGCCCGGCAGGCGGCGGGGAAGCTGCTGGAAACCGGGCTGCAGCGGGTGTTCATCTCCCTGGGCACCCAGGGGGTCTTTGCCGCCGACCACACCCAGGACGTGTGGTACCCCTGCTGCCCGGCCCAGATGCGCAGCGCCACCGGGGCGGGGGACGCCTTCGCCGCCGCCCTGGCCTGGGCCTTCCTGGAGGGGAAGGACCTGGCCTACAGCGCCCGGGCAGCCAATGCCGCCGCGGCCATCGCCGTAGAAGGAGAAAAGACCATCAACCCCGCCCTGTCCGCCGAGGCGGTCCAGGCGCGGATGACAGAACAGGAGGAAGCACTATGAATCCCTATCTTGACGTGAACCCCGCCGTGGCCCAGGCCCTGGCGGAAGGCAAGCCCGTGGTGGCCCTGGAGTCCACCATCATCTCCCACGGCATGCCCTACCCCCAGAATGTGGAGACCGCTTTGAAGGTGGAGGAGATCATTCGCCAGAACGGGGCTGTCCCCGCCACCATCGCCATCCTGGGGGGGCGGCTGAAGGCCGGCCTCTCCCCGGCGGAGATTGAGTACCTGGGCAAGCAGGGGCAGAAGGTCACCAAGGCCTCCCGCCGGGACCTGTCCGTCCTGGTGGCCCAGGGGGCCGACGGGGCCACCACCGTGGCCACCACCATGATGATCGCCCACATGGCGGGGATCAAACTCTTCGCCACCGGGGGCATTGGAGGGGTCCACCGGGGGGCGGAGACCACCATGGACATCTCCGCCGACCTGGAGGAGCTGGGCCAGACCGACGTGATGGTGGTCTGCGCCGGGGCCAAGGCCATCCTGGACCTGAAGCTCACCCTGGAATACCTGGAGACCAAGGGGGTCCCCGTCCTGGGCTACCAGACCCAGGAGCTCCCCGCCTTTTACACCCGGACCTCCGGCCTGAAGGTGGACTACCAGGTGGACAGCCCCGAGATGCTGGCCAAGATCCTGAAGACCCAGCACGACCTGGGCCTCCACGGGGGCATCCTGGTGACCAACCCCATCCCCGAGCAGTACTCCATGGACGCCGACGCCATCAACGCCGTCATCGACCAGGCCATCGCCGAGGCCCAGGAGAAGGGCATCCACGGCAAGGAGACCACCCCCTTCCTCCTGGCCAAGGTCAAGGAGATCACCGGGGGAGACAGTTTGGAGGCCAACATCCAGCTGGTGTTCAACAACGCCAAGTTGGCCGCCCAGACCGCCGCGGCCTACGCCAAGCTGTAAGCCCCGCCGTTCCTAGGAAACCGCAAAACGCCCCTGATGGGAAGCATTGGCTTCCCATCAGGGGCGTTCTTTGGATTTGGAACCCTCACTCCGCCGGCGACGCCGGCAGGGAGACCGGGGGCAGGTCTTGGGCCGGGTGACGGGCCTGCTCCACGCAGAAGTCAAAGAACCGGTCCACGTTGGCCAGGGGATGGGGCGGCTTGCGCCGGACGATGTAGAAGTCCCCCATCTGCACCGGCTGGGTGAGGGGAAGGACCTTCACGTCCGGCCGGTGGACCGGCGGGGTGTCCAGCAGGACGGTGATGCCGAAGCCCTGGGCCACCAGCTCCAGGATGAAGTTGGCATCCTCCACCTCGTAGGCGATGCGCCACCGGTCCCGCACCGGGGCGAAAAGGGCCTCCACCGGGTCCCGCTGGCCGCTGAGCCAGGAGTAGGTCACATGGGGGTAGGGGAGGGTGTCCTCCAGGGTGACGCTGCTTTGCTGGGCCAGGGGATGGTCCAGGGGCACGGCGGCCACCATGGACCGGCGGAGGATGGGGGCGTACTCCAGCTGGGGGTCGGAGTAAATCTTAGAGCAGAAACCGATGTCCACCTTCCCCTCGGTGAGGGCCTGGCACACCTGGCGGGACATGCCGGTGGAGAAGGTGAAGTCACACCCTGGGTTCTCCCCCATAAACTGCCGGCACAGCCGGGTGACGGTGGGGATCACCAGCAGGGGGATGGTCTGCAGCCGGATGGTCCCCACCCCGTCCTTGAGCATCTGGAAGTTGCGCAGGCAGCTGTCCGCCAGGGCCACGATCTGCTGGGCCTGGGGCAGCAGAGCCTCCCCAAACCGGCCCAGGGCGATGCCTCGTCCGCTTTTTTGGAACAGGGACACTCCCAGTTCCTTCTCCAAGGTGACGATGGCGTGGCTCAGGCCGGACTGCGAGATGTTCAGCCGTTGGGCTGCCCGGCTGTAGTGCATCTCCTGGGAGAGGACGAGAAAGTAACGCAAGTGATCAATGTTCATAGGATCACCTCCCCTCTTTAAAAATTAGTATATCACATTCCATGCAAAAAAGGAATCCACTCCCGCAGAAAAAGGAATGGATTCCCCCGCCGCGCCCCGTTGCGTTGGAGGGGGAGACGGGGGTATCCTAGAACCAACGCAGATGGAAAGGAGGGGGTGGCCATGGCCATGACCTGCCGGGGCATCCTGGCCCTGCCCTATGCCAACCGGCTCCGCCTGGTGGCCGGGGCCAGCGGCGGGGGCAACGAGATCCGCTGGGTCCACATCCTGGAGGAACCCAAGTACACCGCCTGGCTGAAGGGGGGCGAGCTTATCCTCCTGTCCGGGGTGGTCACCGGGGACCGGGAGGGGGCTTTGCTGTCCCTGCTCCAGGACCTCTTTGACCGGGAGGTGGCCGGGGTGGTGCTGAATCTGAGCACCTTCCTGCCCGCCATTCCCCCCAGCGTCCTGGCCCTGGGGGAGCGGCTGGGCCTGCCTCTGTTTGAGATGCCTGCCGAGGTGCGGATGGTGGATGTGAGCCAGAGCATCGCCTTTGCCATTTTCCAGCAGCGGCAGAAGACCGGCCAGGTGGAGGGGGCCCTGCGGGACCTGCTCACCGGCAAGCGCCTGTCAGAGAAGCGCCTCCAGCGGTTGGCCGAGGTGGGCCTGGGGGGCGGGCGGACCTTCCGGGCGGTCCTCTTCCGCCCGGGGCTGCCGGGGACGCCCCTGCCGGTGACTCCCTTCTACGAGGAGGAGACGGAGGAGGCTTGGCTGGCCCAGGGGGCGGCCTACCTCCGCCAGGTGCTGGACCGTCTGGGGGACCCGGGATACCTCACAGTGGCCGGGGAGACCATCCTCTGGCTGGCGGAGGATCCGCCGGGCCGGCCGGCAGCCCTGCCCCAGCGCCTGGAGGCGGTGACGGCGGCCCTGCCCCAGTCTGCCTACTTCCCCGACCTCCAGGTGGGGGTGGGGGCGGCATTCCGGGACCTCCGGACCTGCCGGGCCAGCGCCGACCAGGCTCGTCAGGCTCTGGCCCACCCCCAGCGCCGGGGCGGGCCCGTAACCTGGTATGATGACCTGGTGGACCGCCGCCTCTTCCAGCGCGGGGGGACCCGGGAGGAGCTGGCCGCCATGGCGGAGCGGCTGCTGGGCCCCCTGCTGCAGCCGGAGCACCAGGCCCTGCTGGACACCCTGATCTGCTACCTGGACCACAACGGCAACGCCAAGGCCACGGCCCAGGCCATGTTCCTCCACCCCAACACCCTCCACTACCGCCTGAGGAAGATCCAGTCCCTCCTGCACCGGGACCTGGGCCAGAGTGAGGACTTCTTCCAGGTGATGCTGGGGCGGAAGCTTTATGATTTTATCACAAAAAACTGAGAAAAGCGTTGTGATCCGATCACAACGCTTTTCTCATTGCAAAAGGGGGAAGTGCCTAAATAGGAAGGGCTTTCTTGGATAAAATTGGGAATCTTGCGCAAAAAACAAGGGGGAGAGGGGGGAGAAACCAGGAAGGCTAATTTTCTCCGCTCCCGTTGCTCCCCCGCCGGGCCATGGCGTATACTCAGGGCAGAAACCAATCACAGGGGCCGGCAGGCCCCGGGCAGGAGGTGCTCCATGCAAAAATACCACACCCAAGGCTCCCGCCGGCTCTACCAGGCCACCCTTCCTTACCTGGTGGACGGGGTAGGCAGTTCCTTCCACGTCCCCAGCTACCGGGACTACCCCATCGCCATGACCCACGGGAAGGGCTCTAAGCTCTACGACGTGGACGGCAACGAGTACATCGACTACATCCTGGGCTTCGGCCCCATGCTCCTGGGCCACTGCCCCCCGGCGGTGGACCGGGCAGTGGCGGAACAGCTGAAGAGGGGCACCCACTTCTCCGCGCCTACGCCGGAACTGGGGGCGCTCTCCCGCCGGCTCACCCAGGTGATCCCTGCGGCGGAGAAGGTGGTCTATCAGAACTCCGGCACGGAGGTGGTGATGTACGCCCTCCGCCTGGCCCGGGCCTTTACCGGGCGGTACAAAATCGTCAAGTTCGAGGGCCAGTACCACGGCTGGTCCGATGAGGAGAAGGTGAGCATCGACGCGGACACCGTGGCCGACCTGGGCCCCCGGGAGAACCCCCGAAAAATCCTCCCCACCAAGGGCCAGCGGCTGTCCTCGGCGGATGACCTCATCCTCCTGCCCTGGAACGACCTGGAGGCTCTGGACCGGACCCTCACCCAGCGGCGGGAGGAGATCGCCGCCGTCCTCATGGAGCCCTGCATGTGTGACTCCGGCCCCATCCTCCCCCAGCCCGGCTACCTGGCGGGGGTGCGGGAGCTCACCCGCCGCCACGGGGTGCTGCTGATCTTTGACGAGGTGATCACCGGCTTCCGCCTGGCCCTGGGAGGGGCCCAGGCCTACTACGGGGTGACGCCGGACATCGCCACCTTCGCCAAGGCCATCGCCAGCGGGTACCCCTTCGGGGCGGTGGTGGGCCGGCGGGACGTGATGGACTGCGGGGTGCCTGCCTCGGGGACCTTCAACGGCAACCCCGTGGGGGTGGCCGCCGCCTTGGCCACCCTGGAGGAACTCTCCCAGCCCGGGGTCTATGCCCGGCTGGAGGCCCTGGGCCAGCAGCTGGAGGACGGCTTCCAGGCCCTGGGGGAGAAGTGCCGCCGCAAACTCTACCTCCGCCACCTGGGGAGTATTTTCGTCCTGGGCTTTGGCTACACCCAAGACCTGGGGGACTTCCGGGACTGGCTCACCCAGGCCGACCTGGCCGCCTACCAGCGCTTCGTGGCCGGGTGCGAGGATTACGGCGTCCGCTTCACCGACCGCCGGGGGCGGGAGTATCTCTCCACCGCCCACACCCAGGAGGACATCCGCCGCACCCTGGCGGTGGCCGACCAGGTTTTGGGAGAGATGGAACAGGAGGGAATTTAACATGATCGACGCCATGCAATGGTTCCAATTGAATGGAAAGAAGGCCATGGTCACCGGCGGGGCTGCCGGCCTGTGCTACGCCATGGCGGAGGGGCTCCACCTGGCCGGGGCCGAGGTGGTGCTGGTGGACCGGTCCCCCGCCGTGGGGGAGGCGGCCGCCCGGCTGGGGGCCCAAGGGGCCCCGGTCCACGGGGTCCAGGGGGACCTGAGCCACTGGGAGGGCATCCCCGCCCTCTATGACAGGGCCCTGGCGGCCTTAGGGGGCCGGGTGGACATCCTGGTCAACGGCGCGGGGATCCAGTACCGCTGCCCGGCAGAGGACTTCCCCCCGGAGCGGTGGCAGCAGATTCTAAGGATCAACCTGGACGCGGTCTTCCGCCTGGCCCAGCTGGCGGGGCGAACCATGCTGGCCCAGGGGGGCGGGCGGATCATCAACGTGGCCTCCATGACCTCCTTCTTTGGCAGCGAGCAGATTCCCGCCTACGCCGCCAGCAAGGGGGCGGTGGCCCAACTCACCAAGGCCCTGTCCAACGAGTGAGCGGGGCGGGGGGTCAATGTCAACGCCATCGCCCCGGGATACATGGTGACCCAGCTCACCGCAGACATGCAGGGGAAGAACCCCGCCCAGTATGCAGAGATCACCGGCCGCATCCCCATGCACCGGTGGGGCCAGCCGGAGGACCTCCAGGGGGCGGTGGTCTTCCTGGCCAGCCCGGCGGCGGCCTATGTCACCGGCGCCATCCTGCCGGTGGACGGCGGCTACCTGGGGAAGTGAGAATTCATCGAAATTTCCGTGCAATCCCGCCAATTCATGCGAAAAAGGAATGAATCCATGGGGTTTTGTGGATTGATTTTTCCCCCTGAATGGGGTTCAATGAACCTATAGCCCTTACCCTGCCCATAGGAAGGAGAACAAGACCATGGGACTAAAACTTCGTGTATTATACCTGGGGAAGATGGAGTTTCCCCGGTTTCGTCTGGTAGAATGTGACAATGAGGCCACCATGGTGGTCTCTCCCGCGGTGGCCCTGCTGATCCAGCACCCTACCCTGGGGAACATCCTCTATGACACCGGCAACAGTGCGGATTTCTTAAAGACCTACACCCCGGAGATGCTTCACAACTACCCCATCACCGAGATGATCACCATCGAGGAGGCCCTGGCCAAGGAGGGCCTGACCCCTGGGGACATTGACCAGCTCATCCTCTCCCACCTCCACTTCGACCACGCCGGAGGCCTGCAGCATTTCGTGGGCACCAAGGCCATCGACCACGTCCTGGTCTCCGAGGCCGACCTGAAGCAGGCCTGGTGGGCGGTGACCACGGGGAACAACGGGGCCTACATCCGCTCCCTCTTCGACGTGGAGGGCATCCGGTTTGAAACGATCCACGACACCACCTGGCTGGCCGACGACCTGGGCCTTTTCATCCAGGCCTCCCACACCCCGGGGGTCATCGGCCTGATCCTGAAGACCGAGCACCACGGCACCATTCTCACCACCAGTGACGCCATCTACACCGCTGACAGCTACCGCCAGGCCCTGCCCCCTGGGGGCACCATCAATGCCACCACCGACGAGTTCTACGACAACCTGGAGCGGATCAAGGCCATGGAGAAGAACTACAACGCCACCCTTCTCTTCGGCCACGACATCGACCAGATCCTGGACTGGGCGGGCCAAGGGGTCATCGACTGACTCCATGGAGGTGCGCATCCTGCCCCTGGGGGGCATGGACTTTCCCAAACACCGGCTGGTCCGCTGCCAGGACCCGGAGAAGATGCTCTTCTCCCCCGCCTGGGCGGTGCTGATCCGCCACCCCACCCTGGGCAACGTCCTCTACGACACCGGACACAGCCCCGCCTTCCTCCAGGGGGAGATGCAGCGAGTCCTGTACGACTACCCCGTCCGGGGGATCGTCCCCATCCAGAAGGCCCTGGCCCAGGTGGGCCTGACTCCGGGGGACATGGACCAGCTCATCCTCTCCCACCTCCACTTTGACCACGCCGGGGGCCTGGCGGCCTTTGCGGGCACCCAGGCCTTCCGTCACGTCCTGGTGGCCGAGGCCGACCTGAAGCAGGCCTGGTGGAGCGTCACCACCGGGCAGAAAGGCCCCTACATCCGGTCCCTCTTCGACCTGCCGGGAATCCGGTTTGAAACCATCCGGGACACTACCTGGCTGGCTGAGGACCTGGGCCTCTTTGTCCAGCAAGCCCACACCCCCGGGGTTCTGGGGATGATCCTCAAGACCCAACACCACGGCACCCTCCTCACCACCAGCGACACCCTGGCCACGGCGGAGAGTTACCAGCACGACCTGCCCCCGGGCACCGCCGCCCCGGCGGTGGAGGCGGCCTTCCATGCCAACCGCCGCCGGGTGCAGGCCCTGGCGGCGGAGTACCAGGCCACCCTTCTCTTCGGCCACGATGCCGCCCAGGTCCAGGCCTGGGCAGGGAAGGGGACCTTGGATTGAGGCCCATGCCCCCCGCCGCTTCCATCCCATAGACAGAGGAGGGGTGTCCCCCTCCCTTACGAAAGGAGCATTGCTATGACCACACCCACCGCTGGCGCCGCCTTAGGCAACCAACTCCGTGCCGGCACCGTCGCCAAAGTCGGCAGCACGAAACGCATTCAGGAGCTCAACGGAATGCTCCACGCCAACCGCCCCAACGTGGACATCACCCGGGCCCGGGCCTACACCAAGGTATACCGGGCCACTGAGGGGATGCCCAGCCTCATGCGGCGGTACAAGGCCTCCGCCGAGGTCTACCGTACCCTCACCGACAACGTCTATGACTACGAGCAGCTGGTGGGCTGGCCCACCAAGCGGATCCGGGGGGCCAACTTCGCCATTGAGCTCCACGCCCACTGGCTGGCCGACGACCTGCCCAACCTCCGGGACCGGACCTACGACCCCTTCGAGATCACCGACGAGGACTACAAGGAACTGGAGGAGGACCTCCTGCCCTACTGGAAGGACAAGACCATGGCCGTTCAATGGGGCCACTACGTGAGCAAGGAGGAGTGGAACCGGGGCCAGTTTGGCGGGGTGTCCGACGTGTCCAACTACCTCTGCGCCAACGGCTCCCACTTCATCCCCGCCTGGACCGACGTGATCCAGCACGGCTTTGTGAAGTACTATGAGAAGGCCAAGGCCCTCCTAGCCGCCCTGGACCCCAATGACCCGGCCTCCATCGACAAGAAGATTTTCTACAACGGCATCATCGAGGTGCTGGAAGCCATCCGGGACTGGGGAGAGCGGATGTCCGCTGCCTGCGCCCGAAAGGCCGCCCAGGAGAAGGACCCCGCCCGCAAGCAGGAGCTGGAGAACATGGCCGCCATGATGCAGCGGGTGCCCTGGGGCCCTGCCACCTCCTTCTACGACGCCTGTGAGACCGCCTGGGCGGTGTGCTTCTTCCTCTTTGTGGAAGGGGCCGGCCCCTCCATCACCTGGGGGCGGTTTGACCAGTACATGTATCCTTACTATAAAGCGGACATCGAAAAGGGCATCCTCACCCCGGAAAAGGCCATGGAACTCATCGAGGAGCTCTACATCCGGGTGACCTCCAACGTGTGGTTCCAGTCCACCCAGATGGCCTACATCTTCGGCGGCTACTACCGCTACCCCCACCTGGACGTGGGCGGCCTGGACGAGAACGGCAAGGACGCCAGCAACGAGCTGTCCTACCTCTGCCTGCGGGCCATGCGGTACGCCAAGACCACCTCTCCCGCGGTGAGCATCCTGCTCCACCAGAAGACCCCGGATTCCCTCCTCTACGAGGCCTGCGAACTGGCCGCCGAGGGCATGGGCCACCCCTCCTTCTTCAACTGCGAGGGGCTGTACGCCATGCTGGAGCACCGGGCCGGCGGGCCGGAGGGGTACTCCAACTACACCCGGAAGGACATTCTGAAGTTCGGCTCCCCCATCGGCTGCGTGGAGCCCGGGGCGGAGGGGCTGCAGTACGGCCACACCGACTCCGGCATCATCAACGTGGCCGGGGCCACCCTCATGGCGGTGACCAACGGCATCATGCCTGAGGGGACGGACAACATGTTTGCCGGCAAGCTCCTCACCTACGAGAGCGGCGCGCCGGAGACTTTCGAGACCTTTGACCAGTTCTACGCCGCTGTGAAGGCCCAGATCAAGTACGCCATCGACGAGGCCCACGCCAACCTCCTGGTGTGCGAGAAGCTTTTGGCCGAGCAGTTTAACCTGCCCACCTTCACCGTCCTGCTGGAGGGCGCCCTGGAGAAGGCCAAGGACGCCACCGCCGGCGGGGCCAAGGTCAACGTGGGCCCCACCATGAACATGAGCGGTTTTGGCACCATGGTGGACTCCGTGGCCGCCATCAAAAAGGTGGTCTACACCGACCACAAGGCCACCCTGGCCCAGGTGCGGGACGCCTGCATGGCCAACTTCCAGGGGTATGAGGACCTGCGCATCCAGCTTCAGGCCGCCCCCAAGTACGGCAACGACGACGACTTCGCCGACGACATTGCCGCCGACCTGTGGGAGTGGTTCGCCCAGTGCACCATGGGTCTGAAGATGTACCGGGGCCACTACTGCGACGCGGCGGTGCAGATGGTCCAGTCCAACGTGGGCTACGGCGCCATGACCGGGGCCACCCCCAACGGCCGCCTGGCGGGGATGCCCCTGTCGGACACCATGTCCGCCACCCAGCAGGCCGACACCCACGGCCCCACCGCTGCCGCCCGGAGCTACGGCAAGCTGGACTTCCCGGTGTACACCAACGGCACCCTGCTGAACATGTGGATCAGCCAGTCCGAACTCATGGAAAAGCAGTGAGCGCTGGCCATTGTCCGACTACCTTAATAACCTATTTAGGAAGGGAACCCATCCCAAGGAAAGGAGAATCCTTATGACCACCATCCGTGACGTGCCCCTCAACTGCCCCGAGGCCACCTATGTGGAGCCGGTGTACAAGGAGGCGGGGATGCGCAACTTCACCAACCTGGTGCGCACCATGCTCAACGACTACGGCGTTTACCACGTGCAGTTCAACACCATCAACAAGGAGACCCTCATCGACGCCAAGGCCCACCCGGAGAACTACCCCACCCTCATGGTGCGGGTGGCCGGCTACAGCGTCTACTGGACCGACATTGCCGAGCGGGTCCAGGATGACATCATCAATCGGACGGAGCACACATTTTAAGAAAGAAGTTTGGGACCCGCTGCGCTGGGCTCCCAAACTTGGGGACTGCGCCCCGACCCGCGCCAGCGGTGCTGGCACTCTCGGGGCGAGGGGAATGAAATGCCCGGCCAAGCCGGGCATTTCATGGATAGAACTTTGTTTTGGCCGCTGCGGCGGCCAAAATTCTCCGAAGGGCCCCGTGAAAGCGGGGGCTGATAGGAAGGAGGGGCGTGCCTATGCAGGCAGAAAAGACGGCGGTTGTGTTTGACATTGGACGGTTTCGCAATGCCGATGGGCCGGGGATTCGGACCATTATTTTCTTCAAGGGGTGCCCTCTGCGCTGTCAGTGGTGCAGCAATCCCTTTGGGCTGGCCGCCCGGCCTCAGTTGGTGGTGAACCCCGGCAAGTGTACCGGGTGTGGGCGGTGTGTGGAGCCATGTCCTCAAGGGGTGAACACCGTGGTCCCTGGGGAGAAGGTGGCGGTGGACTTTTCCGCTTGCACCGCCTGCGGCACCTGCGTGCCCGCCTGCCCCGGCGGGGCCAGGACTCTCTCTGGCCAGGCCTACACCGCCCGTCAGCTGTACCAGGAGGCGGCCAAGGACGCCGCCTTCTACCGCAAGGGCGGAGGTGGGGTCACCCTCTCTGGGGGGGAGGTCCTCCTCCAATACGAGGTGGCGGCGGAGACCCTCCGGCTGTGCCGGACCAACTACCTCAACACCTGCATCGAGACCTCCGCCTACGCCCCCTGGGACCACCTCTGGCAGGTGGCCCAGTACTGCCACACGGTGTTTGTGGACCTGAAGCACATGGACAGTGCCCAGCACCAGGCCATGACCGGGGTGGGCAATGGGGTCATCCTGGACAACCTCACCCGCCTCTGCCGGGAGCTCCCCCGCCGGGGGGGCAAGGTGATCGTCCGGATGCCCCTCATCCCCGGGTACAACGACGACGACGAGGCGGTGGCCGCCGGAGCCCGCTTCGTGGCGGGGTTGGAGAATGCCCCGGGACTGAACCTCCTGCCCTACCACAACCTGGGGGAGAGCAAGTACGAGATGATCGGGGAGGACTACCCCCTCCCCGGCCTGACCAGCCGGAAAGGGCGGGACCCCCGCCTGCTGGCCATCCAATCCCTCTGCCAGCGGTTGGCCCCCCACAACCGGGTCAGCCTGGGGGGCGATGCCATTGACCTCTCTTAAACGGAACACCAAAACAGCGCCCGCGCAGTTTCTGCGCGGGCGCTGCTTTTTCTGATCTACGGGAATCGCCGAGAGGGCCGGGGATAGGATGGGATCAGAAATACATATACTTGTTGGCTTCCTTCCGCAACTCCGCCCGGAAGTCGGGGTGGGCCACGGCGATGAGGTTCTCCACGCGCTGCTTCACGGTGCGGGCCCGCAGCTTGGCTACGCCGTACTCGGTGACCACCATGTCGGTGAGGTTCCGGGACACGGAGACGATGGAGCCGGGGTCCAGGATGGGGGCGATCCGGGAGATGGTGCCCTTCTTGGCCGTGGAGATCTGGCACAGCATGGCCCGGCCACCCTTAGAGTGGTAGGCGCCGTAGGAATAGTCGCTGGCCCCTCCGGTGCCGGACCACTGGAGGGAGCCGATGGCTTCTGCGGCAGCCTGGCCGGTCAGGTCGATCTGCAGGGCAGCGTTGATGGAGACGAAGTTGTCCTGCTGGGCGATGTTCAAGGGGTCATTGGTGTAACGGCCGCGGCGCATCATCACCCGGGGGTGGTTGTTCAGATACTCATAGGTGAAGTTGTCGGCGATGATGAAGGCGCCCACGGACCACCCCTTGTCCAGGTTTTTGTACCGGTTGGTCACCACGCCCTGCTGGATCATCCGGGCCATGGAGGCGCCGATCTGCTCGGTGTGGATGCCCAGGTCGTGGCGGTCCATCAGCTCAAAGCCGATGGCGTTGGGGATGCCGCCGAAGCCCAGCTGGATGCAGTCACCGTCGTGGACCATCTCAGCAGCATAGCCGGCAACGGCCTTCTCAGCCTCGCCGATGGGGGGATCCTGCAGCTCGTACAGGGAGAGGTCGGATTCGATGATCACATCGGCCATGGCCACGGGCAGGGCACACTCGCCGGGCAAATGGGGGATCTTGGGGTTGACCTCATAGATGATCTTATCGGCGGAGTAGAAGGACTCCATCTCCCACTGCAGGTCGCAGGAGACGCAGCAGTAGCCGTGCTCGTCCATGGGGGACACACCCACCACGACCACGTTGGGCCGCTTGCAGCGGTGGAGCTCCTGGCCATAGTTGTGCAGGTTCACGGGGAAATAGGTGGACATGCCGGAGGGATGGATCTTCCGGAAGTTGCCGTCATAGAAGAAGGTCTGGTGATGGAACTTGTCCTTCAGGGAGGTGTCGGTGTAAATGGGGTACTCGGGGCCCCACCGGGCCACGCAGGACCACAGCTCCACGGGTTTTTGGGGGTCGATGCGGTCGGCAATCCGGTGGAGGTTGCGCAGGAAGAGCCGGGGCTCGCTGGCGTGGATGGACCAGACGATGCAGTCTCCGCTGTCGATGAGACCGATGGCGTCCTCCACGGTGCCCAGCTTGCTCTGGTAGATCTCTTGGTGGGTCATGCCCTTGTATTTGTCGCTGAGGTACTCCTCGTGCTTTCGGTGCTTTTTCAGCATCACATCGGGGATGTACCGGTCATAGTTTTCATAGTGTTCGTACACGAACGTCGCCTCCTTTTCTGGATGAACTCTGGTAAGCAGGGCCAGACTATCTGCTTTTATGATAGCAAGAAGGGGGGTGGGGGGCAACGAACAGAAGGGGGAAGGTGTCTGTTATCCGACAGGGGCGGGGATCTGTCGGGAAATCCAAAGCCCCTTCCTCCGGGATGGGGGAAGGGGCTGGTGATTACGGCGTCAAAGAAATCCCCGTGGGGTCCAGGTGAAACACCCTTCGGATGGCTTCCCCCTCCTCCTGGGGAGAGAGGGGCCGGGCGGACACCACCTGCCCTTGGACTTCCTCCTGGAGGACGTGGCGGCGGATGGCCAAAATGCCTTGGTGGGTGTAGCGGGAGACCCGGGCAAACTGGTTCATGTTGGAGTCCGGGCTGTGGGCGAAGTAGAAGAGGATGGGGGCAAAGTCCTGGTCCACTTGGGGCTCCTGGGTAAAGCCCAACACATCGGTCCAGGGGCCGCCGGGCAGCCGCTGCTGTTGGAGCCAGCCGTAGAAAGGGTCCCGGCGGTAGCGGTACTGGCAGGCTCCGTCGCTCTGGACCAAGTCTGCTTCCAACCGGAGGGGGCAGCGGGCATTTTCCAGGGTGAAGCCCCCATCCACGGTGTAGCACCCCTCCGGCAGCACCACCCCCAGCACCCGGTGTCGGCGGAAGAGGATGGTGGGGGGATTGCAGATCCTGGTATGGTAACTGAACACTGGAAACCCCAGGGAGTAGAGCAGCCAATTGAAGCAGGTGTTCAGCTCTGCGCACAGCCCGCCTTGCCGCCGGCGGACGATCTTGTCGAACAGGGCCTCGTGGTCCAGGGATAGGGGGCGTCCAGCCAGCACATCCAGGTTTTCAAAGGGGACGGCCTGCTGGTGGGCCTGCAGCAGACGGGTGAGCCCCGCAAGGTTCAAGGGGATGGGGCCGGGGCAGGCGATGCGGTCTAAGTAGGCGTGGATCTGCTCCGGGGTCATTTGCGGTCCGTTGTAGTGGTTCCAGTCCATGGGAATTCCTCCTTTCCTCCATTCTACCGGAAACGGCAGCGATGGGCAAAGGACATGGGGGAGAAAGGGTCGGATAACTGCACAAAAGAAACGATTTGTCGGAGGGAAAAAGGGGGTTGACAAAGCACACTTGAGTGAATATAATGTACTTGTACTTGCAGTACACTATAGAGCGAAGGAGGGGCGCTGTGGACATCATCATCAGCAGCAACACCAGCAAGCCCATCTACGAACAGATCACCTCCCAAATTAAGGCCATGATTATGAGCGGGGAACTGAAAACCGGGGATCCCATCCCCTCCATGCGTTCCCTGGCCAAGTCCATCCACGTCAGTGTGATCACCGTGCAGAAGGCCTACGAGGACCTGCAGCGAGATGGGTTTATCGAGACAACCGTGGGGCGGGGGAGTTTCGTCTCCGCCCAGAACAAGGATTTTTACCAGGAGGAGCAGCAGCGGCAGGCCGAGGAACACCTGCAGCAGGCCGCCGACATCGGCAGAACCAGCGGCATTCCCGTGGAGAAGCTGGTGGAACTGCTGCGGCTCTTCTACGAGGATCAGGAGGTTTGATGTATGGACAGAAACGCGTTGGTGGTCAACGGACTGACCAAGCGGTACCAGGACTTCACCCTGGACGGGGTCTCCTTCACCGTGCCCCAGGGCTCCATTGTGGGCCTCATCGGGGAGAACGGCGCCGGTAAGAGCACCACCCTCCACGCGGTGCTGGGCCTCATCGGCCGGGACGGGGGGACGGTGGAACTGCTGGGCCTGCCGGACACCGCCCTGGATGATGGGGTCCGCAACCAGATCGGCGTGGTCTTTGACGGCAACAGCTATCCCGAGATGCTCACCCCCCGAAAACTGGGCCGGGTGATGGGGAAGATCTACCGCACCTGGGACCCTGACCGGTACGCTGCCCTGCTGCAGCAGCTGGCCTTGCCGGCGGACAAACGGATCAAGGCCCTCTCCAAGGGCATGAAGATGAAGCTGGCCCTGGCGGTGGCCTTTTCCCACCACGCCAAGCTGCTGGTGCTGGACGAGGCCACCAGTGGCCTGGACCCGGTAGTCCGGGACGATATCCTGGACCTCTTCCTAGAGTTTGTCCAGGAGGAGGACCACGCCATCCTGGTCTCCTCCCACATCACCAGTGACTTGGAGAAGGTGGCCGATTACATCGTCTTCCTCCACCAGGGCCGGGTGGTGTTCTGTAAGCCCAAGGACGAGCTGCGGTACCGGTACGGGGTGCTCCGGTGCGGCCAGGCCCAGTTTGCAGACCTGGACCCGGCGGACATGGTGGCCTGCCGCCGGCAGGACTACGAGTGGGAGGTCCTGGTGGCCGACCGGGATGCCGCCCGACGGAAGTACCCCAAGGCGGTGGTGGACCCGGCCACCATGGACGAGATCATGCTGCTCTACGTGAAAGGGGAGAGACGATGAAAGGTTTGCTGCTCAAGGACTACTATCTGATCGGATCCGTTCTGTGGATCCTGCTGGCGGCCATGGCGGTGATCGGCATTGCCATGGCGGTGCTGACCTCGGCCTGGGCCCTGGTGGTGATTGCCACGGTGATGCTGGGGATGGTCTCGGTCTCCACTATTAACATGGACAAGGCCTCCGGCTGGTACAAGGTGTCCCGGGTGATGCCCGTGGCCCGGCAGGCGGTGGTGGACAGCAAGTACCTGCTCTACCTCCTTCTCAGTGGGGTGGGGCTGCTGCTGGGCATGGTCCTGGGGATGGTGGCCTCCCTGATCCAAGGGGGGCAGAGCGGGGAGGAGGCCCTGCTGTACCTGACCATCAGTGTGGCCATGGCCCTGCTGGCGGGGAGCGTCACCCTGCCCTGCAGCTTCCTGTTCTCCGAGGAAAAGAATGTGCTGGCCATCTTCCTGGCCTATCCCGCTGCCGCGGGGATATTTGCCGGCGTGGTGGTCCCCTTGGGGGTCACCCCCCTCTCCGGCAGCCTGGTGGCGGGGATCAGCGTGGTGCTGTATGCCGCCTCCTGGGTTCTGGCTCGGCGGAAGATCGCCTTCCGAGACGTGGCCTGAGGAGTGGGTTCGCCCAGAACAAACCAACAGCGCCGCCCCCGTCAATCAGGGGGCGGCGCTGTTCTCTTTGTTTTTAGAGAGGGCCTCTTAGGTTTGGGGGGCGGGCGTGTCCTGGGATGCCTCCGGGACAGGGATGGGCGCATGGAGGATGTAGACGTTGCAGAAAGCCTCTGCCACCTCCTCCACCGAACGCTGGGTACCGGGCTTCAGCCACCAGGTGATCAAAGACAGCAGCCCCCCGGCAAAGAATTGGCAGAGCACCACGATCTCCTCCCGGGTGTAGGCAGTGAAGGCGGGGTGGTGCAGGGTCTGCTCGGTGAGCACTCGGGCAAACTCCTCCCGGAAAATCTCCTTGGCTTCGGCGTTGCGGGGGTCCAGGAAGAGCCGGGCATACTCCTGCCTGCGTGCCAGGAAGTACTGGAACACCTTCTCGATGGCCTGGCGAAAGGGGGCGGGGTTGTCGCTGCACGGCATCCCGTCGGTGAGGTCGTCCAGAAAGGCCTGCATCCCGAAGGTCAGCAGGTGGCGCTTGTCCTCGAAGTGGGCATAGAAGGTGGAGCGGTGGACCATGGCCCGCTGGCAGAGGTCCTTGACCCGGATCTCGTCAAAGGGTTTCTCCTGGAGCAGGTCACTCAGGGCCCGGAGCAGCAGGGTGTGGGTGCGCAGCACCCGGAGGTCTTCGGTTCGATGGTCCATGGGCACGTCCTCCTTGGTGGAATGGATACTATATATTATCTTACGGGACCCAGGGCGGCCCTGTCAAGACAGGAAACGCCTGCGGGAGGTTCCGCAGGCGTTTCCGATGGTACATCGAAAAGAGGCGGAGGACACATCCAAACGTACTCCGGTCTTTTCTCCGTCATCCTACCAGAGCTCGGGGCAAAAGGCAACCGACAGAGCGGGCGCCTTGTCGCCTATCCGACAGTTTCGGAAAAGTGAAGGGATAGGCAAAAAAAGGGCGGCCGGGCCCGGCCCTTTTGTGGGAAATGCTTCCCCGTGGGGGAGCAAAAAATGGTTGACACGGGGGAGAATCTGTAGTAATATATATGAGCGCCTGAATGGGCGCAGTCTGCGATGATGCGGGAGATTGCGGTGCAAACCGGTAACTTCCGCGGAGTATGTCCGTGAATCGGGCGGCTGGAGAATCTGCTGCATGGCGTATATCGCCGTGACAGGAGAGGGAAAAGCCGGCGAAGTATGCCGGTTTTCTTCATGCTTATGGAGTGATACGCACGGTTAAGTGTATCGGATTCTCCACCGTACGAAGCGTGGCAAAGACAATGACACTTCGTATGTTTTTTAGGAGGAACACAGCAACATGGCACAGAACGAAATGATTCGGATCCGCCTGAAGGCCTATGACCATCAGCTGATCGACCAGAGCGCAGAGAAGATCGTGGAAACCGCCAAGAGAACCGGCGCCACCGTCTCCGGCCCCATCCCCCTGCCCACCAAGAAGGAGGTCGTCACCATCCTTCGCGCCGTCCACAAGTACAAGGACAGCCGGGAGCAGTTCGAGCGCCGCACCCACAAGCGCCTGATCGACATCAACAACCCCAGCCCCAAGACCGTGGAAGCGCTGATGAGTCTGGATCTGCCCGCCGGTGTGGAAATCGAGATCAAGCTCTGATCCCGACCCAGACAAACCCACCGACACCCATTACTATGTGTACCCGCTGCCTGTCGCCTTATCGTGAGACAGGCGGGTCATGTTGACAAACCAATGACAGCCCAATGGTCACGTTTGCCAACCAATAACCTTAATAAGGAGGAAAACCAACATGGAAAAGGCCATCATCGGCAGAAAGATCGGCATGTCCCAGATCTTTGACGAAGCCGGTAAGGTCATCCCGGTCACTGTCATCGAAGCAGGCCCCTGCGTCGTGGTGCAGAAGAAGACCGAGGAGAAGGACGGCTACAACGCCGTGCAGCTGGGCTTCCAGGACGTGCCCGAGCGGAAGCTCACCAAGCCTGAACAGGGTCACCTGAAGAAGGCGGAAGTCCCCATGAAGAAAGTGCTCAAGGAATTCAAGCTGGACAAGGCAGCTGAGATGAACGTGGGCGACGAGATTAAGGCCGACACCTTTGCCAAGGGCGATCACATCGACGTGACCGGCATCAGCAAGGGTAAGGGCTTCCAGGGCGTTATCAAGCGCTGGAACGCCGGACGCGGCCGGATGACCCACGGCGGCGGCCCCGTCCACCGTCACGCAGGCTCCATGGGTTCCGGTACCGATCCTTCCCGGATCTTCAAGGGCAAGATCGGCGCTGGCCACATGGGTGCTGAGCAGGTCACCATCCAGAACCTGGACGTGGTGAGCGTGGACCCCGAGTTCAACCTCATCGCAGTCTGCGGCGCCGTGCCCGGACCCAAGGGCGGCATCGTCTACCTGAAGTCCACCGTGAAGACCATCCGGGAGAAGAAGGGCGAGGCCGGCACCAGCGTCAACCCGCAGAAGGCATCTGCCCGCGCCAATCCCCAGAAGGCATCCGCCAGAAACCGGTAAGGAAAGGAGAGTTTGAGAAATGCCTAAAGCAAACGTCTATAATATGGCTGGCCAGCAGGTCGGCGAGGTGGAACTCTCCGAGGGCGTTTTCGGCGTAGAACCCAACGAGCCCGCCGTCCATGCCGTCGTGGTGAACCACCTGGCCAACTGCCGCCAGGGTACCCAGAGCGCCCTGACCCGCGCCGAAGTGTCCGGCGGCGGCAAAAAGCCCTGGAGACAGAAAGGTACCGGCCATGCCCGCCAGGGCAGCACCCGTGCGCCCCAGTGGACCCACGGCGGTATCGTCTTCGCCCCCAAGCCCAGAGATTACAGCTACCGCGTCAACCGCAAGCTGAAGCGGCTGGCTCTGAAGTCCGCCCTCTCCGCCAAGGCCGCCAGCGGCGACCTGCTGGTGGTGGATAACCTGGCTCTGGACGAAATCAAGACCAAGAGCATCCAGGCTTTCCTGGACGCTGTGAGCGCCGGCAAGACCATTTTCATCACCCCCGAGGTCAATGAAAACGTGTATAAGTCTGCACGGAACATCCCCGGTGTCTCCACCACCACCGCCAAGATCCTCAGCGTCTACGACATCGTCAACGCCGAGAAGCTGGTCGTCGACCAGAAGGCGCTGGCCATCATCGAGGAGGTGTTCGCATGAAGACAGCATACGACATCATCAGACGCCCTGTGATCACCGAACAGTCCATGGCGGATACCGAGAATAAGAAGTACGTCTTTGAAGTGTCCAAGGACGCTACCAAGATTGAGATTGCCAAGGCCGTGGAGGAGATCTTCGGCGTGAAGGTGATCAAGGTCAACACCCTGAACGTCACCGGCAAGCTCAAGCGCACCGGCCGCTATCCCGCCGGCCGCCGGCCCAGCTGGAAAAAGGCTGTGGTCACCCTGTCCGACGATTCCAAGTCCATCGAGTTCTTCGAAGGAATGGCTTAAGGAGGTTAATGCACTATGGCTATTAAGAGCTACAAGCCCACAACGCCTGCCCGCCGTAACATGACGGTCTCTGCGTTTGAGGGCATCGATAAGAAGGCCAAGCCGGAGCGTAGCCTGACTGAAACTCTGAAGAAGAACGCAGGACGCAACAGCTACGGCCGCATCACCGTCCGTCACCGTGGCGGCGGCAACAAGCGCAAGTATCGTATCATCGACTTTAAGCGGGATAAGATGGATATGCCCGCCACCGTGCTCCGTCTGGAGTACGACCCCAACCGCAGCGCAAACATCGCGCTGGTCCAGTACGAGGATGGGGAGAAGCGTTACATCCTGGCTCCCGTTGGCCTGCAGGCCGGCGACCAGGTCCTCTCTTCCGCCCAGGCGGATATCAAGCCCGGCAACTGCCTGCCTCTGGCAAACATCCCCACCGGCACCATCCTCCACAACATCGAGCTCTACCCCGGTAAGGGCGGCCAGCTGGTCCGTTCCGCCGGCACCTCCGCACAGCTCATGGCCAAGGAGGGCGACCAGGCCCAGATCCGTATGCCCTCCGGCGAGGTGCGCATCGTCCGCCTCAACTGCAAGGCCTCCATCGGCCAGGTTGGCAACATCGATCACGAGAACATCTCCATCGGTAAGGCCGGCCGGAAGCGCCACATGGGCTGGAGACCCACCGTCCGCGGCTCCGTCATGAACCCCAACGACCACCCCCACGGCGGCGGCG
>OLFX01000966.1_pt1 | contig 38474 bp, 33 predicted proteins | sample 1605091 | NCBI WGS metagenome assembly OLFX01 (sample SAMEA3888906, study PRJEB22519) | human gut metagenome | biome: human gut; feature: human-associated habitat; material: faeces | place: Denmark | collected 2012 | reverse complement strand
TGCATCCGTAGCTCAGCTGGATAGAGTACTCGGCTACGAACCGAGCGGTCGGAGGTTCGAATCCTCCCGGATGCACCATATTCTCCGTAATCTTCAGCAATGAAGGTATCGAAGAGGTAGCGGTATTAACCGCAGGCACCAGGGAGGATAACGTTGCGCCAGCAACGGCCCGAAGGGCGAACGCCAGTGAGTCATCCTCCCGGATGCACCATCATCTCCAAAAAATTTCCTTCAAAAATATCTCATTTCTAAATAACTACTTTATCCATTTCCTGAATTTTCTTCTCCTTCGCCATCAGCGACAAAATCAAGCAATTACGCTAAAGTAGCGTCATATTTTTCGACTTGCGAGAAGACCATGTACGAGCGTTATGCAGGTTTAATTTTTGATATGGATGGCACAATCCTGGATACGGAGCCTACGCACCGTAAAGCGTGGCGCGAAGTATTAGGGCACTACGGTCTTCAGTACGATGTTCAGGCGATGATTGCGCTTAATGGCTCGCCCACCTGGCGTATTGCTCAGGCGATTATTGAGCTGAATCAGGCAGATCTCGACCCGCATGCGTTAGCGCGTGAAAAAACAGAAGCAGTAAGAAGTATGCTGCTGGATAGTGTCGAGCCGCTTCCTCTTGTTGAAGTGGTGAAAAGTTGGCATGGTCGTCGCCCAATGGCTGTAGGAACGGGGAGTGAAAGCGCCATCGCTGAGGCATTGCTGGCGCACCTGGGATTACGCCGTTATTTTGACGCTGTCGTCGCTGCTGATCACGTCAAACACCATAAACCCGCGCCAGACACATTTTTGTTGTGCGCGCAGCGTATGGGCGTGCAACCGACACAGTGTGTGGTCTTTGAAGATGCCGATTTCGGTATTCAGGCGGCCCGTGCAGCAGGCATGGACGCTGTGGATGTTCGCTTGCTGTGAGTGAAGCGTTATCGCTTTTCTCGTTGTTTGCCAGTAGTTTTCTCAGCGCTACACTATTACCCGGCAACTCCGAAGTCGTGCTGGTGGCAATGTTGCTTTCCGGGATCAGTCATCCCTGGGTTTTAGTTTTAACAGCAACAATGGGTAATAGCCTTGGAGGGTTAACTAACGTTATCCTTGGGCGTTTCTTTCCACTGCGTAAAACATCGCGCTGGCAAGAGAAAGCTACTGGCTGGCTGAAACGCTATGGTGCAGTCACGCTATTATTAAGCTGGATGCCCGTAGTTGGCGATTTACTGTGTCTGTTAGCGGGATGGATGCGCATCTCCTGGGGGCCGGTAATCTTTTTTTTGTGCCTTGGTAAAGCGTTACGCTATGTTGCAGTTGCAGCAGCGACCGTTCAGGGCATGATGTGGTGGCACTAATTGTAGGCCTGCACATATGGTCACCATTACAGTTATGCTAATTAAAACGATTTTGACAGGCGGGAGGTCAATTTGATCCCGGACGTATCACAGGCGCTGGCCTGGCTGGAAAAACATCCTCAGGCGTTAAAGGGGATACAGCGTGGGCTGGAGCGCGAAACTTTGCGTGTTAATGCTGATGGCACACTGGCAACAACAGGTCATCCTGAAGCATTAGGTTCCGCACTGACGCACAAATGGATTACTACCGATTTTGCGGAAGCATTGCTGGAATTCATTACACCAGTGGATGGTGATATTGAACATATGCTGACCTTTATGCGCGATCTGCATCGTTATACGGCGCGCAATATGGGCGATGAGCGGATGTGGCCGTTAAGTATGCCATGCTACATCGCAGAAGGTCAGGACATCGAACTGGCACAGTACGGCACTTCTAACACCGGACGCTTTAAAACGCTGTACCGTGAAGGGCTGAAAAATCGCTACGGCGCGCTGATGCAAACCATTTCCGGCGTGCACTACAATTTCTCTTTGCCAATGGCATTCTGGCAAGCGAAGTGTGGTGATATCGCGGGCGCTGATGCCAAAGAGAAAATTTCTGCGGGCTATTTCCGCGTTATCCGCAATTACTATCGTTTCGGTTGGGTCATTCCTTATCTGTTTGGCGCGTCTCCGGCGATTTGTTCTTCTTTCCTGCAAGGAAAACCAACATCGCTGCCGTTTGAGAAAACCGAGTGCGGTATGTATTACCTGCCGTATGCGACCTCTCTTCGTTTGAGCGATCTCGGCTATACCAATAAATCGCAAAGCAATCTTGGTATTACCTTCAACGATCTTTACGAGTACGTAGCGGGCCTTAAACAGGCAATCAAAACGCCATCGGAAGAGTACGCCAAGATTGGCATTGAGAAAGATGGTAAGAGGCTGCAAATCAACAGCAACGTGCTGCAGATTGAAAACGAACTGTACGCGCCGATTCGTCCAAAACGCGTTACCCGCAGCGGCGAGTCGCCTTCTGATGCGCTGTTACGTGGCGGCATTGAATATATTGAAGTGCGTTCGCTGGACATCAACCCATTCTCGCCGATTGGTGTAGATGAACAGCAGGTGCGATTCCTCGACCTGTTTATGGTCTGGTGTGCGCTGGCTGATGCACCGGAAATGAGCAGTAAAGAACTTGCCTGTACACGCGTTAACTGGAACCGGGTGATCCTCGAAGGTCGCAAACCGGGCCTGACGCTGGGTATCGGATGCGAAACCGCGCAGTTCCCGTTACCGCAGGTGGGTAAAGATCTGTTCCGCGATCTGAAACGCGTTGCGCAAACGCTGGATAGCATTAACGGCGGCGAAGCGTATCAGAAAGTGTGTGATGAACTGGTCGCCTGCTTCGATAATCCCGATCTGACTTTCTCTGCCCGTATCTTAAGGTCTATGATTGATACTGGTATTGGCGGAACAGGCAAAGCGTTTGCTGAAGCGTACCGTAATCTGCTGCGTGAAGAGCCGTTGGAAATTCTGCGCGAAGAGGATTTTGTAGCCGAGCGCGAGGCGTCTGAACGCCGTCAGCAGGAAATGGAAGCCGCTGATACCGAACCGTTTGCGGTGTGGGTGGAAAAACACGCCTGACAGAAAAGAAAAAGGCCACTCGTGAGTGGCCAAAATTTCATCTCTGAATTCAGGGATGATGATAACAAATGCGCGTCTTTCATATACTCAGACTCGCCTGGGAAGAAAGAGTTCAGAAAATTTTTAAAAAAATTACCGGAGGTGGCTAAATGCCGTTGTTAGATAGCTTCACAGTCGATCATACCCGGATGGAAGCGCCTGCAGTTCGGGTGGCGAAAACAATGAACACCCCGCATGGCGACGCAATCACCGTGTTCGATCTGCGCTTCTGCGTGCCGAACAAAGAAGTGATGCCAGAAAGAGGGATCCATACCCTGGAGCACCTGTTTGCTGGTTTTATGCGTAACCATCTTAACGGTAATGGTGTAGAGATTATCGATATCTCGCCAATGGGCTGCCGCACCGGTTTTTATATGAGTCTGATTGGTACGCCAGATGAGCAGCGTGTTGCTGATGCCTGGAAAGCGGCAATGGAAGACGTGCTGAAAGTGCAGGATCAGAATCAGATCCCGGAACTGAACGTCTACCAGTGTGGCACTTACCAGATGCACTCGTTGCAGGAAGCGCAGGATATTGCGCGTAGCATTCTGGAACGTGACGTGCGCATCAACAGCAACGAAGAACTGGCGCTGCCGAAAGAGAAGTTGCAGGAACTGCACATCTAGTCAGTAAACTATCTTCACAATTAATTGAAAAAAGCCAGTTCAAATGAACTGGCTTAGTTGTACTTAGTGCGCACCACCTCCGCCGCCACCTGCGCCAAATGGCGGTTTAGCAAACCACACCAGCCCCAGCAAGACGAGGAATATCCCGGCTGACATCCAGAAGATCTCATTGGCGGAAATAATCAGCCCCTGATTGGTGATCTGCTGGGCAATCCAGCCTGATGCCTGCTGTTGCGTCATTCCCAGTCCTTCCAGTTGACTGTACATCGCCTGGGCGTTTGGGTTAAACGGGTTTACCGACTCGGTTAACTGCGCATGGTGCATCGACTCGCGGTTGGTCCACATGGTTGTGGTTATCGACGTGCCGATAGACCCCGCCAGCGTACGCGTAAAGTTGGAGAGGCTCGATGCCGCCGCCAGTCGTTCCGGTGGCAAACCAGACAGCGTAATGGTGGTCAGCGGCATAAAGAAGCAGGCCACCGCAAACCCCTGGATAAACTGCGGCCAGGCCGACGTGCCAAAATCCATACCCGGTTCAAAGGTATAGGCACGCCAGTAGAAGCAGACGGCATACATAATAAAGCTGAAGGTTACCAGCCGCCGCATATCCAGTTTATGCGCGAAGCGGCCGATAATCGGCGACAGGATCACCGGAATAATTCCTACCGGCGCAGAGGCCAGACCTGCCCACGTTGCCGTGTAACCGTAGACCTCCTGCAACAACTGCGGCAGCAGAACAATAGCGCCGAAGTAGAGCATATACGCGAGGCTGATACACAAACAGCCGATGGTGAAGTTGCGCGACTTAAACAACGACAGATCGACTATCGGGTTATCGTCGGTCAGCTCCCAGACAATCAGGAAGCAGATAGCCACCACTGCCACCACGGTAAGGATGATAATTTCCTGTGATGAAAACCAGTCCAGCTCTTTACCGCGGTCGAGCATAATCTGCAGGCTACCGATACCAATAACCAGCAGTGCCAGCCCCACGGCATCAATCCGCCGCCGTTCGGTGCGGGTTTCACGTCCGCGCAGGGTTTGCAGTGTCATCAACACCACCGCCACGCCAATCGGTACGTTGATGAAGAATATCCAGCCCCAGTGGTAATTGTCACTGATATACCCGCCGAGGATCGGGCCGCAAATTGGCGCAACAATCACCGTCATCGACCACAACGCCAGCGCGATCGAGCGTTTGGCTGGCGGGTAGTTATTCAGCAATAGACTTTGCGAAAGCGGAATTAACGGCCCGGCGACAATCCCCTGAATCACGCGGAAGAAAATCAGCATATTCAGGCTGCTGGAGACACCACACGCCCACGACGCAATAGCAAAGGCGATGGTGGACCAGAGGAACAGTTTCACTTCCCCGACGCGCTTTGCCAGCCAGCCGGTAAGCGGGATCGAGATGGCATTCGCCACCCCGAAAGAAGTGATTACCCACGTTCCCTGGCTGAGCGATGAGCCCAGATTCCCGGCGATAGTGGGGATCGCCACGTTAGCAATGGTGGAGTCCAGCACCTGCATGAATGTCGCCAGTGACAGCGCAATCGTCATAATGACCAGTTGCGCGCCTTCCAGCGGTTTTTGCTGTTGCATCACACGCACCTCTGGATTAGCCAGCGTTAGCTTTTACGATATCGTCGATCAGTTTATTGACAGGTGCCAGGCTGATTTCACGCGCGGTGCTTACCGCTACCGGTGTGGAACGTACTTTATTTGCCAGTACCTGACCGTCACGGTTAGTGGTATTGACGCTCACCAGCGTGGACAAACCGATACGCAGCGGGTATTGCTCGAGCTGTTTCTGGTCCAGTTCAATACGAACAGGCAGACGCTGAACGACTTTGATCCAGTTACCAGTCGCATTTTGCGCCGGAAGCAGTGAGAACGCGCTACCTGTCCCCATATCCAGACCAACCACTTTACCGGTGTATTTCACATCATCGCCGTAAATATCGGTGGTGATGGTGACCGGCTGACCGATGCGCATATTGGCAATCTGCGTCTCTTTAAAGTTGGCATCCACCCACATATTGGTGGCTGGAACGACCGCCATCAGCGGCGTCGTTGGGCTAATTTGTGCCCCAGGCTGTACCGCGCGGCGGGAGACATAACCGGTCATCGGACTGACAATACGAGTACGCTCCAGCGCCAGCCAGGCGTTACGTACTTCGGTGGCAGCCTGTTGCACGGCAGGCTGATCTTCCAGTTTAGTCCCCAGAATCATCGCCTGATTGGCATTGTATTGTTGAATAGCGACGTCCAGTTGTGCCTGGGCACTGGTAACGGCGTCGCGGGCGTGTTGCAGCTCTTCGCGACCAATCAGGTTGGCATTGCCCAGCGGCACTCGGCGGTTGTAGTCGCTTTGTGCTTTCGCGAGGGCGATTTTTTGCACCTCAATATTCGCCTGCAACTGTTTGCTGTTAATCATCAGCTGGTGGGTTTGGCGAACGCTGGAAGCCAGTGCAGTTTTGGCTTTTTCAAACGCCTGGCGAGCATCTGTCGGGTCGAGAGTGACCAGCACGTCGCCTTCTTTTACAAAATCGGTGTTATCGGCCCAGACTTTCGTCACGCTGCCAGACACCTGAGACATAATTTGAATCTGATTCCCTGCCACGTATGCGTCATCGGTTTCTTCGAAATGACGCAGTACCAAAAACCAATAAATCCCTATCGCTACGGCAATAATTATAAAGAGCAAGGTGAGAAGGAGGAGCAGACGCTTACGTTTGCCGCTCTTCTTTACCGGTTGCTGCGGGGTTTGAGTCTCCGCATTTGCGCTCATATTGTTCTCCACGATCTTCTTAACTCATCGGCTGAGCCGACCTGCTTGCCAAAAAGGCCAGCATGTTGCGATGCTGGCCGGTCATTTTTTCTTTTATAAATCTGGATTTTTGAGCGAGATGACGCGTTAGCTCATCGCTTCGAGAACCACACCGTCTTGTTCCATCTGGTCGAGACGGGAGAGCAATTTGCGGGTGATTTGCTCGAGCTGATCTTTTTCTGTTGTGCTGAGCGCGGACCAGAGTTGATGCAGGCAGTTATGCTGCGGTGGTAAAACCTCGCGCAAAAACTCGTGACCTTTTTCCGTTAATTGCAGATGCAGGCAGCGGCGATCGTTATCGCTTTCACGACGTTCGATCCAACCGCGTTTTTCCAGTTCATCGGCAATACGCGTCGCGTTGGTACGGGATGATCCAAGAGCACAACTCAATTCAGAAGGCTGAATACTGTGGTTTTCCTGAGACTCCAGCGTAATCAACGCCATAAACAACGTCTCGTTAATCCCCTGAGCCTTCAGCATTTTATTGCGGTTCTCCAGCAGCTTGCTTTGCATATGCATGCAAAGACGGGTCAGAAGGATCTCCTGATAAGGAAAATCTTCGTGGCGGCTGGCGCGAAATTTTAGCATTTGTTCAATGGGCGTAAACGAACTATCCATTTGGGTATGACCTCATTAATTTCAGCCGATATAGTAACGACAGTGACAAATAAAGTAAATGTATTGTTTTAGAAAAATGATTCTTGTGGGTTATATAATCGCCATCACTTTCCAGGCGAGCCCATAGGCCAGCGCACTAAGCAGTGTTGGGATGATAATGCTGCGTGTTTTATAGAAACTGGCACCCAGTACCGCGAAGCCGACCAGCGTGGGCACGAAACGGCGTGTATCGTGCATTACTTCTGGTGCGGTAGAGACAACCAGCAGAGCGCATATCGAGGCGATGCCAATGGTGTCGAGCAAAATACCTACCGCGCCACGTTTGGTTGGGCGGGCATTACCCACACGCAGGCGCAGCGGCAAATAGCGGAAGCAATAATTCGCCGCGCCAACCAGTAACCCAAGCAGCAGAACCTCATAGCTCATCGGGCGCTCCTTGCCAGAATGCCTGGATTAACGCAGTGAGGCAGCCACAGACAATGCCTGCCAGAATGGCGACGGGAATAGAAAATAGCGTTACGCCTGCAAGGGCACCAACTAACGCTGCGGTAACGCAAAGAGATTGTTTGCGCTGGAAAGAGGCGAGCAGGAAACTCATAAAGAGTGCCGGAAGCATAAAACCTAATGCTGCTTCAACGGCGGGATATCCTTGCAGCAAGCCGCTGCCGGAGAATGCCCCTATTACCGTACCAAATACCCACGATGACCATGAACTGAAGGCAATGCCGATCATCCAGTTCTCGCTCCAGCGGCGATTATTGCGTACCAGTTTTGCGGTTGCGGCGGCAAAAACCTCATCCGTCAGGCCAAATGCCCACAGGGCGGTTTTCGATTTTTGCAGACGCTGAATAATACGGCTACGCAGTGACGGGCCATACAAAACATGGCGAACATCCATTGCCATGACGGTCAGTGCAGCAACCCACAAACTACTCCCGGCTGCCAGCATCGCGGTAATGACGAACTGGCTCGCGCCTGCATAAATGATGCAGGAGAAAAAAACGCTTTCGAGAGGAGAGAATCCCAGACGGGTCGCATTCAGACCGAACGCAAAGGCCACCGGAATATAACTAATAACAATCGGTAAACTGTCTTTGCATCCTTCCATGAAGGTCGCCGAACCAGGAGCAGGCTGTGGAGTAGGGCTTTCCATAGAGTGTACGCTTAACGATTGTTAATATTATAAATAGACTGAATGAATATCTTAACCTTATCAGACTGATGGGCTTCTTAACACCCTTATAAGTGTAAAGCCACGAAAACGGTTGCTGATTGCTTAATTTGCAGCTTCCTGACGATGAAAACCTCGCCACCAGACCAGTAAGTTAACCAGGGCAATCGTCGCGCCAGCCAGACAAACGCCAGCCCAACCGCCATGTTGCCAGGCTGAGGCTGAAATTAGCGAACCGGCGGCACCGCCAATAAAGTAGCTGGTCATGTAACCTGCGGTCAGGCGATTACGCGCATCAGGGTGTATTCGATAAATTACCGTCTGGTTAGTGATATGCACGCCCTGCACGGTGAGATCCAGCACCAGGATGCCGATAATCAACGCCAGTACGGAAGTGTGGCCAAACCAGATCGCCAGCCATGAAAGTAATAGCAGCAGCAGACCGAAAGTAGTGGTGTGGTGCGATTTACCCTTATCGGCAAAACCGCCCGCCGGACGAGCACCCAACGCTCCGGCAGCTCCCGCAAGTCCAAACAGACCAATTACACCATCGCTGTAGTTAAAAGGTGGAGCGGCAAGCAAAAAGGCCATTGAGGTCCAGAGAATGCTGAAGTTGGCAAAGGTCAGGCAGCCCAGCAACGCGCGGGTGCGCAGAATTTTATCGCTGATAAACATGCTGAAAACGGAACCAAGCAACTGTGGGTAGTTGAGGTGGGTTTCTGATTTCATTTGTGGCAGACCACGCCATAATGCCAGCGCCATCAGTGCCATTAACACCGAGGCAACCCAAAAGACGGTGCGCCAGCCGCCGAGGTTTGCCAGTAACCCGGCAACGGTTCGTGCCAGCAATATCCCCAACAGCAGACCGCTCATAATGGTGCCAACCACTTTGCCGCGTTTATCCGGTGAAGCCAGCGTCGCTGCCAGCGGAACCAGAATTTGTGCCACGACCGAGAATAAACCGGTCAATGCCGTACCGAGGATCATCATCGCCAGCGACTGACTGCTGGCAGTAATTAACATGCCGCCTGCCGCCAGTAAGGTCATCGAGACAATCAGGCGGCGACGTTCAAACATATCACCGAGGGGAACAAGAAACAGTAGACCTGCGGCATAGCCCAACTGCGCGGCGGTAACAATAAAGCCCGCCGAACTGGCGGAAAGGGAAAAGTTACGCGCGATGGTGTCGAGTAATGGCTGGGCGTAATAGTTACTGGCTACCGCCAGACCGGTGGCGATAGACATCAGCACGATCAGCGCCGGGCTAAGCTCATGGTTTGTTTTAGTCATTATTTTTGTTCATCAGGTGATGATTAAGCTGGAAATCAATAATAGCGGATGTTGATGAATATGGGGCGAAAGATAGATTGTTAAAATGTGCGGGTAATGGGGAGAGGGTATTTGAAGGTGAAATATGCCACTAAGGCAAATGTTACGTTCACTTCCAGACTATAGCTACTTTGTCACTATTTTGCTGGTGAACGTGCCAGGGTGGCTCAGTCGCCACCACCCTGGCGACCCAGGCTTTTGGCACAAAATCGCCGCTACGCGGTACATTCGACTTATTTCTTACGGCTATCGGGTACGGGCGCGAGGTAACATCCCTGTAAGACGCGCCCTCGCCGCGCATCCCTGCGCGTCACCCCAGCCTTCAGAAAACGTCTCATCGATTTTCAGCCGGATTAAAACCATCGCTGCAATTGTTTTACTCACATGAGCATTATCTGCGCGGTTATCAATATTTACTTCTGCGCTGCCAGCGCCTCATTCACCCAGCCATCGAACTGCTGCTGGTGGGCTTTGATCCAGCCATCAACGTGGCCCTGAATATCGCCTTCTGAGGCTTTGCCGTCATGCATAATGGCGTTCTGGGCGTTAATATCTGCCACTGGTAACTGCATAATGGCAAACAGTTTCGCTGCTGCCGGGTTTTTCTCGGCCCAGGCTTTGTTGGCAACGATATGCATGGTACTGACCGGGAAGCCGTAATTCGCGCCATTCGGCAGTTTGGTATCGGCATTTTTATCGCCCGGCAGTGCGGAGAACGGCACCTGCAACCAGACCACATCTTTCCCCGGTTTCAGTTCGTTACTCACCCAGTACGGCGTCCAGGTGTAGTAAAACACCGGCTTACCCTCTTTGTAACGACTGATGGTGTCAGCCATCATCGCTGCGTAGTTCCCCTGATTATGCGTCACGGTATTGGTCAGTCCATACGCGGCAAGCTGGTGGTTGATCGCACCTTCGCAGCCCCAGCCAGGGTTACAGCCAGTCAAATCCGCTTTACCGTCGCCGTTGGTATCGAACAGTTTGGCGATCTTCGGATCTTTCAGTTGCGCGATGTTGGTGATTTTGTACTGGTCGGCAGTTTTCTTATCGATCAGGTAACCCTGTGCCGCGCCGTTAACAAATACTCCTTCACGATAAAATTTCTTATCGCCACCGGCAGCTTCGTACATGTTGTCATGCAGTGGCGTCCAGTTCACTGCGGTGAAGGTTGCATCGCCGGAAGCAAGCGAGGTGTAGCCAACGTTGTAATCCACTTCGCTGGGTTTATTGACGGTATAACCTAATTTCTCCAGCGCGCGGCTGACCAGCAGCGTCTGGAAAGTTTCTTCGGTGATGGTGCTCTGAACCGGATTAACAGTAATGCCTTTGCCCGGCAGGTCGGCAGCAAAAGTTTGTGTAGAGATAAGCGTGGCAAACGCTGTCGCAAAAAGTACGCTATGTCGCATTGTTATTCCTTTTTTTGGCAGGGTGATAATGCCCGGCGTCACCGGGCAAGTGCAGAGTTACTTAATGAATGGGCGGGTCAGCAGACCGACAGGGCCAGTGGTGTACCAGCGACGGTTGCCGCGACTGCGTGAGTCGCGCCCAACGGCCTGCGTCAGGCGGTCGAGGATAATGGCGAGGATCACAATCCCGACGCCGCCAACGGTGGCAAGCCCCATATCCAGACGACCGATACCGCGAAGCACCATCTGACCCAGCCCGCCGACGGCAATCATCGAGGCGATGACCACCATAGAAAGGGCCAGCATCAGCGTCTGGTTAACGCCCGCCATAATGGTCGGCATCGCCAGCGGTAACTGAACTTTGAACAGCATCTGGCGCGGGCTGGCACCGAATGAGCGCGAGGCTTCAATCAGATCCGCCGGAACCTGGTTAATTCCCAGAATCGTCAGACGGATAATCGGCGGCAGAGCAAAGATGATCGTCACCACCACGCCCGGCACGTTACCGATACCAAACAGCATGACGATTGGCACCAGGTAGACAAACGCTGGCGTGGTCTGCATGGCATCAAGCAGTGGACGAATAATTTTCGCCGCTCGCGGACTTCTCGCCAGCCAGATCCCCAACGGTAAACCGATGACGATACAGAACAGCAGGGCGGTTAACACCAGCGCCAGGGTAACCATGGCCTGCGACCAGGCACCGATTGCGCCGATGGCAATCAGCGAAACCAGCGTCGCCACGCCCATTCCGACCCCGGAAATCTGCCAGGCGATGAGAGCGAAAACGATAATCGCCACTGGCGCTGGCATACCCAGCAGCAATTGCTGGAAACCGTTGAGGATATAATCAACCGGAACGCGCACGCCCTGGAAGACGGGACGGAAATGGGTAACGACCCAGTCGATCCCTTCAGTGACCCAACTGTCGAGCGGGATCAGCGTTTTATGGAACGGATCGAGAATATTAAAATGCTCGACGTTTGGCGCAGGCGTACTGGTCAGCCAGTCAGCACCACCGCCGTCAGTCGGTGCAGCAGCCGGTGTACCCCAGACGTCTGCGGACTGTGCGGCACTGTCCGCCGCTGGCGTGGTATCCCACGGATTATTTTGATCAGCCATTATTTACCCCCTCACGATCTAAAGCGCGCAGCAGCATTCCTTTCGAAATGATGCCGACATACTGTTGGTCCTCGTCGACCACGGGCACCGCACAGGGGGCCTGTCCGACATGAGAGAGCAACTCGCTAAGAGGCGTTTGTGCATCGACCGCTAACGGCGCATCAATCAGCGCCGCATCAAGACCTTGCTGCTGCGTTAACGCGGTTTTAAGCGAATCGATAGACACTGCGCCGACAAACTTATTACCGCGTTCGATGACGTAGCCATATTCGCGATCTTCATCCTGCAATAATTTCAGTGCCGAACGCGGGCCGAAGCCGGGGGTTTTACGGATTAAGCCGTTCGGTGTCCGGCGAGCAATATCTTTCGCACTGAATACCTGACTAATATCGACGCCACGGAAGAAGGTACGGACATAATCATTCGCCGGATTATTGAGAATTTCATCCGGTGTGCCGACCTGTACCACTTCACCATTTTGCATAATGGCAATTCGGTCGCCAATACGCATAGCTTCATCGAGATCGTGGGAAATAAAGACAATGGTGCGCTGATGTTTCGCCTGTAATTTTACCAGCTCATCCTGCATCTCGGTGCGAATTAATGGATCGAGTGCTGAGAAGGCTTCGTCCATTAATAATATATCCGGATTAATCGCTAACGCGCGGGCTAATCCCACACGTTGACGCATCCCGCCAGAGAGTTCATCCGGGTAGCTGTGGGCATAATTTTCCAGCCCGACCTGACGCAGTGCATCAAGGGCTTTTTCCCGGCGTTCTTCGGCATTAATTCCGGCCAATTCCATACCGAATGCAGTATTGTCCAGCACGGTCATATGCGGCATTAAGGCAAAGGACTGGAAGACCATCGCAATCTTTTTTCTGCGCACCTCACGGAGTTCGGCGTCGGATATTTTGGCAATATCCACACCATCAATCAGCACTTGCCCGCGGGTGGGTTCAATCAGGCGATTGAGAAGGCGTACCATTGTGGATTTACCCGAACCGGATAATCCCATGATGACAAATATCTCGCCTTCTTCAATGGCCAGACTGGCGTCTTTTACGCCAAGCGATAGCCCAGTTTTTTCCAGAATTTGTTCTTTTGAAAGTCCTTGTTCGATATATTTGAAAGCTCGCTGTGGATGCTCACCAAATATTTTATAAAGATTTTTAATTTCTAATTTAATTGCCATGCAATAGAAAGATTCCTGTTATTTGTTTATGTCGATACATTACCCAATGGAAATAGTCACTTTTTTCTACCCTAACATACTGAGAATCTGAGGCAACCCCTGATGGCAAATGTGGCATGAATATTGATACGAGCAAATCGCCGGAATTTCCCGTGATATAAGGGCTGAGAGCAAATCGAGAAAAGTTGATATTTTTTGTCAAAGATAGCGAAAAAACGCCTGAATATTGTGGTTTCAGGCGAATAATGCAACAGAGTATCACTGTAGATCACCACAAAATATTTGCGTGATAAAAAGCTATTTGGCGGGAATTATTTCCCTGCTGCGGGTAGTGATATTTTTGAAAATAACACCCTCAGAAATTCCAGTCTTCATCTTCTGTTTCGACCGCTTTTCCCATCACATATGAAGAGCCTGAACCGGAAAAGAAATCGTGATTTTCATCGGCATTCGGCGAAAGCGCGGCGAGGATTGCCGGATTCACTTCCGCCATTTCTGCGGGAAATAACGGTTCGTAGCCCAGATTCATCAACGCCTTATTGGCGTTGTAACAGAGAAACGCTTTCACATCGTCAGCCCACGGGGTTTCGGCGTACAGCTCATCGGTGTATTGCAACTCGTTGTCGTAGAGTTCCAGCAACAAATCGAAGGCGAAACTCTTCAACTCTTCACGTTGTCCCAGAGATATCTTTTCCAGGTTTTTCTGATATTTATAGCCGATGTAGTAACCGTGGACTGCTTCATCGCGGATAATCAGACGGATCAGGTCTGCGGTATTGGTTAGCTTTCCGCGGCTGGAAAAATACATCGGCAGCCAGAAACCGGAATAGAACAAAAAAGATTCAAGAAACACACTGGCGATTTTCTTTTTCAGCGGTTCATCACCGCGATAATGTTGCTGAATAATCTGTGCTTTTCGCTGCAACGGCGCGTTTTCTTCACTCCAGGCGTAGGCGGCATCGACATCTTTGGTCTGGCACAGCGTCGAGAAAATCGAACTGTAAGAGCGGGCATGAACCGCTTCCATAAAGCTGATATTCGATAATACCGCCTCTTCATGAGGCGTGAGCGCATCGGGCATCAGCGAAGGCGCGCCGATAACATTTTGCAGCGTGTCGAGCAGCGTCAGGCCAGTAAAAACGCGCATCGTCAGTTGTTGTTCTACGACACTTAATGTCTGCCATGCAGGAATATCGTTCGACAGCGGCACCTTTTCTGGTAGCCAGAAATTGCTGGTCAGGCGATTCCACACCTCCAGATCTTTATCGTCAGATATCTTGTTCCAGTTGATGGCGCTGATACGAGAGAGTTTCATAGATATTCCTTAAAGTGCACACGAGACGCAGCCTTCAATTTCAGTGCCTTCCAGCGCCATCTGACGCAGGCGGATGTAATAGAGCGTTTTGATACCTTTGCGCCAGGCGTAAATCTGCGCTTTGTTGATATCGCGAGTGGTGGCGGTATCGGGGAAAAACAGTGTCAGCGACAGCCCCTGATCGACATGGCGAGTCGCTTCCGCGTAAGTGTCGATGATCTTTTCTGCGCCAATTTCGTAAGCGTCCTGATACAGCGCCAGATTCTCGTTAGTCATAAACGGGGCAGGGTAGTAAACGCGTCCTGTTTTGCCCTCTTTGCGTATCTCTACTTTCGCCACAATCGGATGAATACTCGACGTAGCATGGTTGATATAAGAGATAGAACCGGTTGGCGGCACCGCCTGAAGATTCTGGTTGTAAATGCCGTAGCGCATCACGTCGTCGCGCAGCTGCGCCCACATCTCACGGGTAGGTAACGTAATACCGCTACGGGTAAACAGTTCGCCAACTTTCGCCGTTTTCGGCTGCCAGTTCCCTTGCAGATATTGGCTAAAATATTCACCACTGGCATAGCGTGACTGTTTGAACCCGGCGAAGGTTTCACCGCGTTCGCGCGCCAGCAACATCGAGGTACGCAGTGCGTGCCAGGTGATGGTATAGAAATAGAGATTGGTGAAATCCAATGCTTCCGGCGACCCATAAGCGATGCCTTCTCGCGCCAGATAGCCGTGTAAATTCATCTGCCCCAGTCCGATGGCGTGTGAGGCGGCATTTCCGGCTTCGATGGACGGCACGCTGCGGATATGACTCATATCTGACACCGCCGTTAAACCGCGCACGGCAGTCTCTACCGTGCGGGCAAAGTCGGGGGAATCCATGGTGTGGGCAATATTCAACGAACCTAAATTGCAGGAAATATCATGGCCTGTGCGGGCATAGTCGAGATTCTCGTCATACTCTGAGGCGCTGTTAACCTGCAAAATTTCTGAGCAGAGATTGCTCATATTTATGCGCCCGGCGATAGGGTTAGCACGGTTAACCGTGTCTTCATACATGATGTAGGGATAGCCGGACTCAAACTGGATTTCTGCCAGTCGCTGGAAGAAATCACGGGCGTTGATGTATTTTTTGCGGATGCGTTCATTGGCAACCAGTTCGGCATAGTGTTCACTGATGGCGATATCGGCAAACGGCTTGCCATAAACCCGCTCTACGTCATAAGGCGAAAACAGCGCCATCTGCGCATTCTCTTTTGCCAGATGGAAAGTGATATCCGGGATCACCACGCCCAGCGACAGTGTTTTAATGCGGATTTTCTCGTCGGCATTTTCCCGTTTCGTATCGAGAAAACGCAGAATATCGGGATGATGGGCATGTAAATAGACTGCCCCAGCCCCCTGACGCGCGCCGAGTTGGTTGGCATAGGAAAATGCGTCTTCCAGCATTTTCATCACCGGAATCACGCCAGAAGATTGATTTTCAATACGTTTAATTGGCGCGCCCGCTTCCCGCAGATTCGACAGCAAAAATGCTACGCCGCCGCCGCGTTTCGACAGTTGTAGTGCGGAATTCACTGCCCGGCCAATCGACTCCATATTGTCTTCAATACGCAGCAGAAAACAGGAAACGAGTTCGCCGCGCTGCTGCTTACCGCAGTTGAGGAATGTTGGCGTGGCTGGCTGAAAGCGTCCTGACAGCATCTCATCAGTGAGCTGCGTCGCCAGTGTTTCATTGCCTTGTGCCAGCGTCAGCGCCACCATCGTGACGCGATCGGCAAAATCTTCCAGATAACGCTTACCGTCGAATGTCTTCAACGTATAGCTGGTGTAAAACTTCCATGCTCCGAGGAATGTCTGAAAACGAAAACCGCTGGCGTGTGCGTGGGCAAACAGCGTAATGACAAAATCGCGAGAGTAGCGGTTGAGGACGTTTTCATCATAGTAACCTTCGTTGACCAGCCAGTTCAGGCGCTGCTGCTGGCTACTGAAGGTCACACTGTTCGGACGCACATGTGTCGCCATAAAGGCGTCAACGGCCTGGCTGTCTTTATCGAACTGAATGCGACCTGCGCTATCGTAAAGGTTAAGCATCGCATTCAGCGCGTGGTAATCCATCGTTTCCTGCGTCAGGCGTTCTGCGGTTGTCGTTGCCAAAATTCGGTTACTCCTTTACGAACGTTTTCGATATCGCTTTGCGTACCCATGAGTTCAAAGCGGTACAACCACGGCACGCCGCATTTCCGGGCTATCACATCTCCGGCGCGGCCATACGCCTCACCAAAGTTGCGATTACCCGAAGCAATAACGCCGCGCAGCAACGCCCGGTTGTGCTCGTCGTTTAAAAAGCGAATGACCTGTCGTGGCACTGCGCCAGCCGTACCGCCGCCGCCGTAAGAGGGCACGATCAGGATGTAAGGCTCGTCTACCTGAATCAGTTCCCGCTCATTGAGCGGGATGCGCACCGCGGGCAGTCCTAAACGTTCGATAAAACGCTGCGTATTTTCGGAGCTACTGGAAAAGTAGACGAGCTGGCTCATGCACTGGCCGCGTGTGGCGCTGGATGCAGACGATTGATCATGTCCGGGCGGAAACCAGACCAGCTAAGATCGCCAGCAATCACTACCGGCAACTGACGAAAGCCCTGAGCACGCAGCGCTTCTGCCGCTTCAGGAACGCGATCGACATTAATCATTTCAAAGTCAAAGCCCCGGTTTTCCATCGCCCGTTTGGTGGCGTGGCACTGAACGCAATCGTTACGAGTGTAAATAGTAATGCGCATGATTCGTATTTCCGTTTAAAATGAAGATACGGCGCGATGATACGCGTCGGGTTGTCTCTCTGTTGATACAGAGATACTAGATGTAGTTGAAAAAAGATTCAACCACACAATATATAGCAAATAGTGGTCGAAATTACCCTGGGTATAAGCGTGACGGGGTAGGGGGATTTTTGTGATTTACCAGGCAAAAAGAAACCCCGAAGCCAGGCTTCGGGGTCAAAGACGCGTATTTATTATCATTATTGCACTACGATTTGCGCATGCTTAACAGTGCGCCGATAAAAATACCTACCGCAGCTGCTGTACCCACGCTACACCAGGGTCTTTCACGAACAAAAGAATCCGCGCAGCCAACGGCATCACGCGCGGCTTGCTGGACGCGAGTACGACCATGCATTCGCGCCCTGGTTTCTTTCAGTAGAGCCTGCGCTTTACTACGAGCGGCTTCAGCTTCCCCTTTAGCGTCGCTGCCCCAGGACTTCAACACAGATTCGAGGCTGTCAGCTAATTGATTGACATCATTCTGGATATCCTGCACGCCATCATCAACGTCGTTGCGGTTCGGTCGGTTAAACATATGATCCCCCATTAGAATTCGATGTAATTTTCAGTGTAGACCATAATTTTCTTAACTGAGGTTCATCGCGGCTTTATGGACTTTTCTGAAAGCGTTGTGAATGCGCAATCAGGTAAGGTAGGCCCGCGGTTGATAATAACGAGGATCAAATATGTATTTACGACCAGACGAGGTGGCGCGCGTACTTGAAAAAGTCGGTTTTACTGTCGATGTGGTAACTCAGAAAGCGTATGGTTACCGCCGTGGGGAAAATTATGTCTATGTTAATCGCGAAGCGCGAATGGGACGTACCGCTCTGGTAATTCATCCAACATTAAAAGAACGCAGTTCAACACTGGCTGAACCCGCTTCCGATATTAAAACTTGCGATCATTACCAGCAATTTCCGCTCTATTTAGCGGGGGAACGTCATGAGCATTACGGTATCCCGCATGGCTTTAGTTCGCGTGTTGCGCTTGAACGTTATTTGAATGGTTTATTTGGCGAAGCCAGTTAAAGACGCGACTGGCGATGCCAGTCGCGAAAAGAAGGGTCAGGCTTTTACCTGCTGGTAACGGCTGACTTTAAACAGTCGGCGGCAATAATCGAGGAAGTAGCCATAAACCGCCCCCATCAACATCGAAACAACGATGTTTGAACTGACCGCCGCCATAATCTGATGCCAGTCTGCGCCCACCACTAACAAGATCGCCACATACACCGGTGACTGGAACGTCACATAAGCCATGATATCCGCCAGATTTTTTATCCAGCCCGACGGGCTAACTTTGCGTGCTGCGCGCATAAACAGATCGCGGTACATACCGTATGGCCATGCAATTAAGATGTTCACCGGAATCGCTACCAATCTGGAATAAAAAGACTGTTCGAAGCTCATTCCGGAGAGGAAAACTTCAATACACATGTTCACGACAGAACAGTAAACAACCATCGCGAACGTATCTGCAACTGCATGACGCAAGCGTGACTGCGGTGAGAACATGCTAATGCTCCTTAATAAAAGCGTAATGGGATGTGAATGGAGATGAAAGCAGTGGATCTCATTGCCATCTGCATTTTCGCATAGCGTATATCGCTGGCTATGACTAATCAATTAGTGAAAAATTTTTATTTAATCTGTTTTTGTAGATAAAATATTCCGTAACGGCGCGTTTTTTGTACATTGTGGATTTTTACATGCCGATATGATTTATTTTTAATTAAATCAATTAGATATGATTCTGCCTTTAATTACACTAATGAAAGTTTGGGGGTGAGGTAACGCTATAAGCGTAGAGAATTCGGTGTATGTCGTGACCGGGTCATTTTCAGCATTTTTTATGCCAGAAAATGTACATTGACAGCAGAAAGCACCAGTGAGGGGTGTTTCCATTTATTCGGTTAAATTGCATTTTTATTCATTTTTGTTTTGTCAGGCTTGCGGAATTAGCGAGCAGAGAGCGCCGCTCTGCTCACAAATAACCTAAATTACTCATCAAAATGGCTAATATATAATCTTGAAATTATTCTGAGAGTTTCAGAAAATAACAGCTGAAATAATCTCGCGCAGGACTGTAAATAGATTAAATTTTGTGGAAATATAATAAGTGATCGCTTACACTACGCGACGAAATACTTTTTTGTTTTGGCGTTAAAAGGTTTTCTTTATTATGTCCGTAATGTTACAAAGTTTAAATAACATTCGCACCCTCCGTGCGATGGCTCGCGAATTCTCCATTGACGTTCTTGAAGAAATGCTCGAAAAATTCAGGGTTGTCACTAAAGAAAGACGTGAAGAAGAAGAACAGCAGCAGCGTGAACTGGCAGAGCGCCAGGAAAAAATTAGCACCTGGCTGGAGCTGATGAAAGCTGATGGAATTAACCCGGAAGAGTTATTGGGTAATAGCTCTGCTGCTGCACCACGCGCTGCTAAAAAACGCCAGCCGCGTCCGGCGAAATATAAATTCACCGATGTTAACGGTGAAACTAAAACCTGGACCGGTCAGGGCCGTACACCGAAGCCAATCGCTCAGGCGCTGGCAGAAGGTAAATCTCTCGACGATTTCCTGATCTAATTACTGAGGCCGGATGCCGCCGCTATGCCGCGTCCGGCGTCGCTTCTCAAGCTCGTTGGTTCCAAGGCATCTTATCTAACAACCTTGCCATCCCACAAAAACCGCTAATTCCTGCAAACAGTAACCCGGCACCAACAAAGCCGCTTAATAAGAAGAAACCGCTATTTACGGTATAACCCAGTACAACGCCGATTAATATTAAACCACCTGCGGCGATCTGCACCTGGCGCATTAACGGCAAGGGTTGAGATTTATTTACCGCTACTGGCAATCCTGCTTTTTTCCAGCCATCAATCCCATCTTCGAGTAAAAAGATTTCTGCGGGGGCGGCAATCGCTGCTAATTTATCGGCGTTATTACTGGTGCGTTTACCTGCCTGGCAGTGGAATATAATTTGCTCGCGACGTAATTTAGGCGGAAGACCTGACTGTTCGAGCACGGATAATGGAGCCAGATCTGCTTCAGGAATATGTTCACGAAGATATTCATCAGCGTCACGAATATCGATTAACTTTGCGCCGCGTGCGATTAATTCTTGTGCATCATGCGGCGAAATGGTTGTCAAAGCCATAGTGACTCCTTACGGACAATAGACATTTTTCAGGGTGGCGATAATGGCATTTACCGCCTCATTTTTAATGGAATATAGAATGCGTTGGGCATCCCGTTGGCTGTCGATAAGCCCTTCGTCCCGCATACGAGCGAGATGCTGTGATGTTGCAGAGGCACTTAGTCCGGTAATGCGCGTCAGCTCTCCCGCGCTCGTGCCGGGGGAACCGCTAAGCATGCACAGAATCAGCAACCGTTTAGGGTGGCTCATTGCTTTCAATAAGGCCGCTGCCTGTTCGGCACTGGCCTGTAATTGCGCGAGTTCAGTCATAGTTATTTAAGTGTTTTCTAAATTAAGTAAACTCTAAACTAAAAATGCAACATATACCAGCATCAGCAGCGTAAATGAGAGTAAAAGCGTAAGCTGAAACTGGCAGGCTCCGCTAAAATTACTACGCTTAAGAGATAAAATCTCTTTTTAAACAATGAGTAATTTTCTTATAGGGAGTACATATGGGTTTCTGGAGAATCGTCATCACCATCATTCTGCCGCCGCTCGGCGTGCTGCTCGGTAAAGGGTTCGGTTGGGCGTTCATTATTAATATTCTGCTGACACTGCTTGGGTATATCCCCGGTTTGATTCACGCTTTCTGGGTGCAAACCCGCGATTAAACCTGTCCTCACCCCCGCGGCGTTAACGCGCCGCGTTCCTCTGCTACACTTTCTGAGTGTTTCCGTTAACGAATGAGGTAGCTATGGGTCTGTTCAATTTTGTGAAAGATGCCGGAGAAAAACTCTGGGACGCGGTTACAGGTCAGCACGATAAAGACGATCAGGCGAAGAAGGTGCAGGAGCATCTGAACAAAACCGGTATACCTGATGCCGATAAAGTGAATATTCAAATTGCCGACGGCAAAGCGACGGTCACTGGTGACGGCTTAAGTCAGGAGGCGAAGGAGAAAATCCTTGTTGCGGTGGGAAATATTTCCGGTATTGCCAGTGTCGATGATCAGGTGAAAACGGCGACACCAGCCACTGCCAGCCAGTTTTATACCGTTAAGTCTGGCGACACTCTGAGTGCCATTTCCAAACAGGTCTACGGTAACGCCAATCTCTACAATAAAATCTTCGAAGCGAATAAACCGATGCTCAAAAGCCCGGATAAAATTTACCCGGGGCAAGTGTTGCGTATTCCTGAAGAGTAGTTAATTGCCAGCCATTGCCTGCTGGATAATGGGAATTGGCGTCAGTAAATGCTGGCGCATTAACTCACTGGCGCGCGCGGTATCTCGCGCCAGTACCGCCGCAATCAGGGTCTGGTGCTGATCGCGTTTATCTTCCAGCATTTCCACCGAAAGCACTGTTCGCCGCAGCCAGATAAATCGATAGCGCGCCGCCAGATCAAACAACCGTTCACGCATTTGCAGCAAATAGTGAGAACCACAGCCCGCCACAATTGCAGTATGAAACGCCTGATGACGCAGATCCCACTCATCAAGCATTTTCTCACTGGCGTCACAGGCCTCCAGCTTACTCAGCAGATGCGCTTTTGCGAGAACGTCAGCCTCCCATTCATCGCCACCGCGGGCAATCGCCAGACTGACCAGCATCGCTTCCATATTGGCGCGGGCGTCGAAAATATCGAGCAGTTCCTGTTCTGACATAGACGCCACCCGATACCCTTTTTGATTCACCACCGTGACCAGTCGTTCTGCTACCAGTTGCGAAAGCGCTTCCCGCAACGGCCCAACGCCAAGTGCATAACGCGATGTCAGCAAACTCATCCGTAATTTTTCATCCGGTTGAAAGTTTCCGCGAATAATATCGTTCTTCAGCCAGCGATAGCCATCCAGAGACGTAATGGTCATGGTGTGACTCCTGATCATTATTAGCGCGTATTATGAACGGGTGTTTTTTGCCACAATACCAGCTTTTTCCAGCGAGCCATAATTGGCACGGTACAGATTATCCCTATCGCTAATAAACCGGTGGAGATCACTTCTAACTGTTGCGCCGGGCGGAATAGCATCACTACCAACACAAAGGTTATAAAACCGATGACCAGCCAGGTGAGCCACGGATAAAGCCACATCCGCAGGCGAATTTCGCTTCCTTCTGCTCGCAGAATTTTACGCATCCGCAATTGTGAAACGGCGATGACTAAATAAACCAGCAGGGCGATAGCGCCGGAGCTGTCGATCAGAAATTTAAACACTTTCGCAGGCGCGTAATAATTCACCACCACCGTTAAAAATGCCGCGCCGGTGGAGAGTAATACCGCCACATACGGGGTTTTACTGCGGTTGATTTTACCCATTACCGCGGGAGCATCACCGCGACGGCTTAAGGAGTAGAGCATTCTGGAAGCGGTATACAGTGCCGAGTTCAGGCAACTGGTTACGGAAAGTAATATCACGCAGTCCATGATTAATTTCGCATGGGGAATATTGAGCAATTCCAGAACCGAGCGATAAGATCCAACGGCTTTCAGCCCCGGCATATTCCACGGTATTAATGCCACAACGACAAAAATAGAACACAAATAGAAAATAGAGATACGCCAGATAACCGAGTTGGTGGCGCGGACAATATGTTTTTCCGGCGTGTCGGATTCCGCGGCGGCAATGGTGACAATTTCTGCGCCCATAAACGAGAACATAGTGATCAACATCGCGCTTAATACTGCACCGAAGCCGTTCGGCATAAAGCCGCCGCTATCCCACAATCTTGAGATCCCGCTCACTTCGGCATAAGGGTAAAAACCGCTAATTGCGACTGCACCAAGGAAAATAAAGGCCAGGATAGCGATGACTTTGCACAGCGCCAGCCAGAACTCAAATTCGCCGTAGTTTTTAACGCTTAATAAATTACTGCCAGTTAAGGCGAGGGTAATGACGAGGGAAAATAACCAGATGGGAATGCCTGGAACCCACGAGTGCAGGATCATGGCGGCGATGTTGGCTTCCAGCGGGATAACCAGTACCCAAAACCACCAGTACAGCCAGCCGATGGTATAACCCGCCCAACGGCCAATGGCTTTATCGGCATAGGTGGAAAACGAACCCGTGTCGGGCGTGGCAACCGCCATTTCCGCCAGCATCCGCATAATCATAACCACCAGTAATCCGGCGAACAGATAGGCCAGTAATACCGCCGGGCCCGCTTCGGCGATGGCGACGCTGGAACCGACAAACAGACTTGCGCCGATAACACCGGCAATAGACAACATGGTGACGTGGCGTGACTTCAGCCCGCCGCCTAACTCGTGTGGTTGCGATGATTGCCCCATCCTGAATCCTCTCGAAAGTGTGTCACTTGGGAGAGCGCCCCGACATTTCCCGCGTCGGGTCACGCGTTTAATTGTTATTGATTCTTTTTGCCGGAGAGCGGCTCCGCCTTATCCGACCTGGATTCTCGTAGGCCGGACAAGACGCAAAGCGTCGCCTCCGGCATGGTGCGCCAAATGTCGGATGCGGCGTAAACGCCTTATCCGACCTACATTTTCGTGGGCCGGACAAGACGCGCAGCGTCGCCTCCGGCATGGGTGCGGTGCTACTGCTTCGCCTCATCAAAACACTGGCTGATGATCTCCAGACCCTGACGGATCTGAGCGTCTTCAATGGTGAGCGGTACAAGGATGCGCAGCACGTTGTAATACGGGCCGCAGGAGAGAAGAATCAGGCCTTTATCGCGGGCACGCGCCACGATCTCGGCGGTGAGTTTGGCGTCCGGTTTGCTGTGATCGCCATCTTCAAACAGCTCGATGGCGATCATCGCCCCCAGCCCGCGTACGTCGCCGATCTCAGTATGTTTTTCGGCTATCGCCAGCAATCCGTCTTTCAGTTTCTGCCCCAGATCGTTGGCTTTTTGCAGCAGATTTTCCTGCTCAAACACTTTTAACACTTCCAGCGCTGCTACGCAGGCAATCGGGTTACCGGCATAGGTGCCGCCCAGCCCGCCCGGTGCGACGGCATCCATCACTTCCGCGCGCCCGGTGACGCCCGCCAGCGGGAAGCCGCCCGCGATCGATTTCGCAAAGGTGGTAAGATCCGGCGAAACGCCCATCTGCTCCATCGCAAACAGCGTGCCGGTACGCCCCGCGCCGCTCTGCACTTCATCGGCAATCAGCATAATCCCGTGCTCGTCACACAGCGCGCGTAAACGCTGCATAAAGGCTGGCGTCGCGGCGTAGAAACCGCCTTCGCCCTGAACCGGCTCAATCACGATGGCAGCGATATCTTCCGGGGCGGCGTCATTTTTAAAAATTCGGTGAATGCTGGCGATAGCGTCATCCTCGCTTATGCCGTGCAGCGGGCAAGGATAAAGTGCGCGATAAACATGCCCTGGCATCAGGCCCATGCCCGCAGAGTAAGGATTCACCTTGCCGGTCAGCGCCAAAGTGTAATGCGTGCGCCCGTGGTACGCGCCGCTAAAGGCGATAGTTCCGCTACGTTTGGTGGCGGCGCGGGCGATTTTCACCGCGTTTTCCACCGCTTCGGAACCGGTCGTAACCAGCAGCGTTTTCTTGGCGAAATCGCCTGGCACCTTCTGATTCATAATCTCGCACAGCTCCAGATACGGCTCGTAGGCCAGCACCTGGAAGCAGGTGTGCGACAGTTTTTTCAACTGCGCTTCCACTGCCGCAACCACTTTCGGATGCAGGTGCCCGGTATTGAGCACCGCAATCCCGCCCGCGAAATCAAGATACTCACGGCCTTCAACGTCCCACACCCGGCAGTTTTCCGCGCGGTCAGCGAAAATCGGGTGAATTTGCCCAACGCCACGAGGAACTGCCTGACTGCGGCGCTGCATTAACTCTTTATTGCTGCTCATTCGCGTTCTCCAGTTAAAGACCGATGCACATATATTTGATTTCTAAGTAATCTTCGATGCCATACTTCGAACCTTCACGACCCAGACCCGAGGCTTTAATGCCGCCGAACGGGGCCACTTCATTGGAAATAATGCCGGTATTGATGCCGACGATGCCGTACTCCAGCGCTTCGCCCGCGCGGAAGACGCGGCTTAAATCACGGGCGTAGAAATAGGCGGCAAGACCAAACTCGGTGTCATTGGCTTGCGCAATCACATCGGCTTCATCTTTAAAACGGAACAGCGGGGCGAGGGGGCCAAACGTCTCTTCTTTCGACACTTTGGCGTTGGCCGGAACGTCCACCAGAATGGTCGGCTGGAAGAAGTTGCCGCCGCGTTCGTCCGCTTTACCGCCGCAAACCACACGCGCACCTTTCTCCAGCGCATCGGCAATATGTTCTTCCACTTTTGCTACCGCTTTTTCATCAATCAGCGGTCCGATGGTGACGCCTTTCTCCAGCCCGTCGCCGATGTGCAGTTTGCTCACCGCCTGCTGCAATTTTTCAGCAAAGCGGTCATATACGCCGTCCTGCACATACAGGCGGTTGGCGCAGACGCAGGTTTGCCCGGCGTTGCGGAATTTCGAGGCCAGTGCGCCTTCCACGGCTTTGTCGAGGTCGGCATCGTCAAAGACGATAAACGGCGCGTTGCCGCCCAGCTCCAGCGACACTTTTTTGATGTCTTTCGCGCACTGTTCCATTAACTGGCGGCCAATTTCGGTCGAGCCGGTAAACGACAGCTTGCGCACCAGCGGATTGCTGGTCAGTTCGTTACCGACCGCGCCCGCCGAACCGGTAACCACGTTAAACACGCCAGCCGGAACGCCCGCACGAGTCGCCAGTTCCGCCAGCGCCAGCGCAGAGAACGGCGTCTGACTGGCGGGCTTCAGCACCATCGTGCAGCCTGCCGCCAGCGCCGGGCCGGCTTTACGGGTAATCATCGCTGCCGGGAAGTTCCACGGGGTAATGGCGGCGGTAACGCCAATCGGCTGCTTGATAACAATCAGGCGTTTATCGGCCTGATGACCGGGAATGGTGTCGCCATAAATACGTTTGCCTTCTTCGGCAAACCACTCAATAAAAGAGGCTGCGTAGCTGATTTCGCCTTTCGCTTCGGCCAGTGGTTTGCCCTGTTCGAGGGTCATCAGGCGCGCTAAATCGTCCTGATGCTCCATCATCAAATTGAACCAGTTGCGCAGAATGTTGGCGCGTTCTTTGGCGGTGAGCGCACGCCAGGCGGGCAGGGCGCGGTTGGCGGCGTCGATAGCGGCGCGGGTTTCATCAGCGCCCATTTTCGGCACGCTACCCAGCTTGTCGCCGTTCGCCGGATTGGTGACGTCGATGACCTCGCCATTGTTGGCGTCCAGCCATTCCCCGTTAATCAACGCTTGCTGGCGGAATAAGTTACTGTCGTTAAGTTTCATTGTTACGTCCTGTTTTCAAAGGTTATTGATTAAATGCGGCGTGTAAGGCATCCACACTACGTGCCGCTCGCAGCGTGCGTCCGGGGTTACTCTGGCTTGCCAACAGCGTTTGTACCTTGCTGACAATATGCGCACCAATAGGAATTGCTGATGTCGCTGCCGGGGAGGGCGCATTGCAGGTGTGGATCGTGCGCGGGGTGGTGACAAACAGAAAATCGTCAATCAGCTTGCCGTCCGGCGATACCGCCTGCGCCCGCACACCGGCGGGCCAGGGCTGGAGATCGCTTAACGAAAGCCGGGGACAATACTTTTGCACCAGCCGCAAATAGCCGCTTTTGCACAGCGAGTTTTTCATCTCGCCCAGTCCTGAGCGTAGATGGTTTTGCAGCACCCGGCGAATCCCCGACGAGCCCAAAATTTCCAGCGTGTCGCTAAATGAGAAGTCGCGCTTGCGATAGCCTTCGCGTTTGAAAGCCAGCACCGCGTTTGGCCCGACGGTCACGCTGCCGTCGATCATGCGGGTGAGATGCACGCCCAAAAATGGCATCGCGGGGTCGGGAATGGGGTAAATCAGGTGATTAACAATCTGGTTATGCTCCGGCGCAAGGCGGAAATACTCGCCACGGAACGGGCAGATAATAAAGCCCGGTTCGAGGCCGAGCATTTTCACCAGCCGGTCAGCCATCAGCCCGGAACAGCTAATCAGCGTCGATGCTTCATATTCACCGCCCTGACGGGTGCGTATCACCACGCCGTTTTTATGCTCACTGAGGGCGCTGACTTCGGCGTTATAAATAATCTCGCCGCCTCTGGCCTGGAAGATTTTTGCCATTGCCGCCGTCACTTCGCGATAGCTGACAATGCCGCTGGACGGCACAAAAATGCCGCCAAGCCCGGTGATATTCGGTTCACGCTCGCGCAGCTCCTCGGCGTTTAACCACTCGCGCTCGATCCCGTTCGCCGCCGTGCGTTCCCACAACGCGCGCATCCGTTCCATTTCGAGTTCAGATGTGGCGACCAGCATCTTGCCGCAGTTGTCGTAGCGAATGCCGTTTTGATCGCAAAAGGCTTTGGTGGCGCGGTTTCCCGCCAGGCAAAACTGCGCCTTCAGGCTGCCGGGCGTGTAATAGACCCCGGCGTGGATCACGCCGCTGTTATGGCCCGTCTGGTGACAGGCCGGGCCGGACTCTTTTTCCAGCAACGCAATGCGGGCATCCGGATAGACATCAATCAGTTGCATGGCGGTCGACATGCCGATGATGCCGCCGCCAATAATCACGAAACCATACATCCGCTCAATTCCTTTGCGCTTACTGATGCGTCTGGTAGTGGTTAGAGGCGTAAGCGAAATAGCCACGCTGACGCATCAGTTCACGGCGCAGATCCGGGTGCGGAGTAAAGCGGTCGCGACCGTGCAGCCAGAACAGGTTGTTAATCAACAGGAATTTGCCAACGGGAACGGGTACAGAAAGAATGCCGTTACTGGTTTCAATGGCGTCAGAAAGCTCGCTCAACCACACGCCTTCTTCGAAGTCTTTCGGTTGGACGAACTGGTCGATATAACGCATCACCGGGCGACCCTGTTGATCAACGTCGAACACCGGATGGAAAACATCTTTGCTGACGTTTTTGCTCGGCGGCGCGGCAAAGCGCATCGGGCGACGCGCCAGTGGATGGCGGAAATAGTGGTCCAGATGTTCCCAGTCATCGAGATGCAGCAGCAACGAATTTCCACCCTGCATGTTCTGCTCATCGATTTTCATCATCAGCACATAGTCAGTGATCTCTTCGACGTAGGTGCCGTCGTTATGCAGCTCCATTACGCGGTGCGGCTGACGCAGATAGCTGTCTGAGTTATCGACATTTTTCACCACGAAACGCGCGTAATACTGACCGCTCATCGCATCGAAATTTGAGCGACCAATCAGATGCGCTACCGCCGTCGCCAGCTTCACCATCTCATCTGCCTGCGCCACATCATCGACACCTACCGCATTGATCAACAGCGCACCTTCATCGCGGTTTAGCAGCGTCTTCAACAGCACCGGTTGCAGCTGGTTTGCACACAGATCGTCGAGAATTTTGCCTACCCGAAAACGCAGAAACGATTTGTACTCCAGCGCCTGCACGGGCCATTCGGCAACCTGCTCGAGAAACTGTTTGGTCGTCTGTTCAGTGAAGGTGAGTTCCAGCAGACGCGGGGATTGCGCCGACGGGATGAGAGTGAATCCGCTATAGTCCTGGCCTGAATCGACAGCGTTATTTTGTACGGCGGTCAGTGCATTCATCAGAAGCGATCCTCTTATGAGATGTAGGGTGACATGGCGATGCTCATTTCGTAGCCATAATCTAAAAATATCTACATTTCTGAAAAATGCGCACAAAAGCGACATATTGTTTTCTTATTGTGATCAAAGACAACAAATTAGTAACATTTAATGTGGAGTATTAAGGCAAAGTGAGACAGGAAATGAATAACTAAAGCAACAGGTTAGGGGGAGCTACCATCAGAGAACAGATTATCTGGTCGATAAAAAACGGTAAATGGCTTCACTGCAAAATGACCGTTAGTAAACTAAACATATTATCTGCCCCGTTTTAGCGGGGCAGATATAACATTAAATTACAAATAGAAATAGTTCGGCGGTTCTCCTGTTTTCCCTAAAAGAAGAGCGCTGCGCCCTGGAATATTGATATTTAGAGCTCCGCCTCTAAGCGTAAATACTTTACCAGGGGGAATACTTTTGCGTGTATTATTATTAATAATGGTAACGCTATTACTCCCCATGTTTTTATATATTCCTGGTTGCAATTTGTTAGGCCAGGTACCTTCAACTTCTTCGTTTCCTTTATTTATTATAACTAGTCCATCATGAGGAGAGTGATTAATGTTCACAGAATCCCCACGACTAAAGGCCAGAACGTTTTTAGTTGCAAATACACCCTCAAATGCGCTCCATATTCCTTCTTTATCTATATATAATGCGTGGAATTCATTGTAGAGCTGCTGATAGGTAGAGCAACCTTTATTAAGCCACGCCTCACCGCCGACACGAGTGGACCCATCATCATTTTTAATCTCAGTCGTTGATTTTAATACCTGACCATCCCAGTAAACTAAAGGCCTGCTGAACGGGAGAGCGGCCATATATGCCATTGCTAATTGTTCATCTTGCTGATGGTTAAATAAAAAGTCATTGAAAAGATTACCATTGTTAGGGAAATCGTGGTTGATGTTAATCAATATCCGTCTTTCTGATGGGATGCTTGAGATTGTGGAGCCCGGTTTTGATGCAAGGGTTTGGAGATCTCCACCGAATGAAAAGGCTTTTATCGTCTTCATGAGCAATGAAAAATCAATGGCGCTTAAATCATCTCTTTCATAAAGCAGCGATGACATTTGTTGTTCATCTAACGGACAAGTTACCAGGTATTCCATGTAATTCATAACAGCTTTTTTTTGATATTTTGGATTAAATAAATTTGTATTGTGCAACCGCTCATTATAATTTTTAAGCGGTGGGGTTATCGACCTCTCTATTTGTTCATGTTTTGAGTGTTTTGCTGCATCATAACGTAAACCTCGTACGCCATATTTTCGCATTTCACGAACGTATTGATTTTGCAACATAATAACCTGGTCACTTTTGGGTGTTGTTTTAGGCATTCCATTTAAACGCTTTTCTTTTAATGCATGGAGGTTTTCCCATTCATCCTTAGAAATATTATCTTTACTTGCTTCGAAGTCTTTTGCAGTGAGATGTATATCTTCTGGATGGATTTGGTCACGTTCTTTTGTTACTGGATCTATAATAAAGGGAATCAAGACCTGACCTTGCCAATAGCCAGGGATACCACTTTCTATATCTTTACTAATCTTCGCTCGTATATCGGCAGAGGGATAATCCAGATCATTTTTACCACTACCCCCGATTCCCATAAAGTTATATGTATAATCAGGGATAATATCGATACCAAATTTTTTGGCATCTTTAACCAATGCGATAAAATCCTGCAAATCTCCCATTGGATTATGGATAGTACAAAGATCTTCGGGTTGATAAGCGTGAAACCAGTAACCTTTTTCTTCTTCGGGAGTTTCTGGTCCGTCGGCGCGGAAAGTGGTTACGGGAGGGATTTGTATATACCCATAATGACAACGTGCAAACTCAGATATATTTTTCCTGATTTGCTGATAGGTGGCATTAAAAGCATGAAGAATCGCTTCGCCAGGTTTTTTGGGGGTGATGATTTCACATTGTGATTTCTGAACAGCAGTAAGAGATTTACGCTCAAGTGTTTGCCGTAGATGTTCTGGATTGATTAATATTTTAAATGTTTCTTGCTGGCCGGTAGGTGACGTTACGTTAATATTATATACATCAGCTGCCAGTTCATAGTCAGGAATGTTAATAGCATATGCAACATACTTATCTTTTGGGGACGGTTTGTCAGATATAATGTGAGTGAAATGTTCAGCTGGACCATACTGATGAACACCGCTGTTATCACCTCTTTCAACCATTGTATCTCGTTGATAAACCCATGTTTTTCCTTCCCCTATCCTGTCTGGCGCTGTAATGCTACGCTGTGCTGCTTTATTCAACTCTCGGTAAGTTGTATCTGGAAAAAGGGAAATTTTATAATCGTTTTTTAACAGATCATTAATGACTTTTTCTGCGTGAAAAGTTGATATAATTTCTCTGTGTTTTAAATCCTGAGGATAAACTCCACAAGAATTAATAATATTTGTTATACAGTTTAGATATTCTAATGTATTTAATTTGGAATTTAGATCCCCGTCAGTAATGTTCCATGATAACAATGTGGGGTTGCCGATAGGTAAATTTCTTGGTCCTGGTTTTATAGAAAACATAATAAAGTTCCTCTAATGGTAGAGTAATATGGTGTATACGGAAACATAAAAATGTTTAATTGTTGTGAAAGTAATTGCAAACAGATGTCCTACTTTTATCCAATATTTATATGGAAAAGGATAATGCTTAAATCTGTTTTTTTAATTATCGATGTGGTCTGGAGAGGCAACTGTCAAAAATCGCTCATACGAAACTAATGATTAGCAGAATAAGATCTATGAAAGAATATATTGCTATATGAAGTTTATTTTTATGGCGTGAAAAGTAACAGATATCATAATGATGCGAAAACTCTTCAGCTAATGTAATAAAGTTATATTATTAGATACAAAATCATTACAAACTATCATTGAATCGATGGTAACTATAAATAGTGCTAAGTATTAGCATTTGCTTGTTGACTGAGAGTATCGACTTTGTGAATGGAGGCGGTGTCGGGTTTTATGTCGCAGGTAATGACGACCCAGGATGAATGAGAACGCATAAAATCTGTTATTTACATCATAAGATCATCATGTTTATTGCGTGGTTTATAAGTATTGTTATTGCATACTCAAGGCCCTTTAGCTCAGTGGTTAGAGCAGGCGACTCATAATCGCTTGGTCGCTGGTTCAAGTCCAGCAAGGGCCACCATATCAGCATTCACGTATCAGGAAGAGTTAAGGGTACAAGGGGTACTCGATGGCGGCCTATATTTCACGACTAACGCCATTTCAAGGAAGAAGTGTGGTGGGTGGTTTCGAATGAGGGCTGGTGTTTTGGTACGTGGCACGCCACTGCAATGTATTTATCCATCAGTACTCATTCAAAAGTACCTGGAAAAAATGCCCGCTATGCCAAGCGGGCAAATTGCTTACATGTGGAATTAAGTAATTAACGATAAAGCCAGAGTATTATCATTTATTATACCCCTTCATTTAATCAGGTTAATTACTCAAATCACTGAACTATTCTCTGTTCGCTCACTGATGATAAGTGAAGTGTCACAACCACGATTTGTATGTGGACCAATGCCGTAGAGTAAGGATGAAATGTCTCTGCCATGCCTTAAACATCTACTACTGACCAGAACCGACGTCGCATGCAGAAGAGTCTTGTGAGCGATACAGGAGTCTGGCTTTGCTCATTAACCAACGCTATTGAGATATACATTTCTAACACTCGAAAAACGATTTTCACTAATAAATTATAACGGGTGGTTTTTATCATACAGCGAAATAACCTTTTGTTTATTAAATTTAACATTCCTGTGCTAAATTAATTAAAAGTGCCATGTATAGCATATGAAGCTGCTAATGCCAGCAATTGTCTCAAATGAGCGATTTTTTATAGTGACAAACAATAATAACATTAAAAATAGCCATGTAGACATTAACTGAGGAATAGACAATGTTAGTTAGTAAAAGCAACGAAATTAACACTAGCACATTTATAAATAGTGGAAGTTGTAATGAAAGAAAATCTTCTAAATCCATGGGGTTACTAGCTTATAGTATTATAAAATTAATTTGTAAGGAAGCTGCCACAGGGACGTATAACGGTGCTTTTGAAATTTTACAAAAAATGATGTCTGAATGTAAATATCATGAAAGCAATGCTTTTGTCATTATGGGAGCCGGAGAACAATTAAAACGTATTAAATATGATGTTAATGAAAATAAATTAAAAGTATACAACGTACACTTTGATAATAATCAAGAGTTAGTTGCTGATGGTGAGCCTGACGTAGTATTTTTAAAAAAAACGGTGTGGGAAGACCTTCTCGTTAAACTAAAGCTGGAGAACAAAGAAAATGCGGTTTCTGAAGTTCATAAATCAGCGAATAAAGGTGAGATTGAGCAATTAGTTGAATGCTCTAAGAGAAATGAAAAGACGCTTCTTGATAATATAAGTAAAAATACTGCTATCTATAATATTTACAATAACCAACGAGCAACAAACATTACTACATCTTTATCTGAACCACCTTCACAAGGTAAAAGTAATGATGTAGATAAATTAAAACAAACGCAGTTTATCAATGCTAGTCAATTTGATATTAATGAGCTTCAGCAGAGTTCTGCTTTTTTAGCGTCAAAATATCACACCATAGATATTCAAGAAAAAACAGATGCGTTTGTGAAGAAGTTCAAGGGGATATTATTTGATAAAAATGGAAGGTCTTCAGAGCTTCTGTTTAATTTTTATGAGTGTTGCTATAAGTTTTTACCAAGAGCTCAGCCTCAAGATAAAATCGATAGCTATAATTCAGCACTGCAAGCTTTTTCCATTTTTTGTTCATCTACGTTGACACATAATGATATAGGTTTTGATTTCAAATTATTTCCAGAAGTCAAGCTGTCTGGAGAACATCTTGAAACGGTATTCAAATACAAAAATGGCGATGATGTCCGGGAGATAGCCAAAATTAACATTACTCTCCAAAAAGAAGAGGGTGGTTTATATAATTTACGTGGATTGGATTTTAAGGGATGCTTCTTTTCTGGACAGAACTTCAGTAACTATGATATTCAATATGTGAACTGGGGAACGTCATTGTTTGATCTTGATACTCCGTGTATTTTTAATGCGCCTGCTTACAACAAGAGTAATGAAAAATCATTAGAACGCGTCAGCGAAAACGGTTTAAGTGGAGTCTTGTCTGATCGTAATAATAAAATAAAACTAATCACGGGCGTGGCACCATTCGATGATATTTTATTTATGGATGATGACTTTGATGATAGTTCTTCTGAGGATGATCCCGTTGAGAATAGTCCTGTTGTCACTAGTCCCCTTGTATCAAGTTCTAAAAGCAGTTTTCAATGATAAATAAATGGCAATTTTTACAAAGAGATAATAACGTAGATTGAAACAATATGTATTATTGATTGATTGAACGGGATTATTTTTTACACTACAACCATTTTGCTGCCACTACCAAAGAAAAAGGGGCTACGCTTTCACGTAACCCCTTGATTTATTTGGTGAGCTGGCGGTGTCTGAATTGGTGCTGTAATGGGTTGAAATATTTCATCTAATGTCTGGTTCAACTTTCCTTAGCTGCCTGAAAGTTTTTTTGATATTACCCATCAATAATAGGGTTACGGTGTACCACGCCTGACTGATGAACTGCGTGCTCAGAGTTACCACTTCAGCGCATAACCGTGGCAGCAGACCCGGACAGAACAAACGGCTCAGGACATTATCGGTGGGGGACGTACTGGTAGTATGGAAACTGAACCGACTGGGGCGCAGTATGCGGCATCTTGCCGTGCTGTTGGAGGAGCTGTGCGAACGTGGTATTAACTTTCGTGCTCTGACTCTACCAATATTTGCCCAACAATGGGGGGACGAAAGCTGTAAAAGTAAAACAATCAGCAATCTCAATGTTATTGTGCGATTTTTATGTGAGCAGAAGATATTCATCAGAAACGATTATGTAAATCATTTTATTTTTCCGACGGCTTCAATGTCGAAAGAAAAGAATACGCCCGTATTTCCTGAATAGATTGACTTTTTTATCCAACCACACTTCAGCGCACTGCGTTTAAAAAATGCCTCTTTCTTATGCGGAATATCATCATTTCATCATGATGTCTTTGATGAGCGGTGAACACAATACACTTGCGCTGTCTCTTCAGGATGAATCCCCTGGTCTGGTGCCTGTGGGCTGATGTTGCAGCAGAGCTACGGTCGCTTAAACGCTACTCAGTATTCACTTTTCAGAGGATGAAATTTATGAACAGGACCAGTCCCCATTATTGTCGCCGCTCAGTACTTTCCTTATTGATATCTGCCTTGATATATGCCCCGCCAGGGACGGCGGCCTTCACTCCTGATGTTATTGGTGTGGTAAACGATGAGACTGTAGATGGCAGCCAAAAAGTAGATGAACGAGGTACAACAAATAACACTCATATTATCAACCATGGCCAGCAGAATGTTTATGGCGGGATATCTAATGGAAGTCTTATTGAATCGGGTGGATATCAAGATGTAGGAAGGCATAACAATTATGTGGGGCAGTCTAATAATACAACCATTAACGGGGGCAGACAGTCAATTCATGACGGGGGTATTTCCACAGGTACGATAATCGAGAGTGGCAATCAGGACGTTTATAAAGGGGGTATCATCAATGGAACGACAATTAAGGGCGGTACTTCACGCGTAGAGGGGGGGACTGCGAATGGAACAATCATTGATGGTGGTAGCCAGATAGTAACAATTCAAGGGCATGTTGACGGTACAACGATAAATAAGTCTGGCTCTCAGGACGTAGTACAAGGAAGTCTGGCGACGAACACAACCATAAATGGTGGTCGACAGTATGTTGAACAGAGCACAGTAGAAACAACCACCATTAAAAATGGCGGTGAGCAAAGAGTATATGAAAGCCATGCGCTGGACACGACGATTGAAGGTGGAACTCAGTCTCTGGATAGTAAGTCAACGGCAAAAAATACTCAGATCTATTCTGGTGGTACGCAAATTGTTGATTACACCAGCACCTCGGATGTTATTGAAATTTATTCCGGTGGCGTGCTTGATGTTAGAGGTGGTATGGCAACAAATGTTACTCAGCACGATGGAGCCGCTTTGAAAGTAACGACTTACGATTTGACGGTGAGCGGTACGAATAGTGAAGGGGCATTCTCCATCCACAATAACGTGGCAGACAATGTGTTGCTGGAAAACGGTGGTCATTTAGACGTATATGGTTCGGCAACCAGGACGATAATTAAAGATAAAGGAACAATGTCAGTTTTAACGAATGCTAAAGCTGATGCGACCCGAATAGATAACGGCGGCGTTATGGATGTTGCCGGAAACGCGACAAATACCATAATTAATGGTGGCACACAGAATATTAATAATCATGGTATTGCCACGGGCACCAATATCAACAGCGGAACACAAAATATCAAGAGCGGCGGGAAAGCTGACACGACAAATATCTCCTCCGGAAGCCGGCAGGTTGTTGAGAAAGATGGTACGGCAACTGGCAGCAATATTAGCGCCGGAGGCTCGCTGATTGTCTATACCGGTGGTATTGCACATGGGGTTAACCAGGAGACGGGCAGTGCTTTAATTGCCAACACGGGCGCAGGGACTGATATTGAAGGATACAACAAGCTCTCTCACTTCACTATTACCGGAGGGGAGGCTAATTATGTTGTGCTGGAAAATACCGGCGAACTGACGGTAGTGGCTAAAACCACGGCGAAAAATACTACCGTTGATGCTGGCGGTAAGCTGATTGTCAAGAAGGAGGCTAAAACAGATACCACCAGACTTAATAATGGTGGCGTTCTGGAGGTTCAGGACGGTGGTGAGGCTAAGCATGTTGAGCAACAATCCGGCGGCGCATTAATTGCTTCCACGACTTCCGGAACCCTTATCGAAGGAACCAACAGTTATGGTGATGCTTTCTACATCAGGAATTCAGAAGCTAAAAATGTAGTGCTGGAAAACGCTGGCTCATTAACAGTCGTCACTGGTTCCCGGGCAGTTGATACGATTATTAATGCCAACGGCAAAATGGATGTTTATGGAAAAGATGTTGGCACTGTACTCAATAGTGCGGGCACCCAAACAATATATGCCAGTGCCACTTCTGATAAAGCAAATATCAAAGGTGGCAAGCAAACGGTATATGGTTTAGCCACTGATGCAAATATTGAAAGTGGTGAACAAATTGTTGATAGTGGGTCAACAGACAAAACGCACATCAATGGCGGCACGCAAACCGTTCAGAATTATGGTAAGGCGATCAATACCGATATCGTCTCTGGCTTACAACAAATTATGGCAAACGGGACAGCGGAAGGTTCCATTATTAATGGCGGTTCACAGGTAGTTAATGAGGGCGGTCTGGCTGAAAACTCGGTGCTTAATGATGGCGGCACACTCGATGTGCGGGAGAAAGGCAGCGCTACGGGGATACAGCAGAGTAGCCAGGGCGCGTTGGTGGCAACCACCAGGGCGACGCGGGTCACAGGGACACGCGCTGATGGCATTGCGTTCAGCATCGAACAGGATGCGGCGAACAATATCCTGCTGGCAAATGGCGGCGTGTTAACCGTGGAGTCAGACACCACTTCCGCCAAAACACAGGTCAATACGGGCGGACGGGAGATCGTCAAAACAAAAGCCACTGCGACTGGCACGATGCTTACCGGCGGTGAACAAATCGTCGAGGGTGTGGCGAATGAGACAACGATTAACGACGGCGGAATACAAACAGTTTCGGCTAACGGTGAGGCAGTAAAAACAACGATTAATGAAGGCGGTACGCTGACAGTCAACGATAATGGCAAAGCGACAGATATCATCCAGAACAGCGATGCCGCTCTCCAGACGAGCACGGCTAACGGTATTGAAATCAGCGGTACTCACCAGTACGGCACCTTTTCCATTGCCGGAAATTTAGCAACCAATGTGCTGCTGGAAAATGGCGGTAATTTATTGGTATTAGCAGGTACCGAAGCTCGCGATTCCACGGTTGGCAACGGTGGGGCAATGCAAAACCTGGGTCAGGACTTCGCCACAAAGGTTAATTCTGGTGGGCAATATACCCTCGGTCGGTCAAAAGATGAGTTTCAGGCTCTGGCCCGGGCAGAAGATCTCCAGGTCGCTGGCGGGACAGCAATCGTCTACGCAGGTACGCTGGCGGATGCATCGGTCAGTGGCGCGACAGGAAGCCTGTCGTTAATGACGCCACGGGATAA
>OLFX01000963.1_pt1 | contig 38609 bp, 33 predicted proteins | sample 1605091 | NCBI WGS metagenome assembly OLFX01 (sample SAMEA3888906, study PRJEB22519) | human gut metagenome | biome: human gut; feature: human-associated habitat; material: faeces | place: Denmark | collected 2012 | reverse complement strand
CTGTCTGTCTGTCTGTCTGTCTGTCTGTCTGTCTGTCTGTCTGTCTGTCTGTCTGATTATGAGGGCCGCCGCCCCTTTGTCAAGACCAATTTTATAAATTTCCATGGTGTTTCCCCGCCATTCTAGGCCAGACTCCGCCGCACTGGGCAACGGTTCTGCGCTTTCCTTGTGATTATACCAGAAAAGGCCGGGGAATGCCAGCCCCGATTTCACCCCCTTACCCGGGGGCAGGTTGGGGGCTGGCAAAGCCGGCTTCCCCGGCTCCAAGCTCCGCGCGCTCCCTGCAGGGGCCCAGCTACGGCTTTCCACCTTCTTCCATCCCTTCCTGCCGCATAGCACGGCAAATCCTGCTTATACTAACTCTCGTTCCCAACTCTGTTTTTTGGAGGCTTTGATCCTATGAAAGCAACTGGCATCGTGCGCCGCATCGACGACCTGGGCCGGGTGGTCATCCCCAAAGAGATCCGCAGAACCATGCGTATCCGGGAGGGGGACCCCCTGCTGACAACATTGACACCCATGGAACGGACCTGGAACGCCCTGCTGCAGCTGGCGGAACGGGCAGGCGCACTGGAATGAGGGCGGTGGTTTTTAGGGCCAAAAGTTTCCAAGGGTGGTGTGCGCCATAAGGGCCGCGCTGGTGGGAACGTATCACCTGTCTTATAGAAAGCGGTGTCCAACCTTTGGGTGCCAGGATAGAAAACCCTCCGGGAATTCATGGAATTCCCGGAGGGCTTTTTGTTCCCATCAGATCACAGCAAGCGCGATCCATCACAAATCTTTATGCAAAAAATGATATTTTTCTTTAACCCCCTACATATTCTGACTTCTCGGGGGAGCCTTCTAGCAATGCCCGGATGATATCTTGATTCATCTGGTCATAAGACTTCCAGTCCTTGCTCTGCACACGGATCCCTGCTCGCAGAACCAGCTTCTCCAACAACCGTATGATATCTTGGGCATGCAATTGAACCTTACGGTACAGCCAATCATCTGTGACGGAGACAATTTCATGGGCTGCAATGTTGCGGACCTGCTCCTCCACACTGCGGATTCGTTCCATTTGCTCCACCAAATCAGAGGAAGCAGCAAGCTCCCGAAATATCCAAAGCATATGGACAGATCCCAACGGCCCTCTTCGGACCTCCCCATCTTTGCTCTGACTTTCTAGGGCAGCAAAGATCCTCGGCCCCTGTTGGCTTCTCTCCATGCGCCAGGGGCTGATCTTCCATACGCCTTGACTATCTTGTTCACAAAAGTCACTCACTGCAATCCCCAGTTCATTTTTCAAGCACATGGCAAAAAGATCCACCACAACAGGAGTCAACCCCCGAATAAAATCTGCGTAATTTCCCTGGGCAAGCTTGATGTGCAGACTGAGTACATACTCAAATACCTTCCTTTGATTTCCCGTTTGCACCGGAAGCCAGGAAAGAGCCAGCCCCTGAACTGCTTTTTCGTAGCCCCGTTGGTCCAGTTGAAGGCGACAGGCAGCTGCCTCCAACATCCGCATAGTACGTGGAGAAATAAATTCCGATATCTCCTGTGCCAGCAGAAGCGCTGCCTGGTAGTTGTAAGCATTCAGCAACCGCTGGATGCTCTCTTTTTTTATTTTTACCAATAGGTGCTCACTGTCCACCTCTTGACAGCGGTTCGGAAAATCTGGCTCGTTGTCCTGGTTGCACTCCCAGAAGGTCTCCACATCATAGGCCATAGGATCCTCATCTTTGGGATTTTCTCTCTGGTTTGGCGTAGAAACCTGGATCGCCTGCATGGGAAAGGGGGAAAGCACAGAGATGACATTGAGGGCGCTCTTCATCGCTGGCGTACCAGAGGACAGGTTCAGGAGCAGTTCACTGTCCGGAAACGCTTCATGGATCTGCCGTAGGAGCTGGTCAAAGTCGGTATAGAATGCGTCGAATCGCTGCACTTGTGTCAACTCGTCTCGCTCAATCAAATGTATTTCCTGGATGGTACTGCTTATATGCTCCCGCAATTTTTCCAAGCTACGCCGATATCGGTCATCCATCCGGCTGCGCTCCAACATCTCGTGGGATAAGTAGAGGTATACTCTCTCCGGCTTATAAACTCGGCAAATGTGTAGCACAGCCCCATCCCGGAAATTTGCAATGGGATCATGTCCACCCACCGGTGAAAACAGAATGCGATGCGCCATTTTTCTCTTCTCCTTAAATGATCACGATATCCTCTGTCTCAATATTCTGTCCAATGCCCCAGGTGTATGTCTCACTGGCACCCCGGAGACGATATACCTTCACCCGGTCCTCCGGCTGTGTCAGTTTGTCCATTCCAGCGCAAAGTCTTCGGAACCGTCTTTCATCCAGCCATGCCTCAAAGGCAGACTTCTGCACACGATAACCGAATCTTTCCAGATATTTGACCATGCGATTTCGCTGCTTTTGGTCCGGGATGTCGTAAATGATGACCGTCAACGATTTCGCGGCACGGCGGTCCGGCCTCTCTGGGGCAAAGTAGATCTCCTTTTCCACGCAGTCGCTCCTTACGCTCTATCTGATCTGAACCGGTTGGTACTGCTCTGCATCCCGCTCTTCCACCGCCCTGGCAAAGGCCGTGGTTTGCAGGTAAAGGCACCTTCTCAGCGAACAGCTTCCCGACCCCAGATAGCTCACCGTAGTCTCCATCCGTTTCTCAAATTTTCGGATAAAGGTTCGCATCGCATCCGGCTGCAGCAAGATCCCTCCTGTATCCGGGTCCTCCGCAAACTGCGCAATCCGCACTTCGTGGCCCTGGACGAGGCTCATCACCAAGGTGTCCACGATCACGGCACGCCACTCCTCCATCAAATCACTGGCCAGGCTGGGGTGTCCCCGGTGTTCACGGTGCAGAAATCCCACATAGGGGCTCATCCCCCGGTCCTCTATTTCCGCATAGAGCTCATAGAGCAGCATCGTGTACCCCAAGCTCAGCATGGAATTGAAAGCATCCCTGGGCGGCTGGCGGCTTCTCCCCTGGAAGGCGAACGCGGGCTCTACCAGTTTAGACAGGCCGGTAAAATAGGTGCGCGCCGCCATCCCCTCTACCCCCATCAGTTCTTCCACCGTGCCGCTCCGTTCTTGGCGGCGCTCCAGCTGCTTCATGGTCTGCAGCTCCGCTGTAAGATCGGCGTCATGGTTTCTCGTATAGCGGCGCAAGACCACACGTTGATTTTGGATTTTGGCCGCAGTAATCCTTTTGGCCAGGGCGAGCCGAAAGGCTGGATCGTCACAGGCGTATATCTGCTTCTTCAGCCGCTCCCCATTGACATGGCGCGTGGAAGCAAGCCTGCCATAATAGGCTCCCTTCCCCGAGAAATAGTTCACACAGACGCCGCGGCGCAGACACTCCTGGAGGCAGGGGGTTGTCACAGAGGAATTTCCAAAGATCGTGATGCTCTCCACCAGTTCCTTTGGCAACTTCCGTACAAGGCCGTTTTTCTGCTTGACGCAGAAATACCCGCCTTCCACAAAGAGCACCGCCCCACTCTCATTGATGTAAAGGGAACTCATACCGGCACCTCCTGTTTTCCCCTGCCATACTTGCCCTACCTGTAGCGGGTTACCTCACCGAATCATACGTTTTCCTCGGTCCCCTTACGGGGATATGTTTTTCTCAATCGTAGCCTTCGTCGCGCCCGTCTTCATACCCTTCGGTTTCCGTCCCCTTACGGGGATATGTTTTTCTCAATTGCGGAACAAATCAGCAGGAAAAAGGCGCTAGGGCTTGTTTCCGTCCCCTTACGGGGATATGTTTTTCTCAATTCAATGGCAAACCTCTTTAGACCATGTTGCTGGCGTTTCCGTCCCCTTACGGGGATATGTTTTTCTCAATATTGTTCTGTGCTTTATAAGGAGGATTTCAAAAAAGTTTCCGTCCCCTTACGGGGATATGTTTTTCTCAATCCTGTGCCTGCAAACCACTGGGAGCAAAGGGCTCCAGCGGCGGTCTGCGGCGCTGACCGCCGCTGGGTTCTTCCTTAACCTGTGCGCTTCCTTGGTTACACTGTTTTTTCAACCGCTCCCCCTTCAAAACACGAGTTTTTCTCTGAATTCTCAGATTTTTCAAACATCGGTGGAAAATGGCTGCACTTCCATGGTGCAGGCTCCCATCTCATACAGTTCCCCCCGGTATTTCGCACATTTCACCGTATGGGGGGAGACCCCAAGACGTCGGTCTTGAAGGTGCATATGCCGCGGAAACTGCCGGTGAAGGAGGGCGACCGTCTTCTCCAGACCGTCCCGCTCCCCCAGAAGGGGATAGAGCACCGTCTTACTGAAAAAGCCACATCCACCACCCAGGTAGAGGTTGCCTCCTCCCAGGATATCATCCATGGGGAAAAACTGCAACACACATTTCTCGTAAAGACTTACCAATTCCATTGCCGCGTGAAGCATCCTTTTGGGGGTAACCGGGCATAGCTTCGGGTCGATGGTCAGGGTAAAGTGCAGTTCTGTCCCCGGCTTCAGGCATTCCCGAAGAATGGGAAGCTTTCGTTGGTTGCCATTGCGTAGGACATCGATTTTCTGGCAAAGGGTCAAATCCTCCAACGACAGCGGAGCGCTGTCGCTGATCCGAAGACCGCCGAGGATGTCGTTGACGGCGTTTCGACCGGTTTCCTTATCGCGGCCCAGGGTATAAAACGCCTCCTGCTCCAGGTGATCGGTCTCCCGTTTGAGCAATTTCCTTGGCCTGCCATCCAACCGTGCAGACCGTACCTCCTGACGATTTCTTTGGAATTGCTGTGGTTGCTCCATGATCATCGCCGCCAGCAAGGCCGTCCGCAGTGCCCCCTTCAAACTGCTGCCAGGGACATAGGGGCAGCCGTAGGCGTCCTTGACAAACGTCGCAATTTCTTTTTTTCCCCGTGTGGCAAATACAGCATCTCCGCTATCCAAGGTATAGGCAATCCAAGGGCGGCACTGCTCATCCAGGATATGATGGGTACGAAGCCAGTCGGAGAAATCATTTCTCTCATTTAGCATAAAAGATTCATAGGCGTCCGTCAACCGCTTCTCCTGCAGAAAGCGATACAACCGCCCCATGTCAGGGATAGAAACCCGGTTCCTGCGGGGGTGAAAGAGATATTCCTTCTTGCCGATGGACTGGCCGCTGCCAACAAACAGCGGGCCTTCGGCTGTAATTGTGATGGTGTAATGCTGTAAACCGCTCGTCATGTCACACCTCCAGCCACAAGGGAGCTGCATAGCGGTAGACCGGATGGCCGCCCCCACTCCCCACATCAAACACACCACCATCGAACCGTCTTTGGAAGCAAGAGCCGGCGCAGAAGGCGTAAAAGTCCCGCTTTCGCCGCGGTTCCGGTGCATACCCTGGCGATGCCACGAAGCCAGAGCGCTTTTGCAGCAGGTATTGAGCACCCTCCAGCACCTGTTCCAGTTGCTCCGGCGGAGCCATAGCCACGGACAGGGTCATCGCTGGGGTGCCGTTGTCCATGAGACGGTGGGCCAATCCCTGTGGGACTGCCTCCACAGACAGGGTGAACCGGCCCAGACCCGCGCTCCGTTTCCCTCCAATCCCACTATAGGACAGGGAATGCAGCAGCGTTTCCACCCGTTGCTGCACCACCTCGCTGTCAAACCCCGCCAGCAGATATAGGCCGTTTCCAGCCGCGAATTGATAGACCCCCACGCTGTAGGGGAGTGCATCGCCGGTCTCCAGCTTGTCCGGGGACCGGGTTGCGATCATGGTACGAACACAGAAACTGCCCAGTTGATTCAGCCGCTCCACCGCTGCCAAGGGATCTAGCAGCCCCTCCAGGTATGTGTCAAATTGGGATGCCGGGATCCAGTGTAGCTTTTTGAAGCTCTTTTTCACCTTGGAGTCCCCCTCCCGCTCTCTTGCCACCGGTTTCAGGGGTTTGGGAAGGTACAACTCCTCCCCCAGGAATGGATGCAGGTCACTCAGTCGCAGAGAGCCACATTCCACCGCCTCCGCCAGTGTCTTTGCGCCATCCGGCCCCTCTTGGTCTACTGCCTCCTGGCACAGGGCAGAGAACAGGGTATCCGCCGGAAGGGCAGTCTCGCTGTCCCACAGTGTGCCATTGCCAAAGTGGACGCCAGCGGTAAAGTGGAATCGGTAGACACTGTACTTCATCGCCTACACCCCCGCCAGTGTATCACAGCAAGCTTGCAGAAGGGACTCATTCAGGGTTCCTACCACCGGGGCCAAGTGAAGTTCCTTAAATTTTACCCCACCATACCCTCGGGAGCCGTGCCCACCCAGGTAATCGTATTGGAGCAATTTCATTCCCTCGGCCAGCAAGGCAATATCCTCCAGAATCTCTTCCTCTTCTTCATCCGCCACAGCATATTCGTAAACCAGGCGCAAGTCGAATACGCTGCCTCGGATAACCCGCTCGATCTGCCGGGGATTTGCAACTGCCGTAGTGCGGTTGATCCCGTTCTCAAATTTAACCTCCGTCGCGGAATACACACCCATGCTCCGCAACTCGTCCAGGTTGCACAGGGGCAAATCCCGGAACACCAAACGGCTGCGACGGACAGGCTCCGCGCTTCCAAACAGTCGGCAGATACGCGGGTCGTCCTGATCGCAGGTCGCAACAATCCGGTTCCCATTGTATTGACGGGCCAGCAAGGCCCGTAACTTCCCTTTCAGGCTGCTACCAGGGATCATAGGCTCGTTGCTCAGGGGATCCCGCACCACCGGGGAATCCACCGCACCGATGGCCGCAAAGGCTGACTCTCCTCCAATATGCAGGCCGGTCAAAATCTCCAGCTTTCCTGTCAGTTCCAACTTCACAAACATGTCTGTCTCCCCTCTCTTTTACTTATCATTGCCGCCGTGATACCGGTGATAGGCCACCAGGGCCTCCATATAACGGCAAAACAGCAATAGTCTTTCTTTATCCGCACGAATGTTAGAAAGTTGCTCCAGCAATTCCGCCTTTATGACAAATTTTTTTACCACTGCATCTCGGCCGGCCTCGTAGGCCACCCGCATCCGTAAGTACTGCACCCTGCTCTGCAACTCTTCAGATAGGGTCTCGCTACGGTTTCGCTGCACATCCGTGTAGATGCTTGCAGTCATGGACAGCAGGCCACGGATCTTTGAGGTCGTGAGTGCAAGCCTATCATTATTTTCCTCTTTTAATGCTAGGATCACACGCTCTGCCGCATCCACATAGTTCAGCGCATTAATTTTCATCGTTCTCTCCCTCCGTTTGTTCCCGAATGGTATAGATGTAGATCATAATCGCCAACATAGCCTGCCGGCACTGTCCCTCATCTTTCATCCAGTGGTACATTTTCTGAGAAAATGTACCATACAATGCTTTATAGTTTTCGTCGTCGCTCTCCCTTGGCTCCATTCGCGCTAAAAGATAGGCATATCGGGCTAGATTGATCTTTTCGCCCCGCTCCCGCATTAGGCCCAGCAAACGATATAGGAAACTCTTGCCATAACGAGACGTTACTCTGTCGCTGGGCACAGCCTGGAAGAACGCTTGGATCAGTTGGAATTTTTCCTCCAACACACCGTTGACAAAGTCATCCCAGGAAAACGTGTTGGACGCATCGAACAGTGTGACCGCGTTCTTCCCCGGATGGCTTTTGGATGCTTCCTCCAACATCCCGGTCTGTCTCGCCATAGCCGCCACCGGATATTTCTCTGGATACAGCCCGATGCCTGCAGAGAGGGTCAGTGTCTCTTGGGTAAACTCCGCCAGCGCATCATTCAGATCTACTGCAAACCCAAGAATGTCGTTCCACGCACCAATGATGAAGAGATCGTCTCCACCAGCATAAACCACCGTCACCTGGCGAGCGGGCATGTCCTGCTTGGTCAAAAAGTATGTTCCCTGTTTCAGCAGCTCATTGATATGGCCCTTAAAGAAAAGAGCAAGTTGACGGGAAAATGTGGCTGTTCGAGACAGGGTCACATACCTTTGCCCATATTTCTCACTGGCAAAACCACCGACGAAGGCCTGTCCCAGGTCATCCACATCGGCCCGGAGCACAGCTAAGCGACGGATCCCCTCCGCGCCACTGGCAAGTTCATGGAAATCTCCACCGTTTTCATAGTCTCCGACCCAAAGGTGGGTGGCAAGTCCCCGGCCAGTGTAAGCGCTGTTTTTGCAGTAACTCCTCAGATAACCATCGTCATTCTTTATTCGTCGACGCAACCCTTCGACGTCCTCTGCTATCAGATATGCGTCTCCAGGCAATGGCAGGATCTGCTCTTTATCCCGCGTCGTGGTAACCGCAAAAAATTCTTTGGTCTGCACTGCTTTGGAAAATCGCTCAATACCAGAGCAGATGGCACACCTGTCATCCTCTCCCAGATGATCTGTTCGTCGGCACACAGCACACTCGCGGAGGGCCTGGAAATGGAAGCTCTGGTTTATCTGCACGATCTGCTGCGCAGAGTACCGCTTCAGTTTCCGCTCAGAAATACTATTGGATATTTTTCGGAATATCTGGGCATAAGTCCCCTCTGGCTCGTTTTTCAGATCATCTGCAGAGCATGGAGCGTATCCACCTGCTACATACAATGCAGTCCCAAACCAGTCCATGAACCAACCATTCGCCATTGTCTCAAAGTCTTCTATCTGTAGCTTCGCTTGTTCTGTATTTGGCAACAGCAAATAGGCGTGTCCACCACCGCAATAAATACAGTTGGTGCGAGAAAGGCCGATTTTTGACAAGGCCGTGTCCACCAGATGCTCCATGAGTACATCCAGATAAAAAGACCTTGCCCGCAAGGTTTTTAATGCTTTGTCGCTGCTAATCGTATAGATGAAATCCTGGATCCCCGAGATATCCATGCTATACAGCAAAAACACTTTCTCTCCATAAAATTCTGGCGCCCGCCGATACAAGCGCTCCCGGTAATCCTGCTGCCCATTTTCCATCAGGTAGAGCAAAATGCAACACCCCAACGCAGCAGTGAGTTTGCTGTGATCATACAACGAGATATCAGCGACTTCCTCCTTCGATGTAGAGGATGGGATATAACTAACGCAAGATTCCAGTATCTCCAGCAACGAGTTTACATAGGATTCTGAAAATTCGATTCCCTTGACTGCATCACGGATCCGATCTACACATTCGTTATAAAAATCCGTTCCGTACGTGATCATTCCCTTTTGAGGGTATCGGACCGCATCTCTCAACGCTCCCGGTTCATAGTGAAACATCTGGTCATTTTCATTCAATCGGTTGAAAATGCTTTCCAGGGCCAGGTCCCGTACAAATCCACGGCCCTCCTCGTCCGATTTTCGCCGGTCTGCCGCAGACGCGATATTGTCTGCAATATAGGTAATGTACGCCAGTGAGTCTGGTGGAATGGATGCATTCTTGATCCCTGCTGCATGATGGTAGCGAATCTGTGCGAGGATATCCTGGTCTGTCAGATGAGCCTGCTCCCGCAGAAATGCATACCCACTTTCCGCGTGGCTTCGCCCATCTCCACATCGGAACAGCAATTTTCCAAAGTCGTGTAACAATCCTCCGATTGCAATTTTCGTCACAGTTTCCATGTTTCCTCCCCTTTCTCTACAAGGTGCATTCCACCCATACCCATCGCTGTTTTGATCCCCACACCCGAGTAGGTTCCAAACCGTAGCAACATATACACTAAATTGACCAACTGCTGTGGGCCATTAATTCTCAGAGTTAATGCTCCAAGAAAAGATGGGATGCGTACTTTTTCCACAGAGAATTGTGTACTCTGCAGGCGATATCCTATGATAGCGGTATTCTGCTCGATATCGTCCAACACGCTTTCCTGGTCTACCTTTGAGCCACTGCTAACCGCATTGAATTTATTCAGTAGACTTTGAAACAGGTGCCGAACCGTAGGATAGTTCCGGTAAATTCCTTGCGTTTTAAAGGAAGTCGGTGTGATAAACTGTATCCTTACTGTCCTTGGACAAGTTTGAAAAAAGGTCTGAGACAGCAGGTCATCTTCTGAAAGACACGTGATCTGCCGCTCTGTCACCTGTATATCACAGTTGTCGTGGGACAGGCGGAATAAAGATAGCTGTCTCAGTCCAGCAACGTTCCACATCTCTTCCGAGGCCTCTTGCGTCAATGTGTTCAATACCCACACCGGGCCAATGTCCTTTTGAAAATACAGGTATTGACTGTAAGGTTTCAATTCTGACCTATGAAGCACCTCTCCATAAGTTGGCCGGATCCGTTCCATGATCACCCCCTGCATCAGCGAACCTTTCCTGCTGTATAACCTCACATCCTGCTGCATGGATTGTAGATAGAACTTGCCTTGCATCAACTTCATCTACTGTGCCTCCTTACTGCATCCCCATATCAAACTAGCCTTTTACAATGAACAAGCGGAGAAAACATACTTTTAATGATACAAAAAGCTCTACCCCGCGGCAGAGCTTCTCACGATTGCATACTGCCATGTTTAACCCCAACACGGGCAGTGGTTTTATAATAACAGGATACCAGAAAGACATAGAAAGATCAACGCCTCCCATCATAATAACTCCAGGATATTATCGAATACACGTATTGGGTTCATTTTTTTGCGGTAAGTAAACCGCCGAGTGACTTTTCAGCACAGCATTCTAAACGGGACTCCTCTTAGAACCCATCCTGCCGAAGTCCCTGTGTTCAAACAGCTTTGATCCTTCTAGATCCGCCAACCACCCCGTTACTCGGGCACATCCGAGAACCTGCTGTCCCCGTTGGGTCTCGGCGGAACGGGCAGGCGCACCGGAATGAGGGCGGTGGTTTTCAGGACCAAACGGGGAGTTGCGCCCTACTCCATTCCCAGAGCGCAATGCGGTAGGAGGCGCCCAGGAAAAACCTTTGTAAACTTTTTTCTAGCCCCTGTATCTTTGCGCGCAATTATGCTATAATTATGTACAAAGAGAGGAGGTGGTGATATGCCGCAGATCAGACCGATTACAGACCTTCGCAACACCAACGAAATTTCGGACCTCTGCCATGCCCGCCGGGAGCCCATCTTCATCACGAAGAACGGATATGGCGATCTGGTGGTGATGAGTATCGAAACCTACGAAGCGATGGTGGAAAATGCAGCGATGGACGCCGCGATTTCAGACGCAGAAGCCGAGTTTGCACGGGACGGGCAGCTCCACGACGCAAGGGAAGCCCTGGCTTCTCTGAGGAGAAAGCATTTTGAATAACTACCACGTCAAACTGATGCGCCGGGCGCTGCGGGATTTGGACGGTATCTACGCTTACATCGCCCACGCACTGCTGGAACCAGAGACGGCGCGCAACCTGGTGGACCGGATCGAGGACGCCATCCTGTCCCTAGAGACCATGCCCTACCGCTGCCCAGAACGGAAACGAGGGGCCTATGCCAATCGAGGATACCGGCAGCTTTTTGTAGAAAACTACACCGCTGTTTTTCGCATCGACGAGACAACGAAAACGGTGATTGTGGTGACGGTCCGCTATTCCCCCAGCGAATTTTGAAGTACATTGTGGATGACGCAAAACAGGAATCTCTGATAAACCCTCCTGGAATCTGTTGGATTCCAGGAGGGTTCTTTGGTGCTTGGCACCACCTTGCTCCGCCTCTTTCCGGTCAATCCTTCTGAATGGTAATGAGCTGGATCCCCTCAAAGTCGTTCACACGACGCTTGGGCACACCAAAAACACGCAGGGAGAATCCCTGCTCATTGGGGGCAGCGTAGGCCATGCCCGCGCCATTGGCCGCGTCGGTTTAGTAGTGTGGAGGCAGATATCCACGCTAGCTGCCTCCGAAACATGGCCAGCATGGCAGAAAGGTTCTTTACTCCTCTCCTGTCTTCCAGGACAATGATGTCATCTGCTCTGCTGTTGTCTGCAGAAACTTCTCCACGGTCTTGGCAAAAACCCGACACTTTTCCAGACAAGATATACATCCGGCTCCAGTGCAAGGGCGAGGAAGGGCTGCTAAGGCAGCGCAGGAAATCCTTGTTCCAGAGGAATCACCAGTAAAACTGGTTGTCCAGCGGGTAATTCTCTGTTATCCGCCTATCGTTTTATTTTCCAGGTTCACCCCCTCTTCTTCAAAGGTTATCCTTATCGTTCCTTTTTTCCGAAGGACTTGCATCAAAGAAATCTCATAGCAATCATGAAATCGTTCCCCTAACGCCTTTACCATATCACGACGAATGTACATACGGCATTGGGTCTCCAAGATCATTTGTTTGAGTCCCTGCTGTAGTTTCCCATTTGCCTGATTGAACTTTTCCTGGTTCCACATTGTACAGTCCCAGTCCGCGTTCTGCAAAGGGACCTCCACCTTTTGCATCAGTTTTTCTAAAATTTCCTTCGGCGAGAGTCCATCTTCTTTCCTGTCTTTGTTCCAGGCCTCGTGATATTTATTCACAAAATCTTTATACTCTGCCAGCAGTTTGACCCCTCTGCGGATTTGTCTAATATTCTTTTTATAGAAGCAGTGGTAACCTGACTCTCCGGTACCCTTGGCCCAAAATTCGCTCTCTGATACATCCACATTTAAAATATGCAATTGCAAAGGCACCGCCTGCCAAATATTATTCAGAAAATATAGTTGGAAGCCAATGCACGGAAGCTGTTCATACTGCCTTTTAAGGATATGTCGCCAAAACATTACCTCCTCATGGTTGGCCATCTCGATCCCCTGGATACAAAGGAAGCTTTCCCACTGCGAGAGCCTATTCTCCTGTTCTACCTCAAACAGATCCATCAGCTTCTGCAGCATCCAAAGCTGCAGGATTCGTTGCCGTTCTTGACTGGGGCCATTAAAATACATATTGGATTTTGGAATACGTTTTGTTATCTTCCTGCCTTTCTCTGAATAACTCCAAATCTGACGCTCTAGCACCCCCACCATGAGCAGCAGTTTAAACGGAATCCATGACTTCTCCTTATCAGAGAGAACCCAACGGATTCGCCCCTGAAGACACTTCTGCCTCTCCTCATAGATTCCTTTCCCCTGCGCACTGGCTCCTGGTTCACTCGACCCCTGATCTTGCTTACCATCTAACCATCGGAAAAACTCCCGGATAATCACCTCCACCGCAACAACTTTCTCTTCTCGTTCCTTCTGTTCTGTCCCTAGAGAGTCTGTCTCTGGCTTTTCCAGGATGCCCCAGGTCATAGTTTCTGGGAAGGGGTGTACGCTTCCCTTTTCCTTCCAATCCAGAAAGACTTTTTCCAAGCGATCAAGCCTATCATATCGTTTCTTTTGTCTCCAGGCACCGTTGGTCGGCAAGGCATCACGAAAATCCGCTCTGCAAAATCTATAATGATTGATATATTCTACCACAACTCGCCGAAGAAATAGCCCATAAACCTCCCTAGGATATTGAATGTTTTTTCTTATCGCAATTTCCTGCAAATCCTGGCAACATTTTCTAAAATCCAACAATCCTACTTTTTCTTTCTCATCCATCAATGCCCAGCTTGCCCCATTTATTTCTTTCTTCCATTTCTGGATCCAACGTGTCATTTGGCGCTCGCTGTTTGGAATCGTACCATACAATTTCTCCCAGTTTTTCTGATTCTCTTCTGTAACGCCAAAATGTTCATTTTTATAAAGCCATTGCTCCACACTATTGCGATTTTCCACCTGTTCTTGCACCAACGCTCGAAGTAACGCCTCATTTTTCTTCTCAATCTCTTTTCTTCCTACCGCCTTTATTGTTTGAATTTCCGCCTTGAAATAATCTATTGAATTGATGAGTGCATGCTCCATGCACTCATCTCTCAGTTTTTCTGTGTTTTTTATTGGTTTGTATTCACTGTCCCTCTTCTCTTGTGTAATATATGTAGGATCCCAATACCGAAACAGTACGTTCTGGTCTGTGACCAAGAGTTTAAGACACTCTTTTCCCATATCGCTATTCCACTTAATCTTACTCCGCATTTTTTCCAGTGGATACTTTTTGGAGACTAACGCAGTTGTCACGCTTTCTTCTCTTTTATATATACCTTTTAAGATATATTCTAATTTTTCCCGAAGCTCTTCTGCTGAACTTTGATCCATTTCTCTAACTCTATAGGGTTTCTCGACAAAACCCTGGGTTTTGAATATCAAACGTATACCGCCCATCCTATCTCCTCCTTCCATAGGATCCTGTATCATTGCCTACGTATTATGAGATTTCCATAAAATTATACCGTTCAACAAAGCACTCATCAAGGGGTAGGCCCATGAATCTCCCCAAAAAGGCTCCGAATCCTCTTTCTCTGAACCACGATTAAAGGGACTCCCACAGAATCCATTCCACAGGAGTCTCTTTTTCGTAAAATAGTTTGGAATTGTCCTGACCATTTTTTTGCTGTCCCTCCTCACTCTGACCGGCTACGGCAGCGGCGACAGGGAGGTCACTGCTGCCTTACCCAGAACCTTCTCCAAGCTGATCCCGTCGCTGTGACCAACGCTCTGGAAAATCAAGACAACCTGGTGGACCTGTCCGGAGGCCACGTGGTCCTCACCGTGTCCACATAAAAACAGCGGCGAGGCTTTTTGCCTCGCCGCTGCTGCGTCCAAGGGTGGAACGCTTCCGTTCCAACGTGTGGTTACACCACGTCCCCGCCGGACTGGCCGGAGTGGGCATCCGACCACTCCTTCTCCAGCTGCTCCCAGTCACGGACAGGGAGCAGTTCGGTCCAGATCTCGTAAGGATTCTGTTCGTCGTCGGTGTTCATGGTGTACTCGTGGGAGTTGGTGGCCTCCTGAACCTGTTCATAGTACCAGGCGGTCTCCGGGTTGTCGGGCCAAACGATCATGTCCTCCAGCAGGTGGTCCTTGTGGGGGTGCCGGTCGATGGTGCGGTTGACCATGGTCATGGCCTCGGCCCGGGTGATGAGCTTTTGGGGACCGAAGGTGCCGTCGGGATAGCCATCCACGATGCCGGCGTTGGCGGCCTCGTTGATGTAGTCCTGGGCCCAATGGCCGTCAATGTCCGGGAAGAGGTTTTCACCCTCGTAGGTGGCCTCGAAGAAGCGCACGGCGATGGTGGCAAACTCGGCCCGGGTGATGTTCCCGTTGGGCTTAAAGGTCCCGTCCTCGTAGCCGTCAATGATGCCGGCGTTGGTGAGGGTGGAGACGGCGTTGTTGTACCAGTCATCCTCGCTCACGTCGCTGTAGGGGTTGGTCTGGCTCCAGAACTCGTCCCGGCTCTCGTCGGTGAGGAGGCGGAAGAAGATGGTGGCCACCTCGGCACGGGTGATGTTCCCCTCGGGCTTCACGTTGCCGTCGGGATAGCCCACGATGTAGGCATAGTGGTCCTCGGTGTTCAGCTCGGGCTTGTCGGGGTCCTCTGGATCCGGGTCGGGGGTGGGATCGGGGTCAGGATCGGGATTGGGGTCTACGGGAGGCCAATCGGGATCTCCTGACTCTCCCCAGAACAGGGCGAAGGGGGAGAAGGACTCCACGGTGATCTTAATGCCCTGAGGGGTGTTCTCCAGATTTCCTTGGGCTGCAGAATAGAGTTCCATTGTGTAGTCACCCGCTTCAAGGGCATTGTTGTCATTGCGGTCCAAGTCCTCATAGTGGACGATATAGAACGTATCGTTCTGATCTGTCCCCTCCGGATAGGGCCAGTAAACCGTGATTGGCTCACTAGCAGTAACCCAGGCGTTGCCATTGCTGGTGTCCACCAGGTCGAGGTAGTTCAGCTGTACCTGTTGGCTGGAAGTGATCTCATCAAACCGGTTAATTGCACTGTTCTGTAAGGTGTTATCCTCATCGGGAACAATGCTGTCTACCAGCAACTCTACCTTACTGGGATCCACCACTTCCAATTGACTTTCGTTGATGTAGAACTGGGTATCCCCCGGCACATGTGCCGTAATGTCCTCCACTTCGTCAGCAGGTGCATCCCCCTTTACCACTTCAGTGGTGATTGTATCCTGGTCGGTTACACCACGAACGGTAAGCTTACCCTTATCAACCACTGTGTCGTAGTCTGTCTTTGTTTCGTTCAGTGTAATCTGCGCCTTAACCATATCCTGATTCAGCGCACCGGGATAGATGGACATACCATATTTCTGGAACAAGCCGTCCAGGTGAATCGTAAAGTCATCGCTCGTGGTCAGCGTGCCGTCCGGTGCCTCAAACTGCAGGCGAATCGGGATTGTTTCATCGCCTACCACAGCGGGCAGGATGCGGTAGATATAGCGGCTGTAAGCCATGCTGTCATTGCCGGTCTGTTTGTCATAGCGTTCCAGCTTCCAGAGACGAGTATTGCCCTGGTCGTCGTCATAGGTAAAGCTCAGGTAGTCGGACAGGTCAACGACCTGCACAGTCTCGCCATCCTCATTTGTGACCGTTGTAACGTCAGTCGGGTCTGCCTGCTCTATCAATTGCCGGTTCAGTGCGGCCGGCAATTCCACATAGAAACCAGGCTCAGGCAAGCCGTCGCTGGCGGTGCCCACCTGGCTGTCACCGCTGCCGGTAACCACGCTCTCATAGCCATCGCCGCCGGTGTAGATGGTGATGTCCGCCGGCCAGATCCGGATTGCGCCTGTCGTGTAGGACACCGTCGGCTTCGGGAAGGAAACCGGTGCAGTCGCTACGCTGTCCGAGCTAACAGGGAACAGGGTCGCACTGTTATTGGTGAACAAGCTGCGGCCTTCGTTGGCCAGCGGATTGCCCTCTTCATCCAGTCCGTCCTCATCATACTCGCCGTAGGTGCCTGCAGCTGTCTGCGGATCGGTCAGTTTCACCGTATACTTCAGCTGTACCGGTGCTTCCATGGTAACCGAAACATTGATGTCCCAGACAAAGCATTCGTTATAGGTTTCTTCGTCCAGCGTGGTGCCGTTTCCGTAATAGTGCAGCACGAACTGATCGGGGGCCTCCTCCGTACCGAAGGTGTAACGTGCAGTTTCACCGACGGACAAGCCCTCTGTTACAGTCGCTTTGTTCAGCGCTTTGCCGCCCACGGTCAGCGTCAACTGGTCAATATCATTGACAAAATCAAAGTTGTATGTGTTGCCGAGGTTGTCCGTGCCCGAACCGATCTCGTCCACGACCTTGGAACCGGCATCCACATACTGGCCGAACTCATCGGAAATCGAGCTGAGAATGGTATCAATGTTCGTCGAATCATCATAGTAGTCGCCAATGGTCGCTGTCCAGTCGCGGAAGCCTGCCGTTACCGCCTGCAGGGCCTTGGACCCCGATCCCGCCTGATAAGGATAGCCGATGGTCGTGATCTGGTATCCTGCATCCTTTGCCTTGAGCAGTTCCTGCGCTGCAAAGTAGGTGCCGCGTTCCATGTTGATGTATGGATAGGTGTCAAAATCCTGAACCTGCGCAGTCGTATACGACTGTTCATTGGACACAGTTGCCGCCTCCGACTTGGAGAACGAGTTAATAGCACTTTCCTTAATTTCGTCGCCCTGCTCCGCAATAAAGTTACCGAAGTTCTTTCCCTCCGTCACCAGTTGCTGATACTTGGAGTCCTTGGTGCGGTCGACCTTGCCATATAATTCGCCTGTATTCTTTTTAGCGCCGCCGACATCGGTCATGGCGTCCATATTGCCCATGGCCTGCTTTTTGTCGCCGTTGTGCACAGTGCTGACCGAGGTGCTATCCTCATCACTGCGGCAATAATAGAAACCAGCCCCATCGGTCATCAAGATCAGATGGCGGTTGTTGGCTGTGGTTCCAGTGGTACTACTATCCAAAAGGTTTTTCGCCACGCGGATCCCTACCTGCACATTGCTGCCGCCATCGTGATCGATCTGAGAATCATCCGTTAGGCTGTTTTCAAATGCAACCGTGAGCGCAGCCAGGAAGTCATCTGCATTTTCTGCATTGACCGGCTGTAGTTCTGCCAGCACATCCGCATTGTGGCCATAACCCACTACGCCGATATTCAGAAGGATATGTTCTTTTTCCAGAAGTTCCTGTGCCATCTGGTACAGTGCATTTGCCATGTCCGCCGCATTGTTCTCCAATACACTGGAGCAGTCAATCGCAAAGACGACATCAACTTCCTTCTGGTATCCGGCCGCAGGCAGGGACAAGGTCACATCGGACTGATAGTTGATGTCCAGGTTGGTAGCGGTCTTGCCGACTTCGCTGCCATTCCAGTCCACGATCTCAGCCCACTGAGCGTAGAGGGTGGTGTCTTCCGACAGGGAAATGGTCTCCCCTGCCGTATAGGCCGTTCCCGTGCCGTCAGCCTGGGTGTTCCAGCCGGTGAAGGTATAGCCGTCACGGGAGAACGTGTTGGCCGCAATGGTCACATTGCTACCTTTATCCACGGTCTGTGCCACTGGTGCCTCACCTGTGCCGCCGTTTCCGTCATAGGTCAGGGTGACCTGCTCCACCGGAGGCGTTTGGATGTCGTAGGCACTGGTGACAGTGACAGAAACCTTTTCGCCTTCTTCGCTTTCATTATAGGTAACTTTACCATCTGTGTCGCGGGCCAGCTCGTACTGGTTTTCCAGGACAAGCTCGCCGTTTTTGACAGAGGTTTCACCCTTGGTAGCGGTGTAGGTAGGTTCCTGCGTCTGCGTGTAGCCCTCAAACTCGCCTTCGTCTTCCACTGCGACGTTATACTGGTAGTCCCAGCCGTAGGTTTCGTCGTAGGGACGCAGGCCTTCCACCTGAATGGTAGCCGTCCAGTTGCCGGTTTCCTCATCATACGCCCAGTCGTCCTCATCGATGGACGCAGTGACCACATTGCCGTTCAGATCACGGGCGAGGTTACCGTTCTGGTCGTTGATGGTCACAGCCAGGCTGTCCGGCATCACAGCGTCCGAAGGCAGGCCCTCAATGGTCTTGGTGACCGTGATTGTGCCCGGGGTGGCATAGGCGAACTGGATGTAGATGTGGCCGGGATGTATAATCTCTGCCGCATGCATTATCACGTCATTTAATCGCCATATCGAACCGACAATAGCGCCTGCAACAGGCATGCTGTTGACCAGACCCATCATTTGTTTGCCACTATTCGTCAATGGGTCAACATCGTCTGGAGTCGAAATAAATGAGTCAATACCCGTTTTAGGCAAAGCCGGTAGGTTGCCAGCTAAATCAAACTTGCCGCGGTTCTGTCTGTTAATATATTGTCCTGCGGCATCATCCGAAGTCGGATTTCCAAGATCAATGGTGATTTTCACACCCTCATACGGGCTTCCGGATCCTTTGGCGACCGTCAACTCCATCGGGCATTTCCAATCTTCTTGTGTATATCCGTCATAGGTTATGCGAGCTTGGTCCGCACTCTCCGCGATTGCAGACCAGTTCATTTTTACAGGAATGGCATAGAACTTCATATTGGATATGTTGCCATCTCCTGTAAAATCGTTCCATTCGTTGTCTACCGCTTCTCCGGCCTGTGAACCTTTCGTGGAGTCGTTATCGTCAATATATTGATAGTTTTGAGAGAAAAAATCACGGAACTCAAATCCGCCGGCATTAGAGGTCTGTGTATCTGCTTCGTTTGGTTTTTTAATATACAGTGCATCTAAGTCGCCGCTGATGCTCCACCGCATGTCTCTTGCAGTGTCTGATTGATAATCAGATTGATAGCTGGTATCTTCGGTGACAGTAATTGCATTGTCCTGGCCTGCATACTGGTTCATTTGATCCGCATCCGGCATCAGGAATGTGCTGTTGAATAAAAAGGTGCTGTTGGTATCCAACGTCATATTTTCGTCGAGAGCCATGAGGATCACAAATTTAGTTCTCTCAACGTCCAATTCATGAGCAGCGGTTTCCAGTGAATTCGCAACACTGTCACTCATGGTTACGCCTGCTTTCGCGTATATCTCCGTTTCGGTCTGGTCAGGTGTAACAGGAATAGTATAGGGATATACAGACGCATTTCTTGCCAATGTATTCAAGTACATTGCTTCTCTACCGTCCACCGGTTCCAGCTCGGTATCTGTTGCGGTTTCGTTGATGTAAAGAGAAGCCTCTTTTGCAAGCCCTTGACCGCCATCAGAAGCAATAGGCGCATGTACCGCCAGCGCGCTGGTGGGGACAAGCCCCACCAGCATGGCTGCGGATAAGATACCACTTAAGCATTTTTTCCACAACTTCATTTACAGTGCCTCCTTAGAAAGCCAAACGCGCAGCTTCCGTATCAATAGCAGGATAGCCGCCCGTCGGGAAATCCCAGACGTCGCTGCTGAAGCCGAAAGATGTGTAATATGCTTCCGGCATGCCAGCCATGGCGTTGATCACAACGTTTTCCGTCGTTTCACTGCCATCAGCATCAGAACCTGCCAGCTTATTCATGGTGGTCCAGCAACAGTCAATATAGCTGGCTTCCAGATTCTTACCAACAATACCGCCTACCTTGCCAAAGAGCGGTATTGCTGTTGGGGTAACTGTTGCCCCACAGTTTACAATGTTCCGATACGAAATGCCGGCAATACCGCCGCCGTTTATAGTAGCGCTGACTTCCGTGCCGTCTACCGTACAGTACTGCACAGTAGTCCAGTGGATAAAGCCAGCAATACCACCTGCGCTGCGGCCGCTCACCGAGCCGCCGGTCACCTGCACATTCTGAATCTGCACAAACTTATCGCTGGAGGTTTCCGTGCCGCTGGCATTGCCCACCAGGATGCCTGCATAGTCTGCGCCGCTGGCATTTACGGTGACGCCACTCAGCTTCAGGTTGCCGACCCGCTGGCCGCGGCCATTGTAAGCGCCCAGCTTTGCAAACATACCGGCGTTATCACCGACTGCGGTAAACGTACCACCAGAGATGATATGGTTGTCGCCATCAAAGTCGCCCTTGAAGTCGGAGATCGCAGAATAGATATTTTCTCCCAAGTCAATGTTGTTCTGCAGACGAACCAGCTGGCCAGCCGGCACCTCTTCTGCACGGGAAACGAAGGATGCAAAATCCGCTATATTGCTGATCGGCAGCGCGCCGTCTACCAGACCAGAGGCGTCGCCGTCCAGCAGTTTCGTAAGGGCATTATCAAACGAAGTGGTGCCCGGTTGTGAGGTATATGTACCGCTTAACGTCAAGTCAGCAGTAACCGGTTGGCCCAGCGGAGCATCTGCGCCGTCCGCCGTTTTCCATCCACTAAAAGTCTGGCCGGTCAGCACCGGGACCTGTGCATCCACCAGCGCCGAGCCCTCCGGTACCGTAAAGGTATAGCTGCCGGAGCCATAGTTATAGGTCACCGTGCAGGTATCCAAAGAAGCAGGATACAGGTACAGGTATACCTTCTCTGCGTCCTGATTCAGCCCCACCGTGGCAGCCACGCTTTGCTGGTTGCCCGCCACCAGTACACCAGGTGCCACACTGATGTTCGTGTCGCCCAGTTCGTTGGCCAAGGCTCCGATGGGCAGGTCTGTGACCCCTTCCATATCAGGCACATCGCCTTCTCCCGTCCAATGAATACCGTCAGTGGTGCTCATTGCCGCATTGACCGTGTAGGGTGCCCCCTTCACACTCAGTGCAATTTTCAGGTTGGTTCCATCGGCATAGATGGTATTCGAGTCAGAGGTGGGAACGTTGCCCAGGGTAACCGCCATGTTGGTGGTCATCCCAATGGACCCCAAATCCAGCACCACATCGTTGGGGATATCCATCCGCAGGGCTTGGCCATCTGGAACGGAAGTCATAGGCGTGCTACTTCCCTCGGCAGAGATGGAAATCTGTTCCGCCGAGGGCGTGTCCGTATCCACTGCCAGTGCAGTGGGCAGCATGGATGCCATCAGACACAGAGATAACAGAATGGGAAGTACTCGCTTTTTCATAGGGTTTCCTCCTTTTTACATCATTCTTTATCATAAATATCCTTTCGGATAGTGTTTTTTGACGGATCTTTTGATTGGATCTGCTGTTTTTCGCGAATGGAAGGAGAGCACCACAGAATTTTTGTTTTGTGGTAGTCGGGGGCAGAATTTGGACCCGGGTACGTCGAAGTGCGCCTAAGAACTCCCATTTTTGCATAAAAAAGTGCATCAAAGAGAACCGAAAAAATTTTTTCTTTTTTTCGGCCGGTTTTTTGTGCATTTTCTTTTTAAGGGTGTTGATTTCATCAACGGTTTTGTGCTAAAATATGTAAAAATGCAGATTTCTTTTTTCAGTAATCTGCAAGTTTCCCGGCTTTTTTAAAGTCGGTTTACCACAAAACAAAAATTCTGTTGCTAAACCACCAATCCCAGCCGTTCCACCTGGCGCCGGTGCTCCGCGCCGCTCTCCATGATATAGATTCTCGTCGTCTCCACGCTGGCGTGGCCCAAGAGGCCCGCCAGCTTTGCAATATCCTTTTCCAAAGCGTAGAAGGCCTGGGCGAAGAGGTGCCGGAAGTTGTGGGGGAAGACCCGCTTGGCCTCCACCCCTGCCGCTTCACAGAGATGGTGTAACTCCTTCCAGATGTTGGACCGGTCCATGGGCCGCCCCGTCCGGGTGACGAACACCGGCCCGGCGGCAATCCCCCGCTGCCGGCAGTACTTGGCCAGCACCCGGCACAGTTTGGGGGTGAGGAGGACCAGCCGGCCCTTCCCCTTCCCTTCCACCCAGGCCCGCCCCGCGTGCAGGGCCTGGACGGTGACAAACTTCAGCTCCGACACCCGGATCCCCGTGGAGGCCAGGGTCTCCATGAGGTAGTAGAGCCGCCAGTTGCCCCTCCCCTTCGCCGCGGCCAGCAGGCGCAGATAGTCCCCTTTGTGCAGCTCCCGCCCCGGGTCCCGGAAGAGTTCCCGCTGGCGGCGGAGGGGTTTCACCCGGCACTCCCCCCAGCCCAGGAAGGTGAAAAAGGTGTTCAAGGCCGCCAGCTTGCCGTTGACCGTGCCGGCGGCGTAGCGCCGGGCCAGGGCGGCCTTCCAGGCCAGGACGGTTTCCTTCTCCACCGGCTGCCCCGGTTCCAGGTGCCGGGCAAAGTCCTGCACTTCCCGGAGGTATTTGGCAATGGTGGCCGGGCGGCGCTCCGCCTCCTGCAGGTGCCGGTGAAAGGCGGTGAGCGTGGCCTTTGTGATCGTGCGCTGGTACATGGTGCGTCCTCCTTGATTGGATGGTCTCTCTCCCGTTTCCCGCTGACGCAGGACAGAGGTATGGTACCATGATCTTTCCCCAAACCCCACCGGCAAATGCAGACCGGGGCTAGAACGCCTGCAGGTGGGTGGTGTTTGCCAATACCAAGTCCCTCAAAGACGGCATAGGAAAGCCCTCCGGGAATCCCGTCGATTCCCGGAGGGCTGTTGTTTGAGCGCTTCCTTTCCTGCGTAAGTCTCGGATCCTGGCGTTTCGAAAAGCACCTGGCCAACTCGCCTCGCATAATTTCTGGCACGGTGTCTATCGCAAGGGTTCCCCCTCTCCCCTATCCTTTGGCGATGGCGGCCAGCGAGGTTTCCCCTCAATGGTTCTAGATTTTTGCGCAATGATCGACTATAATAACATTAATTGAGGTCGCTGGGAGCCTTATCAGACAGATTGGTCCCTATTCTTTCGATGTTCATTCGACGCTTCGTCTTGTTCTCATCTTCCCATCCAAAGCCATTCTTGATTCCGTGAAAAGAAACACGAGCATAATAGGAGGACTTTCACTATGACAAAGAAGAAAATCACCAGCCGCCCCGGTTTTTTTGGTACGATCAAGCACTATGACAGCCATGGCAACAAGATTGGCGAAAGCCGCCCTGGCTTGTTTGGGACAATGAATCACTATGATTCCAAAGGACACAAAGTTGGCAGCAGTGTTCCTGGGTTGTTTGGCAGCACATCGCACCGAGATGCCGCGGGTCATAAAGTAGGTTCCTCCCAGGTCGGCTTTTTTTCGACGCATCATTATGACACCAAGGGAAACGAAGTAGGCACAACAGAACCGGGCTTCTTCGGTTCCAAGAAAACCGAATGGGATCCATAAGAAACTGGGACGCGCACGCCACACCCCCCTTGCCGCTTTGGATACCACGATGTTATCTTCCAGGTTCGGTAAGCCCGGCCAGCATGTTGCGTATGCGGTTTTCCTATTCGACCCCAAGTTCCCTGAAAAAGTTCCAACACGAAGGAGACGTACCTTGTTGCTGAACTTCTGACAAAACAGATTACCGAACAGGTGATGGATACCGCAGCGCAGACCGTAATGAGCCAATGCAAACTGCGGACAGACGAATGGAATGGTTGTGTGACCCCCCTTCCTCTTCTGTGTGCCATCATGCAACGCCACGAAAGGAGTATGATATGGATGTCCGCGAAAGAACAAAACTGGCCGAAGACGAACGCATCCTCTCAATGACAGACGGCAGCCACAGTGAAGGCCGCAATCCCGAAGCACTGGAAGCCGATAAAGCCAGGTATAAAGACAGCACCTATGAAATTGTCTCTAAGGTTGCCTATTTAATTGGCGTACCAAAACGAATATTTGAGAATGAATACGAGCCTCCCAAAATGGAGGTTTATGAGCGGCTTGAACAGGACAAGGCAGCTCGAATTATCCGGCATCTTTGCATGATCCGAACTGCCATAGAACGAAATTTCAAACACATCAATGAGAGGATGCGTTTTGACTATACTTCTATCTACAATCTACCTGAATATATTCCGCAGGATAGCATGGCTCAACTCACTTCCGACGGGATCAATTTTGTCAAAAAGAGCAGCAAAAAACTTTGCCATCATGTCATTGAAATCAATAAGTTGATAGCGGATAGAATTAACAACTGTAAAAAAACTATTTCCCCTTTGGCTGAACTGGCAGTATGTAAAAAACCTTTTCGTAATGCCCGATGGTCTAACAGAGGATGGAACAAAGGCGGCAGCGGATATTTACTACGCGCACTTGCTCTTCTATCCATACCAGATTTATATTAATTGGCCCCCAAAAGAGGAAGGAAACATTCTCTATAATGATAAGAAGTTTGTAACCTTACTATATCAATGGAACAATGACTATTTTACGGAGTACAGCAAAGTATCAGATGCCGGGAGCTATGTGAAGGGAAGCATCTATGCGTTTATCGAGTGCAGCGAAAAGGTGGTCATCGTGGTGGATTGCGAAAATTCTGACCCATACAAGCTCTGCGCAACCTTGAGAAATCTTGACCAGCAATACACAGAGAAGATTTCTTCCATAATCCTATTTGACGATGTTCACGCTGCATCTGCATGGCGTATCTTGGAGAGTTTTACTGCAATTCCCGTTGAGCACATGATGATCGAGCGGGTAAAGCAAAACAAGTCCCTGGTGGATGTGATGCTCATTTCAAGAACCTGCCAGGAGCATTATAAAAACAATGTTGACTCCTTTATTCTTGTGTCAAGCGACTCGGACTACTGGGGGCTGATTTCATCCCTAAAAGATGCCCGGTTTATGGTCATGATAGAACGAGAAAGCTGCGGGCCGGACTTAAAGAACGCACTCACAGATGCCGGAATCTTCTATTGCTACATCGATGATTTCTACTCGGGAAATACCGAAGATATCAAGCAGAGCGCACTTTTCAAGGAAATGTACCGGTATATCGACAATGCGGTTCGCCTGAATATATTTGAAATGCTGGATGCAGCTATCTATGCCACACGAATTGAGATGAGCTCTGCGGAAAAGCAGCAGTTCATTTCCCAATATGTGAAAACGATGCAGATGAAGATCACCGAAAGCGGCGATGTCGTCTTGGAGTTCAAACGAAAATAGAGTATTGCTGGATGATCGCACGCTTGCCAGGGCCTGCAAACCAATTTGCGAAAAAACCTTGACACTACCAATACCATGCAAATGCCTGGTGCTTTAGCCATGGCTGGATAAAATGGGCCGCCTGTCTACACAGGCGGCCTAATCTGATAGATTATTTTACAGCGTTGTACTCCTTTTCCAACTCATCTGTTAAATACTCATCACTCATACAGTGCATATCAGAGACACCGTCTCGCATCAGCTGGTAGACTTCAGAGTGGTAGAAAAAGCTCAGTGCTGCATCCAATGAGATATGCTTTCTTTGGGAAAAACGCTCGATGACGCGGGCATATTTTTTCTGAAGAAGAATTGGGTTTGCGTTCATACCATTTTACTTCCTTCAAAGTGCAAAAGTTAATTTTCACAAGCGTCCTCCCTTTTTCTTGTGGTATCTCATTCACAGCCTTTCACAACGTTCTCAATCTGGTCTTGATTTTTTGTTTGTAGGTAATCCCTCTACACATCATGCCACTGCATTGGCGTTGATGCGGTCAATGACGCCTTGGATGGCCCTCCACAGCGACGGATCCGTAAACACTTCCACAATGCTGCCCTGGTCGGTAAAGGGCGGTCCCTGGAGCACAGACAAGTCTTTCATCATGCCATTATGGACAATGTACTCTATAATCTGATTGACGAAATAAATCTGCCGGCTATCCAGGCTGGTCTCATCCAAGTACGCAGAAAATGCTTCCTTGGCCGCCTTCATATCCAGGCCAACAATCTCCCGCACAAACTCTCCCAATGGTTTGGCGCCAATCTCCGCCTCATAGTCTTGGCGGCTGCCCACCTGGCTCCACAGAATGTTTTGCAGCTCTCCGATATCTTCCTCCGTCAACGGAAGGTTCGAGTGCAGTTTGGCAATCACAGGGTTGTCTTTGTGCTGGCGGATATAAAACTCTGCTTTGGCCTTGTAGTTCTTCAAGTCATCGTTCTCCAACTCTGACTCACGCCATTCCGTGGAGAGGATGTTATCCGTAAAGTCCGTGTTGTAGATCTCCCCGCTACGTGGCAGGTACTTCATCAGGTCCCGCAGGCAGGCACGGATATGCTCAAACTCATTGATCCCAGCGTGTTCCAAATAGTTGGTATGCAGGATCTGCTCCATCAGTTCCGACTGAGCCTGGATCTCCGGAACATTGGCAACACTGGCAATGCCCTGGACTTTTTTCACCAGATCCTTCCGCGCGCGGGAGTAGGTCTTCCCCACCAGGTAGGCCAATTCGATGCCATACATCAGCGCATCGAACCGCACGGCACTGACTTCCTCCGCATCCGGTTGGATGAGAGGCGCCACCTCGTCCTTGATCTCTAGCGTATCTTCATAGCGAACGGTCTGATAGCTGGCGGGATCGGAAAACTTTTCCACATATCGCAAGTGCTGGCGCACTGCAAAGTTGTCCCGGTTCAGTTCCTGGACCTTGGACAGCATTTCCTGCACCAGCTGCTGCCGGAAGGAAATCAACGCCTCCGTCTGGTAGGCCAGATCTTGAAGCTTGCACACGATCTGCGCCTTCAAGAAGAAAATGGCGCTTTGCAAGGGCATCTGGTTGGGCGTGCTTTCTCCCTTTCCCTTGCGCAGACGGAAAAACTCAAAGTTTCCGCAAACGTCAAAGATATAGAATTTGTCCTTGTCCTCCCCGTTGATCAGCCCCGGACATAGGCGGGTACCCCGGCCAATCATTTGCCAGAATTTCGCCTTACTCATCACCTTTTTGAAAAACACCAGGTTGAGGATCTCCGGCACATCGATGCCCGTGTCCAGCATGTCCACGGAAATGGCGATCTGGGGAAGCTTGTCCGGCTCGGAAAACTCATCAATGGCACTCTGGGCGTAGGTCATGTGGTTGTCAATGACTTTGGCGTAGCCGGGTAGATGGGGATACTCTTTATAAAATACATCACGGATCTTCTCTGCATGGCGGTGGTTCTTGGCAAAGAGGATGGTCTTGCCCAGTTTCTCCCCGTAGTCAATCTTTAACCCATTGGTCATCAGCAAATCCAGCACCAACCGGATGGTGTCCTCGTTGAACAGCCACTGGTTAAGGGCGGAGGCGTCGATCCGCTCGGGCAGGTCCCCGTTGTCATCGGTGAAGGTGTCCTCATAGATGGCCTTTTCCTCCTCCGGCAGATCGTCATAGGCGATGCCTTCCGTCAGGAATTTCAGTTTGCTCTCCACCGTGCGGAAGTCTACCAGGAAACCGTCCCGCACTGCCTGGGCCAGGTCGTAGCCGTAGGTGGGCACACCGCTCTCCAGCTCAAACACCTCATAGGTGTTCTTGTCGATCTCGTCCTTGGGGGTGGCAGTGAGGCCCACCAGCGGGGCGTCAAAGTAAGTGAAGATGTCCCGGTACTTGTTGTAGATGGAGCGGTGGGCCTCGTCGCAGATGAGGAGGTCGAAGTGGCCTATCGTAAACAGCTTGCCGCTCTCGTCCTCCACGGTGTCGATGCAGTGCATCATGGTCTGGTAGGTGGAGAACACGCACCGGGCGGAGTAGTTGTCCTTTTCCTCGCACAGGTTGGTGACGGACAGGTCGGGCAGCAGATTCACAAAGCTGCGCTTGGCCTGGGTGACCAGGGCGTTGCGGTCCGCCAAGAAGAGGACGTTTTTGACCCACCCGTGTTCCAGCAGCACCTTCACCAGGGCGATGACCGTCCGGGTCTTGCCGGAACCGGTGGCCATGACCAGCAGGGCCTTCCGGCGGTTCTTCTCCCCGAAGGCTTGGCACACCGCTTTGACGGCGCCCTCCTGGTAGTACCGTCCGGCGATGTCCTTGTCCACCCGGATGTGTTCCAGGCTGGTGCGCATGGCGCGCAGGTTAAAGAGCTTCTCCAGGTCCCGCTTGGAGTAGAAGGCAGCCACCTTCCGCTCCGGGTAGGCCCCGTCGTCCATGCGGGTGTCGAACCCGTTGGTGAGGAAGATCACCGGGCGGCGGCCGCACTGCTGCTCCAGCAGGTCCGCATACAGCTTGGCCTGCTGGCGGCCCTTGGACGGGTCCACGCAAGTTTTCTTGGCCTCGATGACCGCCAGGGGCCGGTGGATGTCGTCGTAGAGCACATAGTCGGCATAGCCCACCCCAGACTTGTTGGGCATGCCGGGCAGCTCCACCTCATTGACCCAGTCCTTCCCCTCGGTCCAGCCGGCGTCGGTGAGCATGGCGTCGATGTACAGCTTCCGGGTCTGGTACTCGGAGAGGTCCAGGGGCTTGGGCACATAGCTCTCCTGCTGGGCCTCCCGGCGGGCGGTGAGTTCCCCTTTGAGCGCCCGGTTCTCCTCCATCAGGGCGGCCAGGTCCACCTCCGGGGCCGCCGGCTGGGGATCGGGCATTGTCTCAGGTTTGACCGCCAACAAGGATGGGTCAAACACTCCCTCCGTATAGTTTTCCCCGTAGCAGTAGGCCACAAAGTCCAGGAAGATATAGAGGTTTTCCAGGCACAACCGGGCCTGTTCCTGGGCGATCTTCTTCCCTGTGTGGGCGGCGGCGTTGCCTGTCTGCCGGATGTACTTCAGCCGCCGCCACAGGTCCTCCCCCACGATGTCCCGGAAGTCCTCGGCGTCCATGAGACTCACCAACCGGTCGTCGTAGGGCATGACCAAAGCGCCGTCCACGGAGTACATCCACTTGACGGCAAACTCCATGGACCGGCGGCAGTTCATCACACAGGCCGCCGGGTCGATGGGATAAATTTTTTCCGCCGTCACAGCCACCTCTGCGAAGGGGGTGAGCTGGGGGGCGGAGAGGAAACGGGTGAAGTTGAGCATAGGATCACCTCTATCGTTGGACAACCTGAGCACTTACTATTTTAGGCGTATTTAGGCAAATATTGCAAAATGATTTTCCATAGTCAGTCAAACGCATATACCCTTCTTGAAAGTTTACTTTTTTATACTCTGTCTTTTGTAAAGTTGCTTCATTTATTCTTGGACGAATGTAACGATGATTTTTGAGCGGTTCATAAAGTGTTTTGTCTATCAAATGAGAAAGTGCTTGTGAAGATTCAAGTAAGCCAAGTCGGATGAGATTATCAAAATACTTATTTATTTCAAATACATCTTCACATTGTGCAAGTTCTCCAACATTAGAGAAGTTTTTAATTACATCTATTCCTTCTCCTTTCTCATTCTCATACCTAAGTGTAATTGTTGGAATTGTCATATGCGTGGACAAATACCGGAGCATCTTGGCTTCATCTGGGGATAACTGCTTTATAATCTCTACAAATCCAGGATGGACACCATTCTTTACTACTTCGTTCATCGAATTCGCCAATAGATTTGCATACATATTCCTCAGTTCTTCGTTATCCATACAATAACTTATGTATTGAAACGCAGGAACAGCAATATGAGCTTCTGGCGGCTGAATAAACTCTGGGGGAACATTTTTCAATTTCTCTTCAAGAAGTTTTTTAGTTTCTTCAACATTATACTCACGTTGCAGTATCCACTTTTCTACTGGTGCTAAGGCCGCTTTGATAGCACGAGGAACAAGCCCAACAAGTTCACCTGTTGGTTTCACAATGGGCTTTCCACCGTCAGCATATATATCCTTGGCAACCTCTTTCACTGCATCACGGGCAAAATTTCCTGACTCACTCATAAAGCTTACATTTTCTCCTTACCCAAAATATTGTTGCATCAACGCTTTTTTCAGTACTTCCAGTTTATCAAGGCTCTGCTGAATCGTCAATTTCGATTTGTCTAACTGTTCGACGAAATCCGAAAACCCTTGTTGGAGTTTCATTGGCGGTAGTGGCATTTCGATATTCCGAACCTTCTGAATTCCGAACGCTGGTTGAGACGTTGATTTTTTCTCTGCGTCAATAATGCGATCCATATACTCCGATTGAAAGACCGCAAACAGAAATTGTGGCATAACCTTATTCTTAATAGGTTTAATCAAAATTGTATTGGCAGATAGCGTATATGTCTGTTTGGCCGGGATAGGAAATGGCTTTCCAATAGTACCAATTTTCCCAATAATAAAATCACCATTGTCCAGTGTATATCTTTCCTGATGTTCCCGTAGTACATTTTTCCCCACTTTTCGTGCTTTTTCAAAGTCAATGTGCCAGGTTTCATAGTTGCACTCTGCTATTCCAATATAAGGAATCCCATCTGTGGATACCGGAGGTGTTCTATGGCTTGGTTGTGGATCGATAGTATCAGCAACTAAGCCAACTTTACAGATTTCCCATCTATCTCGGTCAAAGATAAAGTTACCAAACATCTCCACAAACCGGGCCTTCACCAATTCGTCCAGCTTGTCCAGCTGTTCCCGGCGCTTGGCGATCAGGCCGCTGACCTTGTCCAGCACAGCGGCAATGCGGCGCTGTTCGTCCAGTGAGGGTATTTTGATATTATAGTTCTCGAGAAATAACTTGGGTACACGCTTCTGCCCTGCACTTCCCGTCATGTTCTTCTCACATTCTTTTCGGAACACCGGCCAAGAAGTTAAATAATAAAGCCACTCGCTTGTAATTTTCTCGAAATTAGGTCGCATAATATGGAACTCTGTGCTTCCAGCTCCTATTCCATTTTTAAGGCCACGAGCAATTGCTCCCTTTCCGTTTTCCATGCACGGAGTAATCTTAGCAAAAAGAATGTCGTTTTCTTGGAAGTTTGTAAATCCTTTCTTTACATCGCAATATTTACGAATTTGCGATGTATCAATCCTACCGTCTTCTGTAACATTTTGCATGGGTATAAACGATACTTCGGTATCATCAGAAGTTGGTATGCCCTTAGGATTAATTTTACATACATCTCCCAGCTTCATTGCCATCACACCATCCCCTCCAACTCATCCAGCCCCTTGGCAATCTCCGCCTCCAGGTCCCGGATCTCCCGCAAAATCTCGCTGGTGGGCGGGTACTCCACAGGCACATACTCCACCTGCTTGTACTTGTTGATGGACAGATCATAGCCGTTGGCCACGATCTCCTCCTTGGGCACCAGGAAGGACTGCTGGGTACGCTGGCGGTCCCGCTCCCCCTCCAAATCGTGGAACCGGGCCACGATGTCAGGGATGTCGTTGTCGGCGATCTCCGTGCGCTTGTCGTCCAGGGAGAAGCCGTCCGCCTTCATGTCGTAGAACCACACCTGGCCCGTGCCGCCGTGGCCCGTCTTGGTGAACACCAGCACCGCCGTGGACACCCCGGCATAGGGCTTGAACACCCCGGATGGCATGGAGATCACCGTCTCCAACCGGTGGTTCTCCACCAGCTCCCGCCGGATGTCCTTGTGGGCCTTGGAGGCGCCGAACAGCACCCCATCGGGGACGATAACCGCCCCCCGGCCCCCCACCTTCAGCATCCGCAGGAAGAGGGCCAGGAACAGCAGTTCCGTCTTCTTGGTCTTGCACAGCTTCAGCAGGTCGGCGGACACGATGTCCGCGTCCAGACTCCCCTTGAAGGGGGGATTGGCCAGGATCAGGGTGTACTTCTCTCGGTCCGGGTTCTGGTCGCTGAGGCTGTCCCGGTATTCGATGAAGGGGTTGTCGATGCCGTGGGTCATCATGTTCATGGCCCCGATACGCAGCATGGTACGGTCCATGTCAAAGCCGTGGAACATGTGGTTCATGTAGTGGTCCTTCTTCGCCGGATGGAAGAAGATGTCCTCCTTGTGGTGTGCCTTCAGGTACTCCCCGGCGGCCACCAGGAAACCAGCGGTGCCGCAGGCGGGGTCGCAGATCACGTCGTCCGGCTTGGGGGCGGTGAGCTCCACCATCATCCGAATGATGTGCCGGGGGGTGCGGAACTGGCCGTTGACCCCAGCGGTGGCGATTTTGGACAGGAGGTACTCGTAGATATCCCCCCGCACATCAGTGTCGTGAAGCTGTTCCGCCTGGGCGTAAAGTTCGTCCATGGCGGTGACGATCTTCTCCAGCATCAGCGGGGTGGGGATCTTGAAAATGGCATCTCCCATATACTTGGCATAGGCGCTGTCCTTGTCGGTGTGCAGGCCCTTGATGAAGGGGAACACCAGCTCCTGCACCACCGTGTACATCTGTCCGGCAGGAAAATCGTGGAACCGGGACCACTTGAGCTGCTCCCCGGCCACGGTGCGGTCCCCCACCGGAACCTCACCGGCGAAAATGCTCTTGTGGGGCAGGCCCAGCATGGCGCTCTCCTTGGAACGCAGGTTGTCGGTCTCATCCAGGTCGTGGATGAACATGAGGTAGGTCATCTGCTCCACCACGTCCAGGGGGTTGGTGATGCCGCCGGTCCAGAAGGTCTCCCAGAGTCGGTCGATTTTGTTCCTTAATTCTCCTGTCAACATAGCGCGTTCTCTCCTGTGTCTCTAAGGGGGATTCCTGTTCTATAGGGTGGATTCATTATAGCAGATTCCGGAAATCCCAGCAACAGGACCACGGTCCTCCCGCAGGCGCCCTCACGTATCGGAAAGGTAACGCACAACGCCAGGAAGAACCGAGAGCGGTTCGATACTCCTCTGACGTTTGCGCTGATTGGGACTTTTTACTCCAAACAAAGGCCTGTCTGCTCCGACGCATAGCCGTCCATGGTTGGATTTAACGGGTCCGCAGGAAGAACGCTGCACAAGAAAACACCAGCACAATTGTGCTGGTGTTTTTGCAGTCAAATGGCATATATATATATAAGAATCGTCTCTTCTTTAAGATTACTCAAAGAGAAAAAACTTGTAAGGCGGAATCTCTAATACATCAGCAATATCGAAAAGGGTATCCAAGGAAACTGCTTTTAAAATATTAGGCGCTTCCAAATGGCCAATATAAGCTGGCGTGCGATCCACTTTTTCTGCCAGCTCTTCCTGCGTCAGACCCCGCAATTTTCTATAATACGCTATTTTTAAACCGATCTGCCGGTACTTCTCACCGTGGCTAAGCTTCACATGCGATCCCTCCCATCGTGTTTTATGGTATCGAATCACAAGCTTAATTGACATGACCAGAAAAACATGTTATTATATCTGTAAAATAGTAAAATTGCACAGTGAGCCATTTTATCCATCCTCATGTTCACGTTTTCCCTATCTGCAAGGACAAGGTGCAAATATCACACTGTGCAAAGAACACGAAAACGCCTATCAATAGAAAGGAACTCTGACATGAACAAAAGAAAATGTATCGTTGCTGGGTTATTGTGCCTAGCTATTGTTTTTTCCATAGCTGGTTGCTCCTCCAAAACCTTGGATAACGCTCATGAAAGCTCCACTATAAGCGTCAATACAGACAATGAAAGTTCCAACCTTCCTACAAATGCATCCTCTGACAGCTCTCCTGAAAATGATACCGATGTAGGCTTGAAAGTCATAAAAATTGACTCACAAGACTCCAACCTCACAGAGGATCAAAAGGCAGTCGTTGAATATTTTGACACCGACTACTTAGAGATCTACAACTATGAGGCAATGCGTCGTTATCCGCAGATCTTCGATGGAACCCAGATCAACGTTACTGGTATTGTTCTGAAGGTAATCTCTATGGATGCCGAAAAATATCAGCTGGTCTTGTGGTTGGATGTTGGTTCCCTCGATGCTGATATGACTTCCTGGCTCCCGGACGAATATCAAGGAGCTTACCTTCTCCTGTCCGGTAAGACTGGAGAAGAATGGTTCATGGAAGGAGATATTCTAGATATCTATGGCCGAAGCAACGGGGTTGAAACGATCTCCATGGATGGAACCTCTTACACGATGCCTAGAATAGACGTTCAACGAGCATATCAAGCCCAGTGCGATGTGCGGGATGGGCTAATCACTTTATACACATCAGAGAAGTTTGACCTTTCCTTTATCAAACATCTAGCTGAAATAATTTTTGGTGAAAATATAGAAATTCGTAAGCCAGTTATCGGAGAAGACATCCCCGAAGAAACCGCTTTCCTTGCTCAAAATGCTGGTTTCGACCTCACAGAAGATCGTTTTGTTGTAGAGCTAGAAAACCAGAGCAATGCAAAATTCACGAGGTTTTTGTTTACGAAACAAGGCGGGGTTATTCAGGATATTAAAGATGCTATGGCTGATTTTGAATCCGGATATGAACGGTACATTGAGTTCACCAAGGACTTTCAGCACTTTTTCCTGTTTACCTACGATCATGAGCTCAATATCTTGACCACCGAGTATTATGATACAGACTTTAATAAAGTGTGGGAACGGGAGTTTATGGAGACAACAAGCGCACAGTATGACTATACAAAAAACAACATATATCTGACCGCAAACAATCATCTCTATATTATCAACACCGAAACAGGCGAAGATTCGTATCCGCCTGCTTACGTCGGAAGCAAAGTAGCAATCCGGAAACTGAGTGACGGAATTTTAATGATTTCTAACAATAGGTCTGACGGAGTGATGATGACCAATTTGGATGGTTCCATCCAATGGACAACCAACTTAGAAAATGATGTTGCATCTGTTAACGGCCTACAGGTCGTTGATAATCGTATCGTTTTTAATTATCAATGGTTAGACGAAAATTCTGTCTATCAGGAAACTTATATTTCTATCAATAGAGAGGATGGATCCACTTTAGTGAGTGCAACGCCAGCTTATTAATGCTATCATATCCCTTGACGCGTCGCGCTTTCGTAGACACCTATTATCCTAGTGGGAGGCGTTTTATGCAAGATATAGGAATTGCTACAAGTTATGACCGCGGGGATTTCACGCCATTATTTTACCATGATAAGTGTGATAAATATGATTACCTAACAGCAATCGGTTGTGGTGCCGTGGCAGGTATCGTAGATATTTTTCTGGTTGGTGCGCCTGAAGAAAACAAGATCCTCCCCCAATGGTCCGATACACAAGCAAACCATGCTGTGATGCTCTTTGCAAAAAAATGCGGATGGTCCCCTCGGGCCGGGCAGGAAAACAATGTACGCAGTGCTATCGGATTTCTAGAGAAACATTTTCCTGTTAATTACGACCAGCGACACACCGGAGATGTTAGTGGTGTGTTCAATATGTCCACTAGAAATCATCATCTAAAATCGATGGCGCATTCCCCTGATGGTATCGGGCTATTTTTCTCCATCCTGAATCAGTTCACATCTACCTCTTCCTTTCTGGATAACGGTCGACTGATCACCGTACAGACCAACACCTATGAATTACAAGGGAACAACCTAATCTCCAAACTTTTCTGTGGCATCGCAAACTGGTTCGGTCACATTATGTCTGATATGGCAGGAAGCTCAGGTTCTCTCCAGCGAGGATCCGGTGTTGCCATTCCGTTCTTCAACCTGTTTCAGGCCTGTAATCTAGGAAGCTTTCCCGTTGGTCAAGACCGCAACACCCTGGCTATAGTAGCCACAAAAGTGTTCCAAGAAGGATACGATGCTAGATTTGGCGTTGCTATGGCAATTCCAGTTTTATTATGTGACCTCTCTATCAAACTAATCTGGGCATTGAAGCACTGCTTCTACCACAAACGCCCCTTAGAAGAGTGTATCCCGAGCAAGGCACATGACGATCTCCGGCTTATGTTAATTGTAGGAAATGGAGTTATGTGCCTTATGGACGGGGCTGATGCCGTGCTTCGTTCTGGTGGAAACAGCGTCGCTTTTTTCATGCGGTTAAATCTTATTGCTTGGTGTCGCTTGGTTATTTTAGTACTCCGAGAAATCGGTATCCGTCTGGGGATCAGCTCCTCTATGCAAAAACAGCTAAATTCATATATTCGCATCAATGCAGCGCTGAGGGAATACTTATCTCAATTAGAGCAAATAGACATAGATCAATTCCACAAAGAGTCCGAAAAATATAGCCACATGTCGTCCGCCATGCAACAAGTAGAAAGCGAGGCAGAACTTAACGTACTACTAAAGGAAGAATATCAATCCTTAGCGTTAAAATTCCCCTACAGCGGAGACTTTGATTCATTTATGAAAGATAAATCTAATAGGCTGGTGTTTGAGTGATGTTTCATTGTGAAAAATGTGGTTCATGCTGTCGCCATATAGATCTATCTCCCCTGTATCAGGAACTGGATCGGGGCGATGGTATATGCAAATATCTATCTGGCAATCTGTGCAGCATTTATGAGAAACGCCCATTATTATGCCGGGTGGATGCAAGTTACGACATCTTTTTTCATAATCTCATGGAAAAAGATACTTACTACCAATATAACTACGGTTTTTGCAAGGAGTTTAGGACATTTTAATTTTAAGGAGGAGTTTATATGCCATTACCGTTAATCGTAGGAATTGGGGCTGCTATCGCAGCTGCTGCAGGTGCAGGCGCTGGCATACAGGGCGCTGCCAAAATGAAGAAAGCCAACGATATGCAAAAAGAAGCACAGGACAGACACAGCCAAAACGAAGTCCGCCTGAAGCGAGACAATGAGAAGGCAAGCGAAGAAATGGACAAGCTCGGAGAGCTAGAGTTAAGCATTTTGAAAAGCTTTAAGACCTTCTCTGATTTGTTGGAACAGATCCATAATCGTCCAGAGTTTAAAAACCCTACTCATTCACAATTTGAACTTCCTCAATACAACAGAGAAGAACTAGAACAGATTTCCATTGGTGCTGGCGTGCTTTTAGGAGGTTTAGGTGGTGCTGCCCTTGGCACTGCAGGTGGCTTTGCAGCTGCTGGTGCTACTACAGCAGCTGTCATGGCATTAGGAACAGCCTCTACAGGGACCGCAATCGCTTCCCTTAGCGGAATAGCAGCTACTAATGCTACATTAGCAGCTCTAGGAGGTGGCGCTATAGCTGCCGGGGGCGGTGGAATTGCTTTGGGTACTACTGTATTGGGTGCAGCTACCCTAGGTGTAGGGTTACTTGTAGGCGGTATTATCTTTAATCTTACCGGAAGTTCCATGACCGACAAAGCAAACAGAATCTGGTCCGAAATGGAAACTGCGGAAAAAGAAATCAACCGTATTTGCCGATACTTGAACGAGCTTTATACCGCTGCTGGCGAGTATATAGCATTACTGCGGAGAGTTCGTGGAGAATATGACTTACATCTAAGCGACATGCAACGCATAATCGAACAAGATGGTCGCACAGATTGGAACGATTACACTGTATCTGAAAAACTCATGGTTGAGAACACAGTTTTGCTTGTGGGCCTGTTGTATAACATGTGCAAGATCCAATTTGTCTTGCAATCCCAGAACGCGAATGCGTTGAATATCGTCAATCACGAGGATATTCAACAAAACCTATCCAAAGCAACCCGTGTCCTTGGTTATATCCAGGATAAGGAAAACTGGTCTTTTCTTGAACTTGATGATTGATTTTTCCTCTGGAGGCAATCTCTCTCGCTTATGAGGTTCAAAACAAGATTCCATCCCCAGTTGTACTAGGAAAGTATTTTGCCTGTTCGCGCACAAGAAGGCCCCGTGGTAGGAAATATCGAGTTTTAGGCGGAGAGGCGTCGCGCAAGTGACGCCTCTCCGGTTTTGCGCTGGATTTTTCTCGATTCTCCTACCCACGTAAGGGTTTTTAGGAACCGGTTTGACCATATGCCAATACAAGCACGGATGTTTCTCTGACAGGAAGTCCGAGACCTTCCAGATCACTCCGTATGGTTTAACCACGCGGCCAGTGCTTCCTCCGAGATGCGATACTCCCTGCCCACCTGTACCGCATAGAGTGTTCCAGACTGGATCATCTTCCGCACTTGCTGCCGCGAGGTCTTTAGATAGGCGGCTACTTCTTTCACCGTCAACAGATTGCTCAGGCCCATGGATCCTGATCCTTTCTTGGACCCTCCTCATGGTAAAGCAAGTTGTGTAGCTTGCGTACATCATATGTCACAAAGCCCCACTCTCCGATCTCATTCTGCCGTGGTAAAATAGAATAGAATTCGCTCTTTTGCCGCAACTGGTTTTTGTCCATCTGGAATAGATCGCATACCTCCTCAATGGTATAGAACCCTTTCATCTTCCGGTATTCAATGTATGGTACTTTAGTCATGATAGTTACCTCCTACAATATAGTTACGGTTGAAGGCGCGGCAGCCAGCCGCGTCTTTTT
>OLFX01000950.1_pt1 | contig 38772 bp, 55 predicted proteins | sample 1605091 | NCBI WGS metagenome assembly OLFX01 (sample SAMEA3888906, study PRJEB22519) | human gut metagenome | biome: human gut; feature: human-associated habitat; material: faeces | place: Denmark | collected 2012 | reverse complement strand
GTTCAAGTCCCCCCATCCGCACCAAGAATTGTGCTGAAATCGTTGTATTTCAGCACTTTTTCTTTATCTTTGTTGTTCCAGTTTTTAACTGACGACACTTTGACGACAAAAGGAATTTTTTACGACGGTGTTCCCTGCCCTCGAAAGCGCTTAGGGCAACCGCCTCTCCATTGGAAAATTTTCTGCCGATATGCTATAATAATTGCAAAAGATTGGAGAAGATATGAGAACTTACAAATACGCTATTTATATTACTTGCGCAATAACCTTGATTTCCTTCTGCATCGCATTCGCACTCAATTTTTATTTCACGGATTCCAATCCGTTTTGGTGCAATCTTCTGCTCGGTATATTTGGCAGCAGCTCATTAACTTTGCTAACATCTATTATCGGATATAGAGTTGAACGACGTCGCACGTTCGAAGGATTTTCCTATGCCACCAAGGCAATACTGCACGATTTGAACAAATATCAATATACCTGGGGATTAGAAGAAAAGGTCGATTTCTTTTTGAACTATACCGACATCAGTAAAATAGATTGGGATAGGTATTATGGAGATTTTGACTTCTTCACAAGCTTTTTCAGCAATGATAATGATAGACGTTATATTTACACCCAAATATACTATCCAATCGTGCAAGTAAATACTGCAGTTCGTAATCATATCTGGCATTTTCGATGGTATCAAGATGGTTCCGGGAAAAACGACGTTGTGATTAAAAAGTTTATTCGTGAAATCGAACATCTCTTTATCACCGATATACGAAACAACCTTGTATATGACATTAGTCATGAACTAAACAATAGATATTATAAACTGATGTACGGCACGCGTGCATTCAATCGCAGCTGCTCTCAAAAGTCGTAAATAGTGCACCCCCTCAGTGTTCCAATAGAATACTGAGGGGTTCTATTTTACTTCACAGCCTTCGCCAACTTCTTGACCAAATCCTCACCCCACTGATAGCGGAGCAAGTAATCAATGGTCTTAGATTCCAGACCGGCGCTCTCCTGCAGCATATCGACTGCCTGCTGCACGGTCTCGTCGCCATCCGGCACAAACGTGCGGCACTGCGGCGCAGTAATGCTCGGCAGCTTGCGCACGGCATCGTAGCTGACCGTAAAGCCTGCCTGCTCCAGAGAGCGCATCTTGATGTAGTTTACCTCATCCCTGGTGATGCACTCGCAGGTGTACGTCTTGCCATTGAGCATGACGTTCTTCTTCTCGACCACTTTGTCCTCCTTCTTCGGTTCGGGTTCAACCGGCGCGGTCAGCCGTGCCTTGAACTTACGCCAAAGACTTTCGTCGCGTACCCACGGCTCGGGGCACAGCTTGCCGGTGACATCATAATGGCGCACAACATGATCTACGTCAATGCCGTACTTCGCCATGAGATACTTGACCAGCTCGACGGCACGGTCTACCGTCTGCGGCGTGATGGTGTACTTGCCACCTACGATGTCGCTGCACATTTCCACACCCAACGAATTGCGGTTCATACAAATGCCGCGTAACGGGTGATGCGAGCTCTCGAGAGCGCCGCCGCAGTGCCATGCTGCATCGTTGTCGCGGACGGACTGCGTAACGCTGTCCTCATCGACAAAATAGTGTGCACTTGCCCGTCGGCCTGCGCCCTGAAAATAGTGCGCGTTGCCCTCGTCGGTATCGCCGTCGTTGGCGGTATAGTGCATGACGATGTACTTGATCGAATTGCCGCCGCGGCCGGAGTAGTAGTTGCTCGAATCAGCCGGCACAAACGGAATGTTCATCAATCGTTCTCCTCCCCTAATTTATCCACTGCGTCCTTTGCTGCGGACAACATCTTCTTGAGCCACTGCGGCACGGGTGCGCCCAGGCTAACTGCGTTTTCGACGATCGAGCCCAACTCCGTGAGCGTGTACCATACGACCACCAGCGGGCACAGCAGTGTCGTATACTCAAACGGCAGCACGACGCCCGGCAGGTGCCCGAGCATGGCGCCGATGAGCAGATCAGCCGCACCGGCCACCATTACTACAATAACTGAGCCGATCTTGTGAAAGATGCCGTCTCGTGCCGACTTGCTCGACCACTCGCAGCGGTGCATTGCTGCTGCGGTGCCGGTGAGATAATCCACCGCCATGCAGCCCACAAACAGCACTACAAGCCAGCCGAACCAGCCCCAGAGTGAGGTCAGCAGCGCGACAACTGCCGTCACGGCCAGCTTAAAATCGTTTACTTTATCCATGGTTTTACCTACTTTCTTACGCGATAACGCGATTATATTCGTACTGTACGCTGCGCCAGTGCTTGATGTAGATGTTGTTGGGATACATAATGTTGTCCTTTCCGGGCATTCGCCCTGTTCAACTGTAAAATTTCCTACGTTTTTTGTCTGTTAGTCAAAGATCTTGTGCAATCGGTCCTCGACCCAGACGGCCACCGCCGACAGCGCGGCCCACGCCAGCGTAAACTGCGGGCACACCTGCCCCATGATGTTACCGGGCACGCCGGAGTAGTCCCATACATCCAGACCGAGCCAGACGTTGAGCACCAGACCGGCCAGCAGCTCCAGCACGGTACAGATTACTGCGCCCTGTGCCATTTGTAAGACAAGAGGCGGTCGCTGCTGGATCTCATTCAGCAGGCCAACTGCCACAAAGCACACGCCGCCGAGGATACCCATAGACCAGTGCGTGTAGCCGCGCCATGCGATCTCGATCAGCATGTACAACACGCCGCCTATCACCGCGAACAGCAGGTGCTCAAGCACAGACTTAGGCGTAATTCCACGCAACACTCAAGACCTCCTCTGCCGTCGCGGCATTGCGGAGATCGACTTCCGCCGCCTGCTGGATGCTCACGCGTGGCTCAACGTAGGCTGCAATCGCCAGTGCCAGCGCACACAGATCGGCATACTGCCAGACCGTACACTCATCGCCGGTCGAGTTCCAACGCAGCTCACGTTCCACGCCCGAAGACTGCGCAACCTGCTGCACCGCCAGCGCCGATGTAAGCTGTGCCTGCTTTTCCGACGTTACAGCATACTTCTTACCATCCGTCCATGTCAGTGGATTTTCGGACAGCCATGCAGCGAGGTCAGTCTTGCTGTCTGCGATACGCTGCTCACGCAGATCATCAACTGAGGTCAGCAGCGTGCCGTATTCCTCGCCGACGGCCTGTAAAAGCAGTGCGTCGTTCTGCTCATTCACACGCGCCTGCAAGTCCGATCCATCTGCAACCTCGGTGACATACTCGTCATACTCCCAGCCGCGCTCGTCCTGCCGGGCGTTCAGGCAGATACGTACCCATGCCCGTCCGGGCTTGTTCGGCATACTGTTCGCCGTGATTTTCTCCGGCTTGTTGTCGCCGTGCACTACCATTTATGTCACTCCTTTCAGGGTTCGCACATCAGGCGCGTGGAAACGTTCGTGCCCGAATTCGATGAAGTGGTTGTCGCTTCGAAGTACAACAGACCTGCACTCATGCCTTTGTTCCAGTAGCCACCAACATACAACATGCGCCAACCACCGGAGTACGACCACATACAATCCGGAATGTACGTTGTTTCCGAGCCACCGGTGGTTTTGGGAATCAGTAAACCGGTATCGGTAACGGTCAAGTCCTTAATCCAGCCGTCTGCGGGCAGTGTACCAATATTGGTGTAGCCGGTTGCGGTATCGTCCGCGTACTTGCTCGGGTCAGTGCAGTAGTAAGCCGTTGTACTATTGACATTAAAGCCGTCTACCCACTGGCACACGTTGCCCCAGAGGTTTTCAATCCAGCGGTACTGAACAGCGGTCAAACCATCTGTACCGGATGTGCGTCCGGTGTGATAGGTCATGCCGTCCGTGAAGCCAGAGGTGATATTCGTGTTTCCGTCGCTAACATAGCCACGTCCAATTTTCGACTGACAGTCCCAATCAGCGAATTCCACAATATACAGAAAGATAATTGCGCAGTAGGTGGCGAAGTCATACAGATGGTACTTGGAACCAAGACTTTTCGCCTTGTTTCGCGCTGTTGCACGGGTGATATTTGCATACGGGCCGTTGCCGCTCACACTCTTACCGGAGCTATTCATGTGGTAGCGTCCAACATATTTACCCGAGCCGGGGTGCTTCGTAAAGCCGGTTTTCACCTTGTCTGAAACGTAGAAATACTGTTTCGTACCGCTGCGCTTTTGAGCCACATAAAACACAGGGATGAATACCATGACGTTACTATCCATGGTGGTTTTCTGCATACCGCTCCACGGTGCATACGCATCAAAAGGACTACTGCCCGAACCAGTACCAACCGCCGGAACCGGCTCAGTTGTTACGCTCTTTGTCACCAGTCCGTAAGGGTCAGTGCTCGGAGTTAAGCGCGTCAGCGCCGTACTACTGTTAGACGTATCCCAACAAACGCCGAACACATTAGCGTAACTCAGCGTCAGCGACTTACTCTGACCACTGGCGGTAATGCTTACCGTACCCTCTGTGGTCTGGTCACCCTTGGTAGCCTTGATTTCCCAAGTACCAGCCTTGCCGACCGTAAAGACCGCCGTGCCGGTGCTCGTCTTGGTCAGCACTGTGCTGCCCAGTGTCGCCGTTACCGTTGAACCGCTGTCCACGGTTACGGTAATCGTAGACCGGAATTTCTCAAGCGCCACCGCCAGCGCCGTGTAGTAGTCCTTGGTCGTCACCTCAGCCGTATACGTCACGCCGCCCAGTACGCACGCCAGCGTGTACGTCGTGCCGATGCCGAGCACGCTTACAGTTGCCGTCTTGCTGCTGTCTACCGTGCCGGTGTAGGTTTCCCCGCCGCCCTTGAGCGTCCATACCTGACCGACAAAATCGCTTGCAAACGTCAGCGTAATGCGACTGCCGCCGGATGCAGGCGCGTCTACCTCACCCACGGTGTCATTCGCCGTAAAACCGAGGTACTTTCCCTTCTTGCCCTTGATCTTGTTCTGCTTTGCCGCAAACAGCGCATTGTGTGCATCTGCCGTAGCATTGTGCGTGGACACCGCATTTGCAGCCGTGCCGGTCGGGTCAGCGCCAACGTCACCGGCACCCAGTGCATCTACTTTCTTTTCAAGCGCTGCTGTTGCTCCTGCTTTTTCTGCACCGAGGTCTGCGGCGGTCAGACTTCCGTCCTTGACAACCTTTTTCACTTCTGCTGCAAGTTCAGCGGTCTTTACGCGGGCATTAACAGCATCAACGTTATTCTTCAGTTCAGCGTCAATCTTATCCCAGTTCTCATTTCTGGCTTCTACATTGTAGAAATCCTGCGGACTGTGCTTATTCAGTCCGTAGTTTGTCGTTTTACTCGCCATCCGGCAACACTTCCTCTCTAATTTCAAAATGCGTAAGCAAGGCAAGCTGTGCGTGTGTGAAGCGGGTCAGATCTACGTGCTGGTTGTACAGCAACGATGTTGTGCAGACCATATTCGCAGGCACAATGTCGGCAAGCAGTTCTTCGACCGCCTGCTGATTGCGCTTTGCGGTCAGCGCGACTTTGACCGTCAGCGTGTACCTGTCGCCGTCCAGTTCCAGCTTGTAGCCGTCCGCACCGCACAAGGTTGATAACTGCTGACGTAAACGACGGATGGAAAACGGCAACTGAGCATTGATTTTCGCCAGTACGCGAAAACGTCTTTCATCCAAGGTATCTGTATCTTGTGGAACGATACTGAAAATCTGTTCGTATCTCTCGATACCTCGTTCTCCGGCAGTGCTGACAAACTGAGCATCTAACACTTCATCAACAGCAGTGTTCAGGCGGTCAAATTCCCGCTGTTCTGTATCACACAGCAGCGGGAATTCGTAGGTTTTCAGCAGAATTGACGGTAAATACTCATTCAGTTTCTTTCGCATTATGCACCGCCAATCGTTTTCAGGCGCGGAATTTCGTCCGCTGCCAACTCGATGTTCTTTGTACTGCCGTTAACGGTTGTACCGTCAATATCAACAATACAATCTGTGGTCAGCAGATGCGTTTCAATCTGCGAGATACGCACAATGGTTGTTTCGTTCTCCGACCACTCTTTACATAACTCGTTCAGATACGCATTAGCTGCGTTGACGATCTGTGACTTACCGTTCTCCCAGTTCCAACCGCTGGCGAAAGTAACATTTGCTGTGATAGCAATATCGGCATACTTCGCACCGGTAACAGTTACGGTGTGTCCGATCGGAGCCAGACCCAGACCTTCACCGTGGTTCTGCTCAGGGTCGATGGCGGTCTGTACCTTGCTGATAAGCTCGGTGCTCGGTGCGGTGTAATCAGACGCGATAATAGTCAACTTGACCGTACCACCGCCGTTCCAGACTGGATAGACCTTGACACCGCCCACGCCGGTAATCGCGTTGACCTTCTCGCTGTAGTCGGCCACGTTGCCGCCGAACGCTTCACCGTCGATACTGGCGTAATACTTCTCGCGCAGCGTGTCGGTCGTGTCGCCGTCCTCGGCCGGGATGAGCACCGCCGCAATCTGAGCGGTTTCCAGACCGTTCACCGTCTGGATCGGCAGCAGCAGGCCGGTGTACTTGTTGCCGACCGTACCGAGCGTTTCCGCCTCCAGCTTGTAGTGACCTGCCGATATCTTTTCTGTGATGGTGTAGTTCACTTCGTCGCAGTTGAACCGCAAGCCCGCGGTCAGTTCCACACTGGACGGCGTGAACACGCCCTCGATAACAGCCGCCGTTTCGCCTTGAATAGCTACGCCGCGCTCTTTGCAGCGCAGCATAAGGTACTGGAGCGACGCCGTATCAACAAAGGTTTCGTCCATGACAACATCAAGTTCCATGTACGCCTTTGCAAGTTCTGCGGCCGCCGGTGCAAGCGCGTCATAGATGATACTGCCCTCTCGCTTGTCCACCGTATCCGGCACGGATTCCAGCATACGGTTCATAATGTAGTCAAACGTCATTTCATCGGAATACTTTCCGATCATGCCGCCTCACCTCCAAACTCAAATTCGCTTTCCACGTCGCCCTCGGTCGTGGTTACGGTAAATTTCACAAGCAGGCTGCGCTTGCCCTTGGTGAACGAGAACTGCTCAACCGAGAGCACACGATCATCCGCCATGAGCGCATCTTCAATCGCCTTGGCAACCTTGGCCTGCAGATACGGCGTCATGGTCTGACCGAGCAGGGCGTTCAGCTCGATACCGTAATTCCAGCTGTAAATCGCGTACTGAAACCGTTCGGTCTGAAGAATCAGGAAGATGGCCTGCTTCATGGCTTCCAGTCCGTCCAGCTTGCCGCCGGAACACGGGTAACCGTCAAACCGCAGCGCATAGGTGCGCGTAGGCTGTGTTTCAATCTCGAAATCCTGCACGAGATCGTCATTATACTCTGTCGGCAGCATTACAGCGCCCCTTTCTTGTCTAAAATGAGATATTCCTGACCGCCCTGTTTCCTTAGCAGAATGAGCTTGTCCCCTACCTTAAACGAGGACGCGCTCATGCCAGTACGGACGGCCAGAAACTCTTTTTTGAGCGGCAGTTTCTGGTCAATCTGCACCTGAAACGGGTCAAGCGAGATGACCTTTCCGTAACACCAGTCAGCAGGCCGCCTTGCTTCAAAGACGTTTTCTGCAATCTGTTTCATAGCGGTAAACATATCAGGCACTAAACTCACCTCGGATTCCGCTCAAATACAGGTCCATCGTGTACAGGCCATTGCTGAACGTGTGCTTAGCCTTCTCCACGCACATATAGTTCTTGATATTGATGTCACCCAGGCCCATGCCGACGCAGACCGAAGTACCGGCACGCGCTCGAACATCACCGAAAACCTTCTGCATGGTCAGTTCGCGGTGAATAACGTTGTAGTATTTCATCAGCGCCTTGGCCTTGGTCTGCAAATCGGCGGTGTTGAGGGCGTTGTCCAGCTTTTCGTAATACTGGAGCGTGCCCCATTTGCTCTGGCTGGCGGTATTGTTCATCACATGAACCTCACGCACGCCTGTTTCGTCATTATCCCATGCCAGCTTGATGCGGTTGTACACATCACTGTCGATGGACGAGGTGTAGCTGTATCCCTGGGCGGTGTCCTCGTCGATGTAGAGCGGCAGGAGCAGGCTCTCGTAGGGTTTGAGGCACAACTTGCCGAAATCGTCATACAAGACGTACACCTTACCGGTGTTGATGATGGTCAGGTCACTGGCGTTACCTAACATGTCAAAGAGCGTGCCCTCCTCAATCCTCTGCGAGATTTTGTACTTGGTATCGGTCACGGTACCAACCTTGAGGCCGTAGTCCGCAGCCAGCATTTTCAGCACATCGGCGTAGGTCTTGTTCGTGTACGAAATCGTGTCCTTGTTCTTGAAGTACCGCAGCTGGTCGTAGGCCGTGACCTTAATCAGCCGGTTATCCGAACGCGACTTCTTAAAGACGTAGCCGTAAAAGACATTGGAGCCATCGAACCGGAACGACACCGGATTGCCCTCATGAAAGTTGAGGGTATCGTCCTTGACCACCGTAAACGTCAGCGAGGACGCCGCGCCACTGCGGGTGGTTTCCCACACGATGTCGCCCTCGATCATCGGCTGCTGAAGCTGACCGTTTTTGTTCTGGATGATCAGCTCGGCGCCCGGCATCTGGCAGGACGGCACATCCCGCAGGATTTCCTTGCGCGTACCTGCTGCACCTGTGACAGACTTAACAACAACGGTCGTGATATCCTTCTTTTTCTTCTCGGTACTCGAACCGGATGAACCGGACGAACTTGAAGAACCAGAACCGCCGATGATGGCGGTACCTTTTCGCCTGCCCCAGTTGTTACATTCGGCGTTCGAGGACATCAAGAGGTCGAAGTGGTACACGCCGTTTTCGATTTGAATCATGCCGCCGCGGTCATTGACGGTGTAGGTCACGCCGTCAAGCGCTGTACCTGTACCCTGCACGGTGATTTTCGTCCCGAACGGTACAGACGGCGGTGCAGCGCAGGTGTGCTTGCTTGGGTCTAACCTGTTGCCGAGCGCATCAAGGAAACCGCCCTCCATTGCATTATTCGCCGGATAGTATGCCGTGAACAACGCCTTTACAGTGTTCGTTGCCGTGCCGCCCGACTTCGCGCCGGAATAGTTAGATACTGTGTCCTTCGACGATACATAGTTCAGCGGATTGACCGACGAACCGTTCAAGTGCATACCAAAATGCAGGTGACAGCCGGTCGAGTTGCCAGTTGTACCAACGGCCGCGATTTTCTGACCGGCGGTGACTTTTGCGCCCTTGGAAACATACAGTTTCGAACAATGTCCGTAGAAACTCATCAGACCGCCGCCATGGTTAATACTGATGTAGTTACCATAACCTCCGTTCAAACCGGATACCGTTACCGTGCCCGACCCAAAAGCGAGAATCGGCACGCCCGATGCCGCTGCCAAGTCAACACCATCATGAAACTTGACAGTGCCGTAAATTGGGTGTACGCGGTTACCATAGCCGCTCGACATACGCGAGTAGGATGGACACGGCCAAACATATTTACCCATACCTCCCCTCCTTAACTCGGCAGCTTGAGCACGGTGCCGGGGTAGATCCACCAGCCGTTACTGCTGCTCGATCTGCCGTACTTCTTGGCGGCGGCCTCAATGGCAGCCTTGTTCAGATTATAGATAGACTGCCACTTAGTACCGTTCCCCAGCTTCACCCGGGCAATGTCCCACAGTGTATCACCGGACTTGACGGTGTACGTCTTGCCGGCCGGTGCGGTTGTGGTGTCGCGCTTCTGCGTGACGGTCGCTTTCTTGGTGGCGGAATTGCTACTCTCGCTCTTTTTGAACTCAATCAGCTTGGTCTTGACATCCACATAAGTCAGCAGTTCGATTTTCGCCATCACGTCAACGCCGTAGCTACCGGCATCCTCGCTCAGTTCGTAGCTTTCCAACGATACCATGAGCGGCTTGTCCGGGTCGTTCGTCATCAGCAGATTGCCTGCGTCGTCCGTGCGGATGACCAAAAACTCAAACGGCTTGCACTCACGCTTGAGCTTTTCCAGCAGTGACATATAATACTGTGCCGGCTGGTAGCCGTTCGGGTAACAGGCAAACGGGTATTCCCTGTTCGGCAGGAGCGCGTTGAAGCTGTACTTGCTCAATCCGGGTGTCTTGATGATGTTGCGCTGACCCTCGTTGATGAGGTTGATGGTCTTGTTCTGGTTGCTGATCTTGATGGTCAGCGCCGACGGTGTGACCGGAAGGCGCACACCATCCATATAAAATTCATACATCAGATGTGCACTCCTTCCGCACTGGTGACAAGCGCCTCGGTGACCTTGGCTTCCAGCAGATTGACTACGCCGTCCAGATCCATCTCGTTCGAGATGTTGTTGTGGTTGACCATTTCCACCTTGATCTCGGCGGTGGTGTACTTGTTGATGACCTGCCGCTCGGCAATATCGCGCAGCAGCTTGATGTCGTCCGTGGATACGCTCACATCGTCCGCAATCTGTGCGGTGTTGTCCGCGATATTGGACAGCAAACCCGTCGCCGGGTCGTCCGGCGGGTCAAGGCCCAGCTTTTCGGAGATGCTGTTCTGGAGGTTTGCGCCCCAGTTGTAGCCGTTGGCGTAAGCCGTCGAATACTCGATCTTCTCCTTGTGTTTGACATATTCCGTCCACCCGGACTGATCCTTGATCTTCTGAATGCGGTCCGTGTAGCTGTCGTAGAACGTGTCCAGACCGCTGGTGATGTTGATCTTCACACCCGGAATAAGGTTGATGAGCTTCTCGATCGTCCTCACCATACCGCGGATGACACCGACAACATACTGACTGAGCTGCAGAAACAAAATCTCAATCGACGCAATCGGATGCTGGAACACGTTGCCGAGGAAGTTGATAAGATCGGCAATGACGTTGTAGACCGGCAGATAGAACATGTTGTAGACGAACGCGCCTGCCATCGCAAACAGGCCGCAGATCACGCCGACGGCGCTCGTTGTTTCGTTCTTCGCCCGGTTCGTGTAGTTGATATACGCCGCGATCACGCCGATGAGAATGATAATACTGCCGATAATCAGCACGATCGGGTTGAGCGACATCACGGCATTGAGCATTTTCTGTGCGGCAGTCAGCGCCTTTGTAGCCGCAGCACAGATCTTCGTCCAGTTAGCCGCCACCGCAAACAGCGCAAAGGCTGCCGCAGCCGCAAGCACCAGCGGACCGATGATCTCAATGTTGTTCGCCACCCAGTTGATGGTCTCCAATAGCGGCTGCAAGGCCATGATCGCCATATTGCTGGCCTGCGTCCAGACGTCCGACCAGGTGAGCGGAATCTCGTTGAACTTCTGGTTGGTTTCCTCCGCCGAGGACAGCAGCGCAGACTTGACAACGCTCGCCGTCAGCTCGCCCTCCTGTGCCATGTTGCGGATCTCACCGACCGATACGCCGAGATAGTCGGCAATCGACTGAATGATGGTCGGCGCCTGCTCGAATACCGAGTTCAGCTCCTCGCCGCGCAGCACGCCGGAGCCCATGGCCTGCGTGATCTGCAGCATGGCGGCAGCCTGACCCTCTGCCGAGGTGCCGGCGATCTTGAACTGCTTGTTCAGCTGCTCGACAAACGCGATCGTTTCCTGATTGCTGCTGAATGCGTCACCGGCAAGCAGACCCATCTTCGCGACCGCATCCGCTGTGGCGTTGTACGCGCCGCGCGAACGCATAGCCGACTGATAAATCAGCTCCTGCAGGTCGGCGGTGCTTTGCAGACCGTCGTTCATCAGGTTCAGACGCGCCGTGGTCTGCGTCATTTCGTCCGACATACTCACGATACCGCTCACCAGCTTGGAGCCGAGGAACGCTGTACCCAGCTTTTTAAGTGAGGCCGTCAGGTTTTCCGCCGGCGGCTGCGCCGAGGTCATGCTGCTCCGCAGCTCCTCGACTTCGCTCACGGTTCGGGTGAGTTCTTCACGCACACCCGTCAATTCGCTGTTAAATTGTGAATACAGACCGGTCGGCGCCGCCTGTTCGGTCAGGCTTTGCATACGCTCAAACCGGTCGTTGACCGCACTCAGGTTGGACGCGATACGGCTGAGTACATTACTCATGCCGTCGCGCAGCTGGACGGTGTTGGATAGTGCCATAGAACTCACCTCCCTCGTTTCGTCTTATTCAGCGCCTTTTCCTCTTCCTCGCCTCGCACAATGCACGAAGCTGTGATAAAGGCTCTCTCTTCCGTCGGTAGGCCCAAAAATGCGGACGGCAGGATGTGAAGCTCCTGCAGGCAGAAATGTGCGACGGAAGCCTCGTCATCCCCGTCCCGAATCAGTTTTTTGCCTGTTCAACCAGATCAGGAGCATCACCAAAGCCACAGATGTCGAACAGCTTTTCCGTGTAGTTCGTATACTCGCCCGGCGTCAGCATGGCCGAGATCAGCTCCTCGGCGCATTTCACGCCGTAGCTGTCCTGCAGTTCTGCATCGTTGAGGTTCGGATAAACCGTGCAGGCGGCTGCCAGCTTGGCAAGGTACAGCACGTTGTCGAATTCCTGACGGAAGCTGCCGCGCTTGCCCGGCACCTGTACGCGGTACTGGCAGTCGCGGCGCAGTGTTTCGTCCTCGCGCGAGGAAATGCAGCGCACCTCCCACTCGAGCGGCTTGCCGTCCTCATCGGTGAAGCGGTCGGATACGACCAGCTTCACGTTTTCAACCCGCTTGGCGTTCTGCGCCAGAAATGCGGTAAGATTACCCATTGTACAAATTCCTCCTTATTCCATACCGGACAGTTCGGCAAACTCCTCAGGCATATCCCAGCCGTCGAACGTGCCGGAAAGCTCCTCGTCAAGCAGACTGTCGCCTGCGTCGAACTTCGCCAGAATTGAGCTGTCGATCAGGCAGCCGGTGTGCGTGATGGTCTGGCGGCCGGCGGACGAGGACGGGTCCTCGTTGGACACCTGAATCTCAAACGGCGTCATCCTGCCGGTCTTGCAGTAGGTCAGGAACCAGCGGCGGAACACGCTCTGGTTAAAGTGCGCCGTGCCCTTCCACGAACCGGCCCAGCCGGTCGGCTTCTTACCGATGCCGGTACGGCCGAGGATTTTCACGTCCTGCGAATTGACCTTCGCGGACGACTCAAAGCTGTACAGCTGCATCATATTGTAGCGGTTGCCGTCAATGGTGACGTAGCACTCGGCCATCGAGCCGGATACCGCATCATTTGCTTCCATAACAGGAGCGTTCAGCATGACTTTTCCCTCCTTTACTCAACGATTACCTTCATGTAAAGCTGTTCCATCGCGGAAACCGGCTGTACATGGTCCTCGACCGCAACAGACTTCTTCATGTCGCCCTGCGACACGGTGACGCTGCTGCTGTCAAAGTTCTCAATGGCGCGGATGGTCTGGAGCTGGGTGTGGTGCGCTACAATGTCGCTCCACAGGCTCACGCGGCCGCTTGCGTCGTTCTGCACCTTGCCGAGGTACTTCGAGTTAAACAGCGATGCAATGTCATTCGCAATCTGGTCGAGCACGCGCATGACCTGATTGGACGAGAAATCCGCGCTCTTTTCGTCTGTAATGCTTACGAACGTGTTGATGTCGGTCAGCACGCGCGTCTGGTCACCGACACGGTGGAACGTGAACTCACCCGCCTTGATCGCCTTTTCAAGTTGGGTCTGGGTGTAGTTCGTGTCGATGTCGTACTCGCCGGTGTAGGTCGAGTTGGTCATCGAGCGGTTGACCGCGCACGCAGATTCCGCGCCGGTCGTCCAGTAGACAGCCGACGGGTCATCAGATGCACCGACCAGACCGTTCTTGACGGAAATCACGCCCTCATAGTCTGCCGCAGGGTAGCCATGCAGCACGCACTGGAACTTCACGCCCTGCTCATCACGCAGGCGGCGCGTCCAGTTGGCGAACAGACCCTTGACCGTGCTGTTCTTCGTGTCGCAGCCGACCGCGTTGAAGCTGTACGGCTCGATCTTGTCGAGGAACGTCTGGTAAGCTGCATCCTGCACCGCGCCGGTCGTGCCTCCGGTGAGCAGCAGGCCCGCGTTCTCGGTCAGCGCCTCGCTGCCCTTCCAGTGCAGATAGTCGTTGTCGGAAAGGTCGGAAACCGCCTTAACTGCCTTCTGCGTGTCCACAAGGGTCGTGCCGATATAGGTCGATACGTCGTATACCTCGTTCGTCGATACCGTGAAGCCCTCGTTCTGCTGAATCACGATCTTCAGTTCGTTGCCGATCTTGCCCGGATACTTCGCCTCTGCGTACTTGCAGGCTGCCTTTGCGCCGCCGCTGTTCAGACGGAACAGGTGCAGCGTCTTGGCATTTGCGAAGATCTCGCGCAGCGGACGCAGCTCGTCCGCCGTGTAGGCGTAGCCGGTCAGCGCAAGTGAGCCCTTCTGGAACTCGCTGTTCTCGATGGTCACGACCTCGTTCTCCGGTCCCCAGTCGAGGGACAGCGGGAAAGCCGCCGTGCCGCGGTCGCCCAGGGTCGCAGACGCACGAGCCGCCGACACAAAGTTGATGTACGCACCGGGCAGAACCTTGTTCTGTACGGTATACATACCGCCGCCTAAAGCCATTTAATTCACCTTGCCTTTCATAAAGTTATCAATGAGCGCGTCCACCTCGGAAAAGGTGTAGCGCTGATCCTTGTCGAGCAGCACACCCAGCAGGTCGCGCCGCTCACGGTATCTGTCGAAGGTCAGGAGCTGTGCGCCGGTAAACGCCGGTGCTCCTGCCTCGGTTTTGCGTTTAACTGCCATTTTCGTTCTCCGTTCCTACGGTGGTCTGCAAATTCTCCATCGGAATATCTTCCGGGACTTCCCGAACAAACTGCCGGTAGTCCGCGAAGAAATGCAGCACCTCGTCTGTAATTTCCCACGCGAGATTGCTCCCGCGCAGGCTTTCCGTGCGCCGCAGCAGCAGCGTGAGCATCTGTGCGGTCTCTCGGCACTGCTCCTGCGGACGGCCGTCCGACGGGAAGAACCGCACGTCCATGTGCTGCACGATCTCATGCAGACCGGACGGGTACGGCGTGACGTCCGCACGAAGCTGCCGAACGGAGAAGCACGGCGCAGAGAAGCCCTGCTCGATACGTTCGGTGTAGATGTCGTACTGCGCCGATGGATAGACCGTACGCAGCTTATCGACGATTTCCTGTACTACGTTAATCATTTTCCCTCCATCATGCGGCTGAGAAATTCCTCGCTTTTGGTCTTGATAAAGTCCGGCGCTTCTTTCTGGAGGTCGAACAGACCCTCGCGCAGCATATGCTTGCCCTCGACAAAACCGTTCACAAGGCGCTTGCCGATGGCCGGAACGTACCGTCCGACCTCCTGCCGGTGGCCGTTCTCGACGAACGGCGCGTACTCGATATTGTTATAAATATCCGCGTGGTACACCTTGCCGCTGCGCTTCGCCTTGGTGATGAACCAGTTGCGCCGCAGATGACCGCGGTCAACCGGTGTCAGCTCCTTGACGTCGGTCAGCAGACCGTTCATCATCTCATCGAGCAGGCCGGTGTAGAAAGCGTCCATCTCCTGCTCACTGGCAGCAGCCTTAATACGTTCGTTTAAGTCGCGCAGCTCGTGAAAATCACAGCTTCCCCAGCTTGCCATTACGCTCGCTCCTCTCGGACGGCGGAAAGCTGCTGATGGGTCGGATAGACCGCGCTTTCGCCGCTGTATTTCAGCCGATAGGTCACGCCGTACTGCTGAACAGCGATGCGGCAGCCTGCCGGAACAGCCAGATCAGGCGCACAGTAGATCGTCGCCTGATAGCTGATCTGACTGCTGTTTGCATCGGTCTTGCTGTCCGGTGTGCCCGAAAACGACAGCGCACACGGGATATTCTCGTGCAGCACTGCGTCCGGCGTAACAACGGTTTCGCCACCCACTTCCTGCTTGCGCGTGCCGGTGACGGTCATCACGCCGTCATAGGTCTGCTCGAGCAGCGCCCGCTCCAGTTCCGGATTGCCGAGCATACTACCACCTCATCTTTCGATAGGCGTTCAGCTGCGCCTTGTAGTCGGTGAGGAAGTCGCCCGAACTTGCCAGCGCCGCCAGCTGTTCCGCTGCGGTTGCAAAGGAAAAGGACGTATCCCCTCTGGACACGCCCTTTGCGGCGGGCTGCATATTCTCGTTCTGGAGCTGTACGCTGTTTACCAGACCGCGCACCATAAGCGCTGCGGTGTTCGTCAGGCCGTCCGGCGCCTCGGTCAGATTGCAGTAATTACAGATCTGTTCGAGCACCAGATCGCAGGCGAACTCAAGCGTTTCCTGCGGCAGGTTCGGCAGCAGGCTTTGCGCCCGCAGCATCAGCGTTTCCCTTGTCATTTCTGCGCTTCCCCCTCGGTTTGTCCTCGGTCGGCTCGGCTTCCTCCTCGGCGGTCACGGTTTCCACGGTAAAGCCCGCACGGCCGGAGAACCAGCTTGCAAGCCACTCGTTATCCGTCTGCGCCTCACCACTGACAAACTGCACGCCGCCGATCTTGCGGTCGTACTCCTCGTTCGGTGCCTTGATCTTATACATGGCGCTTCCCTCACTTTACCTTGAAGTTACGCAGCACGCCGGCAGCGCGGGACTTCTTGAGCACGGTTGCCGCTACCATCTCGACATCACCGGCCTTGACCGGGCCTGCGGTAGAGAAATCCGGCAGCGTGGTCGAGATCACCTTGCCGCCCATCGGAGATACGGCGTGGAAACCGTCCAGACCCAGACGAACCGCGTACAGGTCGGTCAGACCGGTAACGGTGGTCTTGGACGAGGACGCGCCGTATTCGCGCGACGTGATCGGTACGACCGGCTTTTCCTTCTTCTCGGCGGTGTCGTAGTAATACTGCATATCCATGAACGGAATGCCGTTGTAACCGCTCATCTGACGGCCGAAAGCGTCCTCGGAGTGGGTCAGATAACCGGCACGGCGGGCGCAGGAGCGGATCTTGGTCAGCAGCGCCGCATTGCCGATGAGCATGGTCGGCACGCCGTCCAGCTCGGAGAGGAACTCGTCGAGCATATCGAGTACGGTCTTGTAGTTGGTGTCGATCGCCGCCGAGGTGGACAGGTCGATCGCCTTGGATGCGTCGGCGTTGATCTCGGTGGAAGTGCCGACGAGCAGCGTGTCCAGACCGTCAAAGCCCTTGGTGCCCTTGTCGCCGTTGATGGCAGTGTAGTGGAACAGGTTGGTGGTCGCCTTGATGTGCTCCTCGAGCTGGAACTGCACCTCGTTGATCTGACCGTTCGCGGTGTTCGCCAGAACACGGTCGATCTTGAACGTACCGCCGAAGATCTTGAGGTCAACCGACTTGGTTTCGCGGTCGGCTACGGTGTCGGTGTAGTCGGTGTTGATGTCACGGAAATCCGCGCCTGCCGGGGTCTTGAGCTGGGTGTAGCCATAGGTCAGCGTAGAGCCGCCGGTACCGGGCGATACCGAGTTGTCAAAGGTCAGTGCCTCCAGCAGCATGGAGCCGCGGCGGAACTGGTCGATAACCTGCTGGTCCACATGGTTTGCCATGCCGACCTTTGCCTGTGCGAGAGTGATAGGCATTTTTCATTCCTTCTTTCTGTTAGCCGTTGGTGTTGTATACTTCTGCGAGAGCGGAACCGAGATCGTTTACCGTGTTCGGATTGCCGCCGGACTGCGGATTGTAGCCGCCGCCCTGACCGCCGTTCGGGTTTCCGCCCTTGTCGCCCTGCTTGCCGGACTGACCTGCGCCGTCCTCCTCGAACAGCCATGCCTTGTCCTTTTTCAGGCTTTCCACCTGCGCGTCAAGGCCGGTAATCTTGCCGTCCGCGCCGATCTTGATGTCGTCCATCGAGAGCGCCGCGCGGGTCAGCTGCGGATCGCGTGCATGGGCACGGGTCAGCGCCAGGTCGATCGCCGCATCACGACGAATATTCGCGGTGTCGGTGTCGTACTTTGTCTGGAGGGCCTTGAGGTCGTCCTCCAGCTTCTTCGGGTCCTTTCCGTCCCACGCCTTGGCGGCGTCACGCAGGTCCTTGATGGTGTTATTCGCCGTGGTCAGCTCCTGCGCCTTGGTGTCCAGGTCGGCCTTGGGAACGTAAGCGCCGCCGGCGGCGTTGACCACCTCAAACTTTGCGTCCTTTGCCGCCTGCTGGAACTGCTCCCAGGTCAGTGCGCCCTTTTCAAAAAGGGTCTTGAGAAATTCCATTGTTTTTTGCTCCTTTCATCGAAAAATGGGTATGAAAAAACCACCTTGGATTGAATCCTTGGTGGTTTAGTCCATCAGTTCTACTGTTTTGATTTCGGTTTCCAGCATTCCGGTCAGAACGCCGTTGTCGTCGCGCCGGATAATCAGCTCTGCAATCTCCGGTTCATTGTCCAGTGCGCCTACGACGGTGACGAATTTGCCGGTCAGCGTAATACCGTCCGTGCATTCCACCTTGAGGCGATGCGCTTTGTCATATGGGTGCTCGGTGCCGAGCAGCTTTTTCATGTGCTGAATGAGATTCATTGTTATCTCTCCAATGTACGGTCTTGATGACTAAGTCTTTGGTTGATAGTGAACGCCCGGTGCACATTCGATTGCCGGGTTTTCCTCCAGCTTATTCATATGCTCGCCCGGGATACCATCCGGAAACGCCTTGCAGCATACCCGCTTTCGGTGGATACAGGTATTGCACAGCACACCATGAACGCCCGACGGCTGCGAATAGCGTGCCAGAAACTTGTCATGGTCGGACAGTTCTTCGTATCGCCTGCTGCGTTCCTCGGGTGGCAGCCTCTTGAAGTCCTCAAAGGTTAAATTTCTGTCAGCCATATGGTGTCGCCCTCCTTTCTGTCAACAATGAAACGCGACTTCCTTTTGAAAAGGATTTCCTTTTCGATTGTGTTGATACCGCGCATATCTCGGCCGGATTTGCTCTGAATAACCAGCTGAATATCCATATCCGGGTCATATACCTCCGTAGAAGTAGACGTGTATGCGTCATATGTAACGATCGCGTCAACCTCATGCGCTGCCAGAAAGGCAGCTTTATCCGGTATCATGTCGCTTGACAGAGAACGATATACCGTTCCCTCATACACCGGAAGTTTATCCAGCGCCTTGTCAAGTCGTTCCGTCCAGTGCTGCTCTGCTTCGCTGAGCGGTTCGCCGCGGCGTAGCTTGTCGTTCAGCGGGTAGCTTTCTGCGCTGATATACTTTTGCAGTGCGCTTGTTTCGCGCTTGCTCAATTCCAGTATAGCATTTTCCGGGTCGTTTTCAACATATTTCTTATGCCATTCCTCATACGTCAGCTTTTTCTCGACATGCTCGGTCTTGCCGGTCGCGGGATTTCTGGCGGCACGCTTACTGCCGAGCCGGAACTCCGTCACCGGGACGGTGGTACACCGGCAGCGCGGGTGCAGCGGCGGATAGTTGATGCCGGTTTCGTGCTCCGCAAGCGGAAACTCGCGCTGATCCAGAGCGCCGCACACCGTGCAGGTCTTGAGATCGAGCGCCGCCTCGAACCGATAGGACTGGACACCGGTTTCCCGGTATCCCTGTTCGGCGGCCTCAGCTGCCATGTGGGCGCTCTCGGTGTGGATGAGCGTTGCGGCGCGGCTCTCGGACACGCCCATGCGCTGGGCGAACTCTTTCGTCATGCGACCCAGTGAATCGCCGCGGACAAAGCCGCGCGAGAGCGTCTGCATCAGCTCACGGGTCAGCTTGTCCTTGTCCGCCCAGATGCGTGAGGAAAACTCACTGCCGACCCATGGCGTAGCGAGTATCTTCTCGACCGTCTGCGGGTCAATTCTTGCGAACGTGCTTGCCACATCGACCTGCTGGCTGACAGCGTACACCGTGCGGTAGTAGGTGTCGGTGTAGCGCTCCTGCAAATGGTCGCGCAGCACATCGCGCTGAGAGCCGAACAGCTCCATCATACGCAGCTCAACCTGCGTCTGCAACGCCTGCAAGCGCGAGATACGCGAACGGAGATAAACCTCCTCCAGCTCCTTGTCAAAGCCGCCGGCAAGCGCCTTGTCGCGGAACTCGTCCAGCGACATCCGGAAGTCCTCCAGCTCGGCATCGCGCAGCAGCCTGCGTGCATCTGCCATGCTGACGCTCTCGTTTGCGGCATAGCGGGCATAGAAGATCGAAATTTCCTTGTCCAGTTCGTGCAGAATGCGCTCGTACTCCCGATGGAACCGCAGACACAGATCATCGTCCTCGCGTTTCTGCTTTTCGGCCAGCTCGATGGCTCGCTTGCGCCAGTAGGCGCCGTTCAGCTTATCCGCTGCTGCCATCGCCTGCACCGTCCTTTGGCGGGAACTGGAACTGCGGCTGCTTCTCGGCTGCCGCCTGCTGTTCCTTTTTCAGCTGCTTCTGCTCGTTCTCGGCATCGTCTACCCATGGATGGTTTGCGAGAATGGTCCTGTCCGAGATAATGCCGACCGACTGCTGCGCGATCTGCGCGGTTTCGAGGTCGTTCTGCACCATGTTGCGTGTCCATGTCTGGAGAATGCGTTTCGGCTGTGCGATACCCTCCAGACGGCAGATAGCGCGTACCAGCTCGGCAAAACCGCTGCGGAACTGCGTTTCCAGCATCACGGCCTTGAGCTCCAGCAGACTGTACAGGTACTTGAGCGCCACGCCGGACGAGTTGCCGAAATTCTCAGGGTTCGGGTCAACGCCCATGCCGCTGACGAAGATCTGACGGCGGGTTCTTTCGAGGAATGCGTTCCGCGCCTCAAATGGGATCTCCGCGCGGATGGTGTCCACGCCGCCGTCCCCCTCGACCTTGATGAGCTTGCTCTTTTTAAGGTCACTCATGAACTCGGTCTTGTCCGTGCCGCCGTAGTTCTTGATGACGAAGATGACCTCCTGCACGTCCTCCATGTCGTTGGCGAAGCCGGAAACCACCTTGTCGTAGGCGTCGATCAGGTCGCGGTACAGCGGCAGATCGCCCCGCCGGTCGGCGTTGTTGTAGAACGGGATGAACGGCACCGCGCCGAGGCCGTGCCGCAGCTCCTGCCCGACTTCCGGATATTCGAAGTAGGTGTAGTTGCCGGACACGCCGTTCTGACGGTAGAACCGGCAGGTCGTGTCGTCCCAGTATTCGCACACCTGTACGGTCTGGCCGCTCTGCGGGTCGAGCATGGTGTAGCAGCGCAGCACGCCGACGAGATCGCTCTCCAGCGTACCGGAGAACACCGGCACGATCTGTTCCGGGTCTACGGTGTGGTAGCGGAACCTGCCGTCTGTGCCGCGCCAGTAATGCAGCCAGCCGACCGAGGTGTTGCTCGCGTCAATGCCGAGCTGCATGGCCGTTGCGGTGTACTGATCTCCGAGAATCTCTGCAATCCGTTCGTTGGCAGTCTTGCCCCCCACATCGAACACCGGCGGGTAGCTCAGCGCGTAGGAAACCTTCTGCGTCACGAGCAGATTATGCCACGAGTGCGAAATGCGGTTGTCCGCGAGGTGCAGCGGATTGCCGAGCGCCTGTTCGGTCTCTGCCTGCCGCTGCAAAACGCTGTTGTCCTGCTTGATGCGGTTGACGTTGCTGTAATAGCGCCGCGCCTCGTCCGCCTCGCGGATGAACTGCCCGTGCCCCTGTAAAAGCCGCTGAATCGTGCGGCTGTTCACTTTCACCATACGCTGACCCCTCCTTTCCTGGTAAACTGCTCCGCAACACCGGTCGTGGCGTCGGGAGCGTCATCGTGGGCGTTCTTGCCCTCTTTCTGGTAATGTAACATTGCTTTTGCGTACTCCGGCCAGCGGTCGCGCCAGTTCACCGGGTAGTAAATGTGATCCTGCACCCACGTCGAACCCGTGAGGATACGCGCGACCTTGTTCTCGCTCTGGTGGAACCATTCCACACGGCAGCGGTTGGAGCCGAGCCGTTTGAGCTGCTCCTGCACGTTGCGGGCAAAGCCGCGGCCGCCGTTGTTGCTCTCGATTTTCGCGAGGTTTACGCCGTGCGCCAGCAGCCGCCGTGCGGTTTCCGGCTCGGTGATCTCCATCGGGTCCTTGGTGTAGTAGATGTCGAACACATAGGCCTCGTGGTTATACTCGCCGTAGATGATGCTGCACAGATAGTCCGCGCCGGTGTCCGCCGTGTCGGTGTAGCTGCGGATATGCGTGAACAGCGGCCTGCCGTTTGCATCGCGCGGAATGTCCGTGTAGGTCTTGAAGCTGCTGTACAGACGGCCTTTCAGGTCGATCGGCTGCTGCTGGTAGTTCGCGCTGGCGATCTCCTCGCTCATCGTGCGAACCTTGTCCTCGTAGTCCTCACGGGTGAGAACCGCGTCGCACAGCATCGTGCCGTCGTCCTGCAAGGCTTTCATCGTGATGAGTTCCGCATCCGGCCAGTGCTCAAGCGCACGGCCTGCGAGGTCTCCGGTCGCCCAGCGCGTCATGATGATAACGATCTTGTAGCCGGTTTCGGTTCGGGACAGCATCGTGTCCGTGAACCACTGCCACTGCTTGTCGAGTGCGCCCTCGTTAAAAGCCTCCTCGGCCTTCTTGATGAGGTCATCGAGAATCAGCTTGCGTGCACCGAAGCCGGTCGCCGTGCCGCCCGGAGAGGTAGCAAGGTAGCTCGCGTACTGCCCCTCAAGCGCCCACTTTCCCGCAGCGGCTTCGCCGTACTTGATGCGCGTCTGCGGGAAAATATCCGAAAACACGATGCGGCTCGGGTCAAACCGTTCCTCCGCAATGCCGTCGCGGACCGCCCGTGCGAACGTCGTGGACAGCGTTTCGTTGTAGCTGCCGGTCATGATCTGCTCGGACGGATCGCGCCCAAACAACCACTGGCTCAGCAGCACCGCTGTGCGGCTCTTGCCGTGGCGCGGCGGCATATTGACCACCAGCACCTTGCGGTCGCTCTCACAGAACGCCTGTAAGCGCCTGCACAGCGTCTTGAGGTACGGCCGGTCCTCGCGGTAGAAGTCCGGCGCCATCAGCTTGCAGAACGACCAGAAATCACGCCGGGCAAGCTCAAGGCGAGCCGCCCTGCGAATGCGCTCGTCAACCATCGTCCGCCAGCTTTCGCAGTTCCTCGGTGGTCAGACCGGCAAGCGGGTTTTCCACCTCGAGAGTGCCGGAGTGCTCGATCTGCTGCTTGTCGCGCCACCTGTCCGGTCTGCGGTTCTTCAGCCAGAAGATCTGCGCGGTCGTGTCCGGCGGAATGTGCTTGACCGTCTGCACGGTCTTGATGCTCTTCTTTCCGCCATCCTGACTGCGCTCTACGCGCTCCTCGGTGTAGTCGTAGCCGAGCGCACGCTTGAGTAAAGCGTTCTCAACTTCGATGTCTACGACCTCTTTTCCCCTTTTTAGGGCCTCCGAAAACTCCGAGTATTTGTTTTTCCAGTCGTACAGCGTGCTGGTCGTAATGCCGATTCTGGCTGCGATCTGCTCATCTGTCAGACCATCCCTTGCCCACGCTTCCAGACGGGTGATGCCGTCCAGCGTAAGCCATTCCTGATATTTGCCTTTTGCCATTCTGCACCGTCCTTTCTGAATTCTGGGCACGAAAAAGCACCCTCGAACGAGAGTGCTCTTTCAGAGAGATGTACTCCAATGGCATGAAGCAGGAGGTCACAGGGTCTGCGTTTCACCCCTGCGAACTTCATGATACAAGGATACCACGGCTTTCACTGCACGAAGTATCATTTTTACGGCAAATTTAATTTTTCTGCCACCAACCGCACAAATGTACCGTTCCACCGTTTAGCAGTTGCCTCACTCACCGGCGCGCACATCGCCGCACCATACAGCGTATGGCTGCGCTTCCAGTACACGCGGTCGATCAGCTCCATGCGCTGGCGGCCGTGCTTCATCACCTCGGTTTCCGAGATGGCAGCCCGTACCGCGTCATACCGCCGCTGCTCCTTGTCAGTCAGGCGGTCAACGACCGCACGCTCAACCAGACTGCCGCCGCCGCTGTGGCCGCCGGATGCACCGTAAGCCGGTGTGCAGGGTATGTCGCCCACACTTTCCGCCTTGCGGCGCAGCGCCGGGTATGACCGAATGATGCGCTTTGTGTACTCCCACCAGTCCTCACGCTTGTTCAATTTTTCCCCTCCCTGTCCGTAATGCCATAACGCCACACAAGGTAGCGCCGAACCTTGTCGCTGTATTTAGTCACTGTCCTTGTTCTCCTCCAGATATTTTCTCATAATTTGGACCGCTACGCGGCACGCCTCGTCACACGCGGCGACCATCTTTTCGCGGCCGTGCAGACCGCCATAGTATTCGATCGTTGCCGGGTCGAGGATGCGGATTGCCTGGTTAATCGTCATGGGTGTCCTCCCTCTCTTTGGCACGCCGTTCCGCTCCATGCAGAATAGCCTGAATGGTGTATGCGTCCAGCAGTGTCATAACCGGAATGGTCTTCCTGCATAGTTTCAGCAGGTTTTTCGCCGTTTTCTTATCTACCGGGCCACTGAAATCGTTCATTCTTTGTCCTCCTCCCGAATCGTTCGCGTCAGTTCCTCGTGCAGCTCACGGAATTTCCCGTCCCATAAGTTGACCCGGTGCAGCACAATGAAGAACAGAACCAGCCACAGGATACAGTCCAGATTGACCAGCAAATCAGTGATTGTCATTCCTGCACCTCCGGCAACTGCGGCAGCGGCCGCCAGAACAGCACATCGGTTCCGGCTTTCAGCCCGCCGACAAAATACGGCTGCTCGTCCCAGGTACGCAGCGTTTCCACTCTTGCACGTCCCCACTTGTTGTACGTCAGCACCGGCACACCACGTTCCGGCAGGCGCCCCCTGGCGTTGATCCAGCCGTTCTGCTCGATCAGCTGGTTCACCGCCTCGCGGATCAGGGCGCAGCCATGCACGCCGCAGTTGTGCTCATGCCCGCAGCCAAGGCAGACCAGAGAGCCGGTCTGCACTTTCAGCCTTCCGAGGGCCTTGATGAGCTCATCGGTTTTCATATGTGTCCGCTCCTTCCCCATAAAACAAACTGATTTGATCTGCAAATTTGCTAAACCGCTTTTCGGCAGCATCGAAATATGTCCGGTCGATTTCAAAACCTGTGAAATCCAGTCCAGCCTTATATGCCGCGATCCGGCTGCTGCCGCTCCCTAAATGGGTATCCAGCACGCGCATACCCGACGACGCATAACGCTGAAACAGCCAGTCATACAGCGCAACCGGCTTTTGTGTCGGGTGAATACGCACCTCATTGAGTGCCTTATTTCCTTGCTGAATATGCCCCTCCGCAACGCTTTTCCCCTGCAGCATACCGCTCCACATATACCGAAACAGACGCACGCTGGTAAACAGGTCGGTGGCGGCAATCTCGCAATCCGAGAAACTCGAGCTTTGGTTGCATTTGTCCCACACAATCCGGCCGGGCGCAAAATCATAGCTGAAATAATTGCAGCCCCAAATGATGTAGTGCTTTGACACTCGCCGCAATTCGTCAAAGTATGCCTTTCCCGGCACTTTCCATGCTGCTGATACAGGGTAATAATTGCGCCGCACTCTGGTTCGGCTTACGTTGGAGCCGTAATAGTGGCGGCGTTCCGGTCCGCTAAAGTACGGAGGGTCTACCACAGCGAGATCGAAACAGCCGTCTTGGAACTGCGCCATTCCCTCCATGCAATCCATGCAGTAGCAATGGTTGGTTTCAAGCATGGCCGTTGCTCTCCCGCTCCAGCAGCTCCTTCCGCAGCTCTTTGAGCTTGTCCGTCAGCAGGCTCTCGGCCTTGCTCCCGGCTTTCAACTTGCCGCCCTTGTCGCAGAGATTGAAACGCGGACGGTTGACATTGCCCATGCCCATGCTGCCGCCCGGAAAGAAGTCGTCGCCCTCATACCAGCTGGCCGTAAAGAACGAGCCGTCCGGCAGATCGAGCCGGTACACGCTAAGCCCGATTTCGGGCGCCTTGTGCCAGATGCCCCAGCTGCGCCATGCGGCAAGGATATTCTTGCGCTTACTCTCATTCGTCAGGTTCAAAATGTTCTGACGGGTCAGTTCCAGCACCATACGTTTTTACCTCCCAACTCTTTCAGCCGTACCATCGGGCACTGCTCGCATTTGTCTACCAACGCCTCATAGTCCATCTCAAACGGGAACTTGCAATACTCATCACAGAACTCGCTTGCAAGTTTGTTCACCGCCTGCACCCAGCAGCCTGTATGGAACACCGGCGCGACCCGCACGCCCTGTCCGCAGAATTTACACTTTGCCATTGTTCTCCTCCTCAAAACATCGTTTCAACTTCCCCGACGATCTTCTTCACCCCGGGGTTCTCGCTCTGCCGCAGCAGCTTCATCGCCGTACCCGCACGCAGCCACTCGGCCTCCTGCGCGAGATTGCGCTCGTAGTCGCGCTGCAGCTCCTGCTTATACGCCACGCCCTCCTCACGGGTCAGGCCGCCGTGAAAGTGCAACTCATACAGCAGCCGCAGCGCCAGCCAGATCATGCGCTCGGCGGGTGTCAGACCGTCCGGCTCGGGTTTGCGGTCGTATGCCCGCTGGTTCATCTCCTCAAAGTCCATATCAGCCCTCCACCGGCTCGATGTGAATCCAGATGCCGGGCGTGTCCGCCCAGAATTTCTCCGTGATCTCCGAGCACACCAGTGCATCGTCCGTCCAGAAGTGCTCGGCGGTCATGCAGTCCTTGAGCAGCTTCTGCAGGTTGTCTGTATCCGGCTTTGTCGTGCGGTAGCTGCCGTTCGGGTGCTTCCCGCGCGGGAACAGCCACTTCACTACGAGCCGCACGCCGCCTGTGTACGGCTGTTCCGGCCGGTGCTGCCCGAGGTGAGCGCACAGCTTTGCCCGCGCGGCAGCGAGCGCCTGCGGCTCGTAGAACTGCGGCTTGCCATGCACCACGCGCACCTGCTTCTCCTGCGCCGTACACGTCGGCGGGCGCATCGCCATGAAAAACTGCGTTACCATTTTCTTCTTTTCTCCTCTCGCGCGACGGGTCCAGTCGTGTGTGCGCTCTCCAACCATCTGTGAGGGGCGCCTTTCAAGCCCCCTCACATGGTGAGTGCGTTCACACACTGACCCACCTGGTTGTGTCACTTGTGACATTGCCAAAAATATATACGTAGTATATATATGGTCGTGTCGTCACTCTCGACATGACCATAATTTCAGGTCGTGTCGCAGGTTATGTCACTAACGACATGACCTGAACCGTAAGGTCGTGTCACAGGTTGTGTCGCAAGCGTCATAACCTTAACTTTCAGGTCATGTCGCAGGTCGTGTCATTCAAGATTTTTCCACTATTCTTATCCAGCGAATAACCATAATCCTTAATCCACCGGTAGACGGTTCTCGAAGTCGGCTTCTGAACCTCTCCGTCCTCGTTCTGCTCGGTGTAGTATTCGATTATGTCCTGCACGGTCGGTGCATCCCCGCCCAGGCACAGGGCATTGTACGCCGTATCGAACGCTTCCTTCTTGCTCTGCTTCGCCTGCTTTGCCTTGCCCTTGCGGGCCTTTGCGCCGCGCTGCCATGCCGGAGCGGCCTCGTCCGGATTGATGTCCTGCAAAGCGCCGTTGCCATCCAGCCGATGCACCGGAAACTCGAACCACAGGTTGACCGGCGGGAACTTCGGGAACTCACGCAGCGTGCCCTCGATGCGCCACGCCGTCCGTGCCTGCACCTCTTTCCGGGTGTCGGCAATGCGGTCGAGCAGGTGATTGTAGTCCACGCCGGAGAGCAGCCGCCTGCAGGCATCCATGGCGGCACGCTGGCTGCACAGGTCGTCCTGCGATACCTCGTCGCTCTTTCCTGCTGCCTCGAGCGCCGCACCACACACACGGCAGACGGCGTTGTTCTCCATCTGCACGCGCAGGTCGTCCGACACCTCGAGTTCGATGAGGTCGAGCAGCGCATCCGGGTCGCGGGCGAACACGCCCGAGCCGCTCGCGCGGTCCATCGATCGCTTGCCGCCCTGTGCACCCTTGGAATGGTGGTGGCAGTAGATGGTCGCGCAGCCGAGTTCGGTGCACACCTTGTCAAACTGGTTGCAGAAGTTCGCCATCTGATCGGCGGAGTTCTCGTCGCCGGTGATGACCTTGTAAATGGGGTCGATGATGACCGCGATGTAGTCCTTCTTGATGGCTCTGCGAATCAGCTTGGGCGTGAGCCTGTCCATCGGCACGGACTTGCCGCGCAGGTTCCAGATGTCGATGTTGCCGAGGTGCTCAGGCTTCCAGCCGAGGCAGCTGTACACGTCCCTAAAACGGTGCAGGCAGGAGGCGCGGTCAAGCTCGAGGTTGACGTACATCACTCTGCCCTGTGCACAGTCGAAGCCGAGCCAGCTTTTGCCCTCGGCGATGGCGATGGTCAGCTCGATGAGCGCGAACGACTTGCCCGCCTTGGACGGTCCGGCAAGCAGCATCTTGTGTCCCTGCCGGAGCACGCCGCCGATGAGTGCCGGAGCCAGCGGCGGCATCTCGTCCCAGACCGTGCTCATGCTCTCCGGGTCGGGCAGATCGTCCGTTGCGCTCTCGATGAACTCGCGCCACTCGGCAAAGTCCGTCTTGCCGATGTTGGTGTCGATGAGGAACTGCTTGTGTCCCTTTCGCAGCACGCCCGGCATCCGCGACAGGCGCGACGGATTGCGGTTCTGCTGGTCGAGTTCCAGACTGTTCTTGCGGCAGACCGTGTACAGGTATTCGACCCGCTTGCGGTACTCTGGGTAGTCGGGTGCATCAATGTGTACAATGGCGTGCACGCTCTTGCCGCCCGAGTGTACCAGACACGCCACCGGCAGCTCCAGCTCACGGATGAGCGCGTTCTGGCGGTCAATATCCATGCCGTCGCACTCGACGAGCGCGTAGCGGAACGCGGTGACGTTCTCGTTGCGGATGCCCTTGCCGTCGAGCGGGTTGAAGCGGATCCACGCGCCAACCGCCGGGTCGTAGTCACCGAGCACGCTGCCGATGTCGTCGCCGCAGGCAGAGAGCGCCTGCACCAGCTGACCGGCGGTTCGCGCCCAGTCGCCCTTTGTCGGCATGGCCTTGCCGTCCTCGTTCGAGAACGAGCGGGTGACGTAGCCGACGTGCTCCTCGCTGTCGAACAGCGTTTCGAGGTAGGTGATGAGCTGCTGCGCCGGATGCCACTCGGCGGGTTCGGCAATCTCCTGCGCCTCGACCCAGTGCGGGTCAATCACGCGGTAGGGTTCGTTCCCGCCGATCTCATCGTCCCAGCCGAGTTCACAGTCGCCGCCGTTCGGCTGCCAGCCGCCTCGCTGCGCCATCTGCACGATGGTTCCCGCCGTGATGGGTGTGTCCGTGCCGCGAAAGCTGTCCCACTTGCGGGCGCACTCGCCGGTGCGGTAGCGCCCGCCGTCCCGTCTTGACCAGTCCTCCCACAGACCGACGGGATAGCCTGCTTCTTTCAGTCCCATGCCGACGCCGACCCACTCGCTGTAGGAGAGTTCTCTCGGGTCGATGTAGTCCAGCGCCTGCCGGAGATCGAGTTCGTCCTGCTTCATTTATCCTCCATTATCCCATGTAGGTTTTCGGGTCGATGCCGCGCGGAATGCGCCAGCCGTTGGCGGCAATGCGGTCGATGAGCTGCTTTGCCTTCTCAAACTGCCAGGTGCCGACGTGCTCAAAGCCCTTGCCCTCCAGAAAGCGAATCTGCTTGGGCGTTGTCAGACCCTCGGTGCGGCGTGCCGCCAGACGGTCGAGCAGCTTTGCCGCCTTGCCCGCGCATTCGATCTCGTCCGGGCGGATGCCCCACTTTTCCAGTGCGCCGAGCTGCTTTTCGCTCGGCGGCGCGATTTCCCAGCCGAATGCGGGCGTGTAGCCTGCTAAATCCTCCGCCTGAATGGACAGCTCAAACTGTAACGGGTCCACCAGACGGCGCTTGCGGCTTTTCATCTCCGCCAGCTGCTTGGCGAGGGATTCCTCGCGCTGCTGCACCACATCGCTCTCGGCCTGTTCGGCAGCTTCCAGAATATCCACCGGACCGCCCTGCTCGGCTGCACTCTCGGTCATGCTCTCGGCCACCTCGGCGGTTTTGCAGACCAGATACGCCGGTCTGCAAAGCTCGTGCCGCTCGGTGTGCCACAGGAAATCCAGCAGCAGCAGGTCGGTCTTGCCGGGAAACAGGCGCGTGCCGCGGCCTACCATCTGGCTGTACAGGCTGCGTACTTTAGTCGGGCGCAGCACCACAACGCAGTTGACGCTCGGGCAGTCCCAGCCCTCGGTGAGCAACATACTGTTGCACAGCACGTTGTACTCGCCGCGGTCGAATGCCGCAAGGATTTCCGCGCGGTCGGGCGATTCGCCGTTCACTTCTGCCGCACGGAAGCCGCGCGAACACAGAATATCGCGGAATTTCTGGCTGGTCTTGACCAGCGGCAGGAACACAACGGTCTTGCGGTCGGCACAGGTCTTTGCCATCTCGTCCGCGATCTGGTAGAGGTACGGGTCGAGCGCACTGTCGAGGTCGCCCGGCTTAAAGTCGCCGGACTGCACGCCGACACCGGTCAAATCCATTTTGAGCGGCACGGTCAGCGCCTTGATGGGCACGAGGTAGCCCTCGCGGATGGCCTTTGTCAGCGAATACTCATACGCCAGCGACTGAAACACGCTGCCGAGGTTTCGCATATCGCCTCGGTCGGGCGTTGCGGTTACGCCGAGCACCTTTGCGCTGTCGAAGTGATTCAGGATACGTCCGTAGCTGTCGGATACCGCGTGATGCGCTTCGTCGATGATGATGGTGCCGAAGTAGTCCCGCGGGAACGCCGCCAGGCGCTTGGGCCGCATAAGGGTCTGCACCGAGCCGACCGCTACACGCAGCCAGCTGCCCAGACAGCTCTGCTCGGCTTTCTCGGTCGCGCAGGAAAGTCCGGTCGCGGTGTGCAGCTTGTCGGCGGCCTGATCGAGCAGCTCGCCGCGGTGTGCGAGGATGAGCACGCGGTCGCCCTGCCGCACCCTGTCCTCGGCAATCTTCGCAAAAATGACAGTCTTTCCGCAGCCGGTGGGAATAGAAAGCAGGGTGCTGTCGTCACCCTGCTCCCAGCGGTTCTCGACCGCTTCACGCGCCGCCTGCTGATACGGTCGCAGTTCCATATTAGAATGCTCCCGGCGTAAAGCCGCCCGCCTGCTGCATGGACGGCGCACCCAGCGGGTCGAGGAACTCGTCCAGATCGTTGGTTTCGCGGTCTGCGCCGGTCTTGTCCTTGTAAGTACGCTTGGTGATGCGGCAGCGGCCGGTCTTGCCGGTGACAGCCGCCCAGTTCATACGCAGCTTTTCGCCGTGCTGGCGCAGACCAATGGACGTGAAGAACTGGCACAGCTTCCACTCAAAGCGCTTAAGCAAAAACAGGTTGACGTTCATCTCGCTCTCGCCGTCCGGCGCATCCACACGCAGGTGCAGGATAGCCTGATTGCACGGCGCTACCTTTTCGCTGCCTGCGTAGCGGGCACGCTCAAAACCCAGTACGGTAAACGGGTACTCGCCCGGCTCGAGCACACGGCGCGGACTGCCCTCGTTTTCGATCTCGTCTTCCCAGCCGAGCTCCTGATCCAGAATGTTGTCGTTCATAATAATTGTCCTCCTTGATTAAAACGGAATGTCCTTGCGCTCTTTCAGAATGACCTGATAGAGCTGATCCCACGCACCGATCAGGCAGCCGTTTACGAAATCCGCCGGATAGTCGGTGATCTCCATGCCGAGCGGGAAATATCCCTTGGCGGAAACAGCGGTCTGAATATCGGTCGCGGTGACGTTGTTGGCCTGCATCAGGTCGCGCAGCGCCTGCGGGATACCTGCCGGAATGTCCGGCACGGTGCCGTCCGGTTTCGCCGGTTCGCTTACTGCCGCCTGTGCGGGTGCATCGGAAACGTCCTTACACTTATCCGGCGTTTCGTCCGCAGAATTGACCACAACCGGTTCATTCGGTTCAGTAATTGACCGAATATTTTTTTCGTCCCCGATGATATGGGCGATTCCGGCATAATCGAACGGCATCTCGCCCGGCAGACCGAAGCGGTTCTTGGCATCCCAGCACGGGTGATGGGTGGTGTACATCCGGCGCTCGCCGCCCTGCCCCTTGGTCTTGCCGTTCTCGGTCTTGACGGCGAACGTCTTGTAGTTGGCGAACAGCACCATGTCCGCCCACTCCTTGACGAGCGGCGCGGTCTTGGCGGACAGCTTCATCTCCCAGCGGTCGTATGCGCCGAGCTCGTCCGGCTGCTCAAATTTCCGCATCTTGGCGTGCGCCGTCACGACCACGTTCACGCCGCGCTCGACCAGCTCGTTCAGCGTATTCAGCAGGGCGCCGAACTCCTCCATCAGATAGGTGTAGCCCTTGCCATAGCCGAACTCCTCGATGCTCTTTTTCTGGTTCTTGTCGCAGACGTAGCGGCTGCACAGCAGCTCCGCCCAGTCCATCGTGTCGATGATGAGCGTGCCGCACAGGCTCGGGTCGGAAATGCACTCCTTGACCAGACCGAGCAGCATGACCCAGCTGGTCGGCTTGGGCGTGCGGGCGACGTCCATGTGCTTGGTGCCGCCCTCGGTGTCGATGAACAGCGGATTCGGGAACTGTGCGGCAAACGTAGACTTGCCGATGCCCTCCGGACCGTACACGACAACCTTGAGCGCGGTTTTCTGTTTTCCGCGGATGATCTGCATTAAAATGCACCTGCTTTCCATGTACTCTGCGGCTCGTCAGGTAAAGGCTGTTCCTCTCCCTGCACATAGCCGTCCTCGATGATGATGGAGCACTCGTCGCCGGTCGAAACGCGCGTTGCGATGGCCTGTAAGCCCTCGCTCTCCAGCCACGCACCGAACTCACGCAGCGTGCCGAGGTCCATCTGCTCCAGCTTGTCCAGCAGCACGAAGCCGCACTGCGGTTTCAGACAGCGCACAATAGCGGTCGCCACCCGCAGCTGCTCACTGCCGGACATATTATCCCATTTCTGGCCGTGATAGGTCAGTGCGCCGTCCGCAACACCGAGACCCTCCATCGGCAGCTTGGCGCCGTCCAGCAGGGCGCGCTTGTCCTCGCGGAGCTGCTCAATTTCGGCGGTCAGGCTGTCATACTGCTGCTGATAGGCACGGGCATCCTCCTCGGCCTTTTCACGGTTGAGGTTGTCGCGCACCTTGGCGTTGATGGTTTCGATGTCGGCAATACTGCGCTCCAGCTCCTCAGTGCTCTCGTCCACAAGCTGCTCGGCGGTCTTGCGTGCGGTGACCAGGTCGGCGGTCTTGGCGGTGAGTTCGTCCTCGGCGGTTTGCAGCTGACGGTGCAGCTCATCCACACGCGCGGTCAGGGTGCTCACCTGCTGCTCGAGCAGGCTTGCCATCGCCCGCTTGCTCTGGTTCTCGCCGTTGCGGGCAAGGATTGCCTGCTGCTGACGGATGAGGTCACTGGCGGAGATGAGTTCGTCCGGTGCATCCGGCCAGTACGGCTGCTCTTTCGCGTACTTGGCTTTCTGGTCGGCAATGCGGCCGATGGCAAGGCGCTCGTTGTACTGCTCCTGCTCTTTGCGTTCCAGTGCGGCAAGCTGTTCGCCCACACCGATGATGCGGAGCAGCGTGTCCGCCTTTTCGCGGTCGCTCGCCTGCATAAAGCGTGGCAGATCGAGTGCAAGCTGCTCGATAAAGGCGTTCAGCAGCTGCTGTCCGGCCTTGCTGCCCGACGGGTCGATGACCTTGAGGTCGCTGTTCTTGCCGCGGCGCTCGACGATCAGGCCGTTGGACAGCGTGACCTTGATGTGCGGCGGGATCGTGCTGCCCTCACGGGTCGCCATAGAGGGACGGAAGCGGTCGCCGCCAAGCGCCCATGCGATCGTGTCCAGCAGCGAGGTCTTGCCCTGGTTGTTGTTCCCGCCGATGATGGTCAGGCCGGTTGCGCTTGGATGCAGCTGCACCGCACGCACGCGCTTGACGTTCTCCGCCTCGAGCGAAGTGATCTTGATGGGGTCGGTCATGTTACATCTCCTCCAGCAGGCTCTTGATGATGTCCTTCGGCGTGCCACGGCGCAGCAGGTCGGCAATGTCGTCGCCGGTCAGCTTCGCGCCCTTGCGGACGAGTGCTGCATCGAGCGTTGCGTCCTCGCACGGCTCCGTGCCCCATGTCGGCGTGCCCTTGCTTGCGATTGCGCGGATCAGCTTAACACGGAACTCCTCGGCGGCGTTCTTGTCCTGCTCGCGCACGTTCGTGTAGATGGTCTTGATAGCGTAGCCGATCTGGCTGACTACCAGATCCATGCCGCCGGACAGCGCAACATCAGTGCGGTTGCTGTCGCCGTTTTCCGTACAGATAATCTTTACCATTGAAAATCTCTCCTGTTCATGCTATTATGTGGTTGAATACTTTTACCTGCCGCTGATTGGGATTGCCGTCCTGACAGCGGCGTTTTTCATGCCCGCACCTCGTCATACGCGATGATAGCGGCAATCTGGCAGACCGATTCCTCTGTGTTCGGGTGCTGCTCAACGAGGTACTGCATCTCGCGCACCTGCTGTTCGATAGAAGTCAGCACCTTGCGCCAGCAGCCGGACATCGTGACGAAATCGTCCACCTTGCCGACTACGTTGTCGAACGCCGTGAAGATCATGCGGTCAACATCGACCGGTGCTGCCTGCTCGACCGGCTCTTCTGCTGGTTCCGGCTCGGCCTCGACGGACAGCTCGGTTTCAGCTTCCTGCTCCGGTTCTGCCTCGGTCTCGGGTACCGGTTCGGTACTTTGCTCCGGCGTCTTGCTGCCAGCCCGCTGCCGTGCTGCCATGGCGGCCAGCTTGGTGATGACCTTATCGCGGGACACGCCCAGCGCCTCCGCGATCTCTGCCGCAGACTTGCCCTCGTCCCGCAGCGTTGCCAGCTGCTCGAGCTGCTCCTCCGTCCAGCGGAAATACGGGCGCTTGCTCGGCTTGATGCCGCGGCCGTGCTTTTCGGTGTCCTCTACGCCGAACTCGGATGCGACCGAGGCGAGGGTTTCTGCGAAGTTGTTGTTTTGCATTGGATTTCCTTCTTTCTAAATTTTGTTGTTCTTGAACCCTGCCGACTGCGTTACCCAAAGGTAAAACGTCAGCGTAGGAATGTAGAACGCGCGGTTGTGCGCGTTTTTCTTGAGCCAGCCCAGTCCGAATGGACAGGAACCGTGCTCCAGACAGGCTCTCAGGCTCTCTCCTGCCATGCCGAGGAACGCGGCGCACTCCTCAATCGGGATTTTACTGGGGTACTTCTCGCAAAGCTGTTCCAGCTCGGACAGCTTGGCGGTGATGGTGGTGGGTACGGTCATTTCTGACACCTCACTTTCTTAGATACCCTGACATAGCAGACGGAACGTTTCGCGGCCCTTGGGCGTGATGAGGGTCTGCGTTCCGGACCATTGGGTTTTCTCGTTAAAGCATTCTTTGATCGTGAACAGGCCATCGTTTTTGTCAGCGTAAGGCATGATCTTACCCTTCTTATCCCGATAGATGTATTTCTTCTCCAACAGGAAATTCACGAGTACCTTCTGCCCAACACCTAACTGGTTAGCCGTTTCGCGGAAGTTGGTTAACGTGTTGCGCTCAACCAGTTCATCGAAGTAATCCGACTTCGGCTGCATGATGGTGTTCTGGACCGTTGCCTTGGAAAGCTCGGCAGACAGCGTGTTGATTTTCTTCTCCGCAATCTGGAGTGCGCGTGCCATCACCTTTTCAGGACTGTTCCAGTCGCGCTCCAGCTGGAGGAAATACTGGCGGGCCTGCTTGCCCCGCTCGTTGCGCTGGAGCATACACAGCTCCTTTGCCATGTCGATGGTGATTTCGGCATCGTCTACGGTGCGTTTTACTTCGCGGTTGCCCTCGAATCGAACCTGCTCATTTTTGAGCGGGTTGAAATCGCGCCCTTTCGCAAAGCCATATTCGCGCATACGAGGAAACCAGTCCTTGTACGCCGTTTTCACCTCCAAGAACTCATGCAGTTCTCGTGCCGATACAGTCGGCTGGTCGGTGTTGTAGTTTACCTTGATAATGTCGTTCATGGATTTACATCTCCTTTTCATAATAAGAGCCAAATAATAAGCAAAATGGTTATTACGACTGCATGTAGTCCTTTCCGAAGCCAGTTGGTATGGATATTGTCGATTGTATACCACACCGTTTCAAAAATAAAAAAACTGATAACACACACAATAAACTCGATTATTTTGCTCTGCATCAGAGGCTCCTTTCATCTTCTCGCGTTTACGCGAGTTATGTCCCAAAAAAAATTTCTGTCCGTTCTTCATTGGTCAAAGACAGAATTTCCGCGATACGGGCAACCTGAGAGATCGTAAAGGTTCCGCCGCCATCGCCCAGCTTGCGATAGTATGTACTCTGGTCGATACCAAGCGCAATGGCCATTTTCTCTCCGGTCAAACCCTTTTCGACCGTCTTGCCTTTGAGCCTATTCACGTCGATATTCATTTCGGCTCCCTCCCTTCTTGCGTTTCCGCGAGTTCCTGACTATATGTTACTCGCATTTCCGCAATATGTCAAGGAAAATTTTCGCGTTTGTGCGAGTTTTTAATTTTATGTACTTGCATTTTTGCAAGTAGTGTGTTTTAATAGACTTATCAAAGATAGTAGGTGATATAAATGGATGTTGGTGAACGCATTAAGAACCGACGCAAACAATTAGGTCTATCCGCTGAACAAATCGCAGCAGAACTCGGCGTTTCCCCGGCAACAGTATATAGATACGAGTCCAACGAGATCATGAATATGCGAATCGACAAATTAGAGCCGATCGCTAAGGCACTGCACACCAGTCCCGCCTATCTCATGGGCTGGAGCGAGGAATCTTCTACAGCCTCCGAGGACACGAACCTTGTCACGATCCACTACGCCGGACCGGTAGCCGCACACTTCAACGCGACGCCTGATGATGCATACGAGCAGCGTGCCATCCCTGCCGAGTGGATTGGACGGCGCAGACCCGAGGATTTCTTTCTTGCCACGGTCAGCGGTGACAGTATGTACCCGCAGTTTCAAGACGGTGACGAAATTCTCTGCCTGCGGTGCAGCGATATGGGCGTTTCCGGCCGGATCGGCATTATGCTGCTGGGCGGCGATGAGGCCACTGTCAAGCGTATTGAATATAAGCCCGGTGAGGATTGGATCGACCTTATCCCCATCAATCCGGAATTTAAGCCCAAGCATATCGAAGGTGTAGACCTGGAACAGTGCCGCGTTGTCGGCCGTGTTATCAAGGTTATTCGTACGGTCGATCAAATATAAAGGAAGTGCATACTTATGGACATGAATACTTTAATTCCTGCAATTCTAGGAGCAAAAACCCTGTCTCCTATTTGTAAATCCTTAGGAAAAGCATTATACGAAAAACTTAATATGTTGATGCTGCCAAGCAAAGCAGCGCAAGATTTATTGATCGAACACTATAAAAATTCTGATGATCCTCCCGAACTTAAGGCATTCAAAATCAAGCATGTCGCAAAAATGCTAAAAGAATCTGGTAATCAATATGACATTTATAAAATTGCCCAAGGCGAATTAGATGCCCACCCTGAGCAAGATCACTCTGAAGATGTAGATGCTGAATGGCTATCACGCTTTATGGATTCCTGCAAGCATGTCTGCTCGGATGATATAAAGCTAATTTGGGGAAAGTTATTGGCAGAAGAATGTATGAAGCCAGATTCTGTTCCTACCCGTCTTCTGTCAATACTTTCGATACTTGACAGACGGCTTGCACGAGCATTTACTACATTATGCAGTGTGTGCTTAGAGGATGTATCTAACAACTTTACCCCCGTTATACGGAAAGATGTAGCGTTCTTTGGACGAATCGGACTTTCTTTCAGTGTGTTATCCGAATTAGATTCTATCGGTTTAATCAATTATGGCGGGGTCACTGGATTTACTTTAAACAGCACCGATCCTGCTGTTACAGAATTAGAATGTCTTTTCATATACAACTCGCATGTATATTCGATTAAATCGACTGACCGCAACATAGCGATTGGCGATGTCTTGTTAACATCTGCTGGTGAAGCACTTTGCAAAATCGTTTCTCGAGACATTTATCCCGAATTTGAATCTTTGATTCCTGAACTATTCAAGCAGTATAGCGTCACAAAGAAAGATAATGTCGTTTTTCTTAAGCAATCGACATTTTGACAAAAGGAGTGAAACCACTATGATGTATCCATTCTTAACCTTGGACGATGAAACCGAGATCGTCCATTCCGAAATGCTGCCCGATGAGCGCGTGAAAGTCTATATCGAAAAGCCGGATGCCAAGGACGGCTTCCACCATGCGACCTGCTATCTCCCAGCTTACGAATGGGTAGATGTGTTCGGCTTCTCCGATGAAGAGATTGCACGCTACCAGAAGATAATCGAATCAACTGCACACCTCATCATGCAGTTCTCGCGCGAAGGAGGCTTTGAAAATGCCTCAAATTTTTAAGATTGGTTCGTACTGGGTGTATTTCTGGGCGAACGAGAACGACCCGTTAGAGCCGATTCACGTCCATGTGTCGCAGGGTTCGCCGAACGCCAACGCAACGAAAATCTGGATCACACGCTCCGGTAAATGCTACCTGTGTCATAACCGTTCCCAGATTCCGCCGCGTGTGCTCCGTAACATCATGGCAATTATTGAAGCGCGAAGCGAGGAAGTCATCGAGAAATGGTGCAGCTTCTTTGGTGAAGCACGTTACTTCTGCTAAACTGGTCAAAATCGATCATGTTAAACAAATAAAAAAATCCCGCCCACCGGCTGCAACCGGCGAGCGGGACATGGGGTACTGATAAACCTTCCACAGCCATCAGTACCCCTATTTTATCACACCTTCACGCGATAAGAAAGGGGTTTTATTGTTATGCCAAGAAAAAAGCCAACACGTAAGGACAAACGGTTCGAGTACAAGATCACCGTCGGCCGCAATATCCACGGCAAGCCGCTGCGCAAGTCCTTTTACAGC
>OLFX01000926.1_pt1 | contig 39419 bp, 38 predicted proteins | sample 1605091 | NCBI WGS metagenome assembly OLFX01 (sample SAMEA3888906, study PRJEB22519) | human gut metagenome | biome: human gut; feature: human-associated habitat; material: faeces | place: Denmark | collected 2012 | reverse complement strand
AGCATATTTATTCTGCCAAATCAGCTCAGAAGAATTATGAGACTACTCGCTCAGAAAGTCGTTATCTGTAGATAACGTTGATCTTCCGAGAAAGGTCCGTTATCGTACCCGCTCACATAAGAAGCCTGTAAGAGTAGACAAGCAGTGTCATATAGGACGTACTTACGAGGATTTTGAAGCTTATCTTGCTGCGAATTCTGATATTCCGGTAGTGGAAATGGATTCAGTAGAAGGTCGCAAAGGCGGTAAAGTCTTGTTGACCATATACTTTAGAAATAGTAGTTTAATGCTTGCTTTTATCCGTGATAACAATACCGCCAAATCAGTTACAGAAATATTTGACTGGTTGTATGAACAGTTAAGACATGAAGTATTCACTAGCCTCTTCTAGGTGATTTTGACCGACAGAGGAAGTGAATTTACTAACCCGCTGGCAATCGAATTTAATAAGGGCAATGGTCGCAGAACACATATCTTTTATTGTGATCCACAGCGTTCTGATCAAAAAGGTGGTTGTGAAGTTACACATGAGATGATTCGTCGTGTGCTTCCGAAGAAAACCTCTTTTGATAACTTAACTCAGGATGATATCAATCTTATGATGAGTAATATCAACTCATATAACAGAAAAAAGCTGAATAACCAGTCGGCACACCAGTTGTTCAGCTTCATTAATGGCGAGGATATTCTTGACAAGTTAGGAATAAAATCCATTCCCGCTAACGAGATTAACCTTACACCTCTATTACTGAAAAAATAAGAAAACGTAGCGCCATTCGGAAGAAATACTGAACCGAATGAGGGGTGGAATTTAATCTTGCGAAAAAAGAAATAAAATTCGACCTCCGCCTAACGTGACTCTTTTTTCAGAAGATTAAGATCTCAAAAAAGAATATCAGCATATGAAGCATAAAACAACTTGTTTCTAATAGTAAATTCCAGTTTTGAAGAATTAAATGATTATATTTTTTCAGATAAGACGGATGAATTGTAAAATATCTTACTGTCTGCAACAAAAGTGTGATGTGTTTTTTGATTTGTATTTTCCCGACAATTGTATCATATCATGTTTTTGCCTGCGGAACAAGCATAACTATGAGAAAAACAGCTGCAGTAACCAGGTTACTGCAGCTGCTTTTCTCGATAAAATAGAGTTGCTGTCAAAAATATTTTTTCATCCGATACCGCCCAGCGCGATTCCAAGAACCAGTACCAGGATACACACCGGCACATAAACATATTTGCAGATCGGGTAAAACCAGGAGGTAAGGTGACTGCTTCGTCCTTTGTTTACCTGTTTTTCCACATACTCTTTTCCACATACCCAAAACAGCATGATACCAGCCAGTCCGGCTCCCAGCGGGCAGATGTAGATAGAAAGTACATCCATCCAGCCGGATACGATACCCTGGATCAGAATGGAAACAATCACGCCGATCACTGCGATCACCGCACATGCCGGTTTTCTCTCCAGATGGAATTTTTCCTGCACCGTTGCGATCGGTGCTTCGTACAGGTTGATCAGGGAGGTCAGACCCGCGAATAATACAGCAACAAAGAAAATTATCACAATGATCTTTCCTCCCGGCATATTTTTGATCAGATTTGGCAGGAAAATAAATAACAGTCCGGGACCGCCCTGATCGAGCTTTGCTCCGGTGGTTGCCATCGCCGGGATGATGACCAGGGATGCAAGCAGCGCAGCCAGTGTATCAAAGAATGCCACTCTTCCCGCAGCAGCCGGAATATTTTCTTCATCCGACAGATAGGATCCATAGATCAGTGTTCCGTTTCCCGCCACCGAAAGGGAGAAAAATGCCTGTCCCAGGGCAAAAATCCACGTTTTCGGATCGCCAAGCGCCTTGCCATCCACACGGAAGATATAGTGATATCCGTCCACAGCCCCCGGCTGAAATGCCACATAGATACCAAGTCCCACAAACAGCAGGAAAAATACCGGCATCAGCACTTTATTGACCTTCTCGATCCCGCCTCCGACACCGAACATCAGGATCCCCATAGCTGCCAGCAGGATCACAACCTGCCAGCCTGTATTGCCGAACGCAGATGCCATCGAACCGAACACAGCACTGAATTCGTCCACATCAGCCGGTGCCAGTGTCGCCCCGGTGAATGCGCCGACCGTATATTTTAAGATCCATCCCATAACGACCGTATAGCCGATCGCCATCGCCAGTGAGCCGACCACCGGGATCAGCCCCAGTGCTTCTCCCGGTTTTCTTTTTCCTTTTCTCTCACAGGCAATTCCGAACGCATCAATCGGACCGGATCTCGTTGCACGTCCGAATGTCATCTCTCCGATCACCCCGGTAAATCCGATCAGCGCCACAAAGATAAAGTACGGAATCAGAAATGCTCCGCCTCCATATAACGATACTCTGGTGGGAAACATCCAGATATTTCCCATGCCCACCGCCGAACCGATGCACGCCAGGATAAATCCCCACCGGGTATTAAATGATTCTCTTTTTTTCATCACATCTTCTCCATTTGTTTATAGTTTTGTAACTGTTCATTCTTCCACAGAATTATGTTTTTTACATATTATAAATCGTATTTCTCAGCAACCGCGTCATCCGGAAAGTTCCTGAATCTTTTTTCTGTGTCATCATAAGGATCGTCATCTGATCTTGCGGCGCATTGGTAAAATAGCAGCCGAGCCATCCGTCCCAGCCGTACTCTCCCTTGCTTCCCAGCGTTGTGGATCTGCCCGGGTTCACCAGCACACGCATGAAATTACCATAAGAAAATCCTTCCAGCCATGCCATACCTTCCCGTTCAAAGACTTCCTGCTGCTCTGCGCTCAGCACATGACCGGTCATAAAGCGTACCATCGCCGGACTGAGGATTTGTTTTCCCTTATAACTTCCGCCATTTAACAACATCTGTGCAAAATGAGAATAATCATCGATCGTAGACACCAGGCCTGCACCACCGGATTCGAATGCCGGGCGGCGATCCATCGCATTCCGGATACCCAGATGATTACCGGTATAGAGTAGCGACGGCTTTCCTTCGTTACACTCATACGTTTTCACCAGCCGGCTCTGCTTCTCTTCCGGTACCCAGAAGCCTGTATCCACCATTTCCAGTGGAGTGAAGATCTCTTTTTCCAGAAAATCTCCGAACCGCATACCGGAAACCACTTCCACAAGGGCACCTGCCACATCAGCGGAAGTTCCATAGCACCAGGAGCGCGCCGGCTGAAAGGCAAGCGGAATCTGGCCGAGACGGTTGGCAATCTCCACCGTACCATAAGCTCCTCCTTCTCCCTCATCAAGTCCCTGAATCACCTCGGCAAATAAGGCTTCTGTCTGTTTTCCGGTCAGATGATTGCCGTCATAGACCAGACCGGAGGTCATATTCACCAGATCCTGGATCGTGACATCCCGCCATGGCTTTTCCACATGTCCGTCTGCTGCAGCCACCATTTGTCCACAAAATCCAGGAAGATATCTACATACCGGATCTGCCAGATCGATCAGTCCCCGCTCCACCAGAATCATCACTGCAGTTGCGGTGATCGGTTTGGACATAGAATAGAGACGGTAAATACTGTCTCTCGACACCGGCTTTTTTGCCTCGATATCCGCATAACCGCTTTCCAGATACACGGTTTCCTTCCCTTCTTTTCTGACCATCAGAATCGCGCCCGGGATCTCTCCCCTTGCCACTGCATCATCAAGGATCCATTGCAATCGATTGATTTTTTCCTGTTCCATATTATGTACCCCTCCATATTATCTTCTCGCAGACTCTACGCTCTATTGTATACCAAAAAAGCCGTTATGCCTACGGTTTTTCGTACAACATAACGGTTTTTTGTATTTTTCTCTATATTTTTTATTTATTTTTGGTAATTCCCTGACCAATCAGATAGCATACAGCTGCTACCACCATACCATTAATGGATGCAATTCCCAGGTTTACAACATTTGCCACAACAGCTCCCAGGATCACACCGCCTACAGCGAACCAGTTGACTACTGCAGGTTTTGCGGTCGGATCTTCATAATCTTTCTTATTCATAAAGTAAGAAAGTACCAGGATGATACCTACCGGCGGCAGAGTGCAGTTCAGGATGTTCAGCCATTTTGTGAAGTTATAATACAACCATACAGAAAGCACAGTTCCGACGATACCGGATACCAGAACCATCGGTTTTTTCTTCTGATGAAAGATATTTGCCAGACCGAGACCTGCAGTATACAGGGCATTGTCATTGGTTGTCCAGATGTTCAAACCCAGTACCAGAACTGCCATGTAGAACAGATTCAGACGGATCATAACCTCGAAGATATCATTTCCGCCTACGAAAATATAGGCGATTGCTCCGAAGAAGAACATCAGGGAGTTTCCGATAAAGAATGCCACGACCGTTGCGATCGTTCCTGTCTTCGCATCTTTGGCAAATCGGGTAAAGTTCGGGGTTGCAGTTCCACCGGATACGAAAGATCCCACAACCAGACCGGCACCGCCAACGACGGTGAGCGAACCGCTGGATACGGCGAACTGATCCACGATCGTTCCGTTGCCCTGACGGATCGCCATGACCATAGCCACTGTACCGAGTACTGCTACCAGCGGCACTGCAATATAGCTGATCACCGTCAGAGAATCTATACCAAAGTAAGCGGAAGCTGTCATACACACACCGGCTCCGATAACAAGTGCCCACATGGCAGTTTTACTGTCACCGAATAATTCTCCTGCTACCGGAATCGCAAACATGGCGATACCAACACCGAACCAGCCGATCTGTGTAAAACTGATCATTGCAGAGGAAAGATAGGAACCTTTCTCTCCGAAGGCTTTCTGCGCAAGCAGATCCATGCTCATACCTGTCTTCGCTCCGACATACCCAAGAAGTCCGGTATACAGACCAAGGATTGCCCCACCAAACAGCAGAGATTTTAAGAATCCCCAGAAATCCAGTCCTGCTGCCAGCTGCTGACCTGCCCACATACTTGCGGAGAAGAAGGTAAATCCCAGCATGATCATAAACATGGTCACAAATCCCTTCTTTCCTTCCTCCGGTACGACGCGATCCGCATAATCAATGTCTACTTTCTGTTCTGTCTCTTTTTTCATTTGTTTTCTCCCGTCTCAGTTTGTTTCCATAACCTTATTTGTCTTTCGGCTGATTCCATTACAGAATATATTTACGCAGTGCACCGGTAAATTCATCAATCCGCTGCTGCGCCAGTTCTTCTAATGTAATGTTCTTCATGCTCTCCACATATCCCTGTTCCTGGCGATACAGCCATTTTGTATCGGCCGGACGAATCTTTTCATAATGGTTTGCATGGATCCAGTCTTCGTAACTGATCGGAAGTTCATAACCGAGTTTTTCTTCCAGTAAAGTTCCAAAATCAATCTGACCGGCGCGCTCTTTGATTCCGTTCCAGAACTCCAGCACTTCTTCTACATGCTCATGGATCTCGTAACGTCTCGCCCCGCCATCATAGATAATACATTTTTCAAACAGAGGGCTGCACATGGAAAGTGTCTCCCGACGGAATTCCGGAGCCACGATACCACCCTTCCAGTAAAAGTCCACATTCGGAAGATTGATGCCGGATACACCCTTATCTTCATACATACCGAAGATTCCTTCATAATATACCGTGATAAATCCTTCAAATTCCGGCCAGAACTCCCGAATATCCCGGGTCAGATCCTCCAGGATCTCGATACCCTTCGTTCCACCAATCGTAAAGATGATAATATTCCGAAGTTTTGCTCCGTGATTCCGGTAAAAATCGGTCACATAACGCAGACAGTGGATCAACGTCTCCCCACTCGCAATGATATCTCCGATCATCAACGTGCTGTCCGGTACCATCGTCAGCTTACTGTATTTGATCTCCAGTCCCGCAATCTCTTCCTCCTGAAATACACGCTCACTGGATAAGAAACTGATATCATGCACACGAATGTGCTCCCGGTAGCAGCTCTCCTCCAGCGGATAATTCAGCGCACCGCGAAGAATCGATAAGATATTCGCTGTTGTCACTTTCTTCTGTTCTTTCAGATAATATAACATCTGAGAAGTCGACGGAATCAGGCAGTTATAAACCTCATACCCGACAATCTCCGGTGTGTTCAGAAGCTTTCTCGTCTCCGCCTCCGAAACCACATAATACTCATTCAGATAATCTCCGCCATCCAGCCGATAGCAGGCAACACCCTGCTCGTCAAACTCCGGCATCAGTGTCACGTTTTCCCAATCTTTCTTCATATACTTATCCTCTTTTTCATAACCGCCATCACACAGTCGACCCACGATCCGCCGGTTACTTCTTTTCTATTTTCCATTTCTCACCCACCAACTTTTTCAACCAGATGGGCGTACTTCTTGAATATATTACAGATATTCCTTCCCCCCGTCAAGACCTATTTCAAAACAAGCAAAAAATCCCACCGTTTCCATACGTTTCCATCGATTCCGGCTGCTTTTCCTCATACACATGGTGAAATGTCTCCTGATTTTCTGCTGAAAATGTATCGGTTTTTCTTTGTTTTCTTTCGAAAATGTGTTAGAGTCATACCATACGCGAATACATCCCGAAATCTTTCTATTTCTGTATCCGCATCTTTTGTGTACAATGGGGGATTTTATTTTGGAAACTGTAGAAAAAGAACATAACCGTATGGCGTTAAATGTGGCGGCACTTGCCGGGGATATCCTGCTGGCGAGCGGAGCGGAGATTTTCCGTGTAGAGGAAACCATCAACCGGATCGCCCATGCCTACGGCATCGACTCGTGTGATCCGTTTGTCTTAAGCAGTGGTTTCTTTCTCACGGCTGACAGCAACTCGGATCAAAACTTTGCCTGGGTACGCCACATCCCGTTGAGTGCTACCCGGCTTGACCGTGTCACTGCGGTCAACCAGCTCTCCCGTGAGATTGAACACGGATTCTATACACCGGAGGAAGCCTATCAGAAGCTTCAGGATATCCAGCAGATGCCCGCCAAGCGGAATCTCTGCCAGATCCTTGCTTCCGGCGTGGGCAGCGGATGCTTCTGTTATCTCTTCGGCGGCGATCCGGTAGACTGTATCGTGGCTTTTATCGCCGGACTGCTGCTGTATGTCTATCTGCTGTGCGTGGTGAAAGGACAGCTTTCCAAAATCGCAACGAATATATCCGGTGGCATGTTTGTGACTTTCATCGCCGTCCTGATCTATCAGTTGGGACTTGGACATCATCTGAGTGAGATTATCATCGGTTCCATCATCCCACTGGTTCCCGGTGTGGCGTTTACGAATGGCATCCGCGATATTGCTGACCAGGACTATATTGCCGGTGCGGTCCGCATGTTGGACGCACTGCTTGTCACGTTCAGTATCGCAATGGGCGTCGGTCTTGTAATGATCGGGTATCACCATTTTGTGGGCGGTGCGATTCTGCCGTGATTCATGGGGTTCTATGAATGCATGGGTTTCTTTCGTCCCGGCGGATTTTATAAAACGAGATAACATACGCTTTGCGAAGCTTACTTATTGCTTGCGTAAATCAAATATATTTATCTATCTCTCAGGAGGTTATCTTTATGTCCGTACATCTGATTTTCGAATTTCTTACCGCTTTTGTCGGTACGATCGCTTTCGCCCTGCTCTTTCAGGTGCCAAAGGAATATTATGTAAACTGTGGTCTGGCCGGAGGCTGTGGCTGGATCTGCTACAAGTTACTGCTGGCTGGCTGCGGGCTCTTCGGTTCCACCTTTTTTGCCACGGTTCTTGTCGTTTTTCTCTCCAGACTCAGCGCGGTCCGGCGCCACTGTCCGGTGACGATCTTTCTCATTGCAGGCATCTTCCCGCTGGTTCCGGGAGCAGGGATCTACTGGACTGCCTATTATGTCGTGACGGATCAGCTGGCCAAAGCTTCCGACCGTGGATTCCAAACTTTGAAGATCGCGGTGGCGATCGTGCTTGGCATCCTGTTTGTCTTTGAATTTCCACAAAAGTGGTTTCGCTGGGCGGAGCGCGGTACGGCTGCCGGCAACTGATCCGCACACAGCACTTTTTCAACTGCAATCTCCCACGACCGACACAGAATCCAAATACATCCAGCAGTGTTCTACGCATCTTATGTAAGCAAATTGATTCACCAGATCAATTTTTAATATGCAATGCATCAAAAAAACATGCATACAGGATTTTTTCGCTTCTGTATGCATGCTTTTTCTTTGTGGTGATATAATTTTACAATTTTATTTTCGCATTATGGCTTTTCTGACATTTCTACGGATACGCTTCGGTATTTCTTCTCTGTCCCCGCAGATTCTTACGCTTCCACAACTACCTTGCAACCCGAAAGGCTCCTCACCGTATAATTTCCATTTCCGCCTTCCACATGCAGGTGAATCTCATCTCCCACACGTTTCGCAGTCACCGTCATCACCGTCTCTCCTTTCAGATCCGGTATCTCAGTTTTCGCTTCGGCTCCCTCATCAAACGCGGATACCAGAAGGCTAACACCATCCGCATAATCATAATCCGGTTTCTGGTCATTATTGCCCAAAGCAAGCACTGTATTTGGACGGATCATCAGTGGCAGACTGTGATAATCATGCGTCTCTTTCTGCCATTTTCCTCCACTCACCTCTGCTCCGGTGATCAGATTATACCAGGTTCCCTCCGGCAGATAATACTGCACTTCACCGTTCTCTTTAAAGATCGGAGCCACCAGCAGAGAATCGCCGAACATATACTGCCGATCCAGGGTATCACATGCACGATCCTCCGGGAAATCCAGGAACATCGGGCGCAGCACCGGACGGCCTTCTTTGTGTGAACGCACAGCCTGCCCGTACAGGTATGGCATCAGACGACATTTCAGATTGACAAATTCCCGCAGAATATCACATGCCTCTTCATCAAACATCCACGGCACACGGTAAGAAGACGAACCGTGCAGCCGGCTGTGAGAACTTAACAGGCCAAACTGGCACCAGCGTTTGTAGATGTCCGCCGGTGCGGTACTCTCGAATCCACTGATATCATGACTCCAGAAACCAAATCCACCCAGAGACAGAGAAAGTCCTCCACGAAGAGTCTCTGCCATGGAAACATAGCTTGCAGAACAGTCACCGCCCCAGTGTGCCGGGAACTGCTGACCACCGACGGTGGCAGAACGCGCGAACAGTACAGCTTCGCCGGTTCCTCTCTCACGCTCCAGTAATTCGAAAACTGCCTGATTATACAGATAAGTATAGTAATTATGCATTTTCACCGGATCGGAATGGTCAAAATACTCGATTTCTTTCACCGGGATTCTCTCACCAAAATCAGTTTTAAAGCAATCCACGCCCATATCCAGCAGCGTCTTTAACTTTCCCTGATACCATGCCACAGCATCCGGATTCGTAAAATCAACCAGTGCCATACCAGGCTGCCACAGATCCGTCTGCCATACGCTTCCGTCTGTTTTCTTAACCAGATAGCCATGATCCTTTCCCTCTTTGAACAGACAGGATTTCTGTCCGATATACGGATTGATCCATACACAGATGTGAAGCCCGCGATCATGATACCGTTTCAGCATGCCTTTCGGATCCGGGAATGTCGCGGGATCCCATTCAAAGTTACACCACTCATAGGCATCCATCCAGTAGCAGTCAAAATGGAACACATGCAGCGGAATCTCCCGGTCTGCCATGCCCTGAATAAAACCGGAAGTGGTCGCCTCATCATAATTCGTAGTAAAAGAAGTCGTCAACCACAATCCGAACGACCATGCCGGCGGCAGTGCCGGTTTTCCGGTCAGTTCTGTGTATTTTTCTACGGTTCTCATCGGCGTTTTTCCACTGATCACATAATAATCCAGACGTTCCCCCTCCACGGAAAACTGGACCCGTTCTACCTTCTCACTGGCGATCTCATACGCCACATCGCCCTCGTTGTCCACCAGGATACCGTAGCCTTTATTTGTCACATAGAACGGGATATTTTTATAGGCAATCTCACTGGCAGTTCCGCCATCCTCGTTCCACATCTCCACTACCTGTCCGTTTTTTACGAACGGCGTGAAACGTTCCCCGAGTCCGTAGACATATTCATCCACATCGAGGAACATCTGCTCCAGCATATAGTTTTTCCCGGTTTTTGTGTTCTGCATATAGGCAAGATTCCGGAAACTCGACTCTGTGAGGAAAGTATCTCCCTCATAAAATGCCATCTTGTATCCATTCGGTGCTTTATCGATCACCGCTTTCAGAGAGCCCGTCTGATAGATCAGCTGCTCCTCATTCTCCTCGATCCGCACATGCGCATCGCCGGTATAAATCTTTGCAAAAGGTCCGTTATATACGGCTCCGTCATGATGCACCGCAGACACTTTGATCACACCGTCCATCGGACTGGACAGTGTCACCGTCAGAAGCGGGATATTCAGACAGCTTCCCCGATCCACAATATGGGAACACGGCAGATACATCGTCAGTTCCTGCCCGTATACCCGGTGACTTCCGTACTCTACTGCATAGGCAGCTTTCATCTCATCACGAAGCAGCCAGTAACCATTGGTAAATTTCATAATTTCCTGTCTCCTTTACATTATGTTTGTAGCCCTCAGAAATCTTCTCATTTTTTTCAAACGATTCTTCTTTTATTATAGAAATTTCCCACATAAAACACAAGATTCTCACTCACTTTTCTTTGATTTTTCGTAACTGTTCAGTACCTTCACAGTGGACAGTGGCTACTGAATAGTTACGATTTTTCATAATATTTAGATTTTACTTTCCTTGCCAAATCCCGGTATCTGTGTATAATAAACCTCAGAATATAATCATTCGGCATATTCGCAGTTACGAGAGTAAAAAACCTCGCAGAACTCTATCTACTAAATGGTTATACAAAGACACATAAAGGAGAGACTCTAATGGAAAATATTAAAATCGGATATATCGGCCTTGGATGCCGCGGAAAAGATCTGCTGGAAAATATTGTTCTGGCTCAGAAAGAACAGGTTGTCGCTGTCTGCGATGTTTATGAAGATCGCGCCCGGGAAGGAGCGAAAGTAGTGGAAGCTGCCGGACAGCCGACGCCTTTTGTATCTACCGATTATAAAGATATTATCGCAAATGAAGAGGTAAATACGATCATCATCGTAACCGCCTGGGAATCTCATGTAGAGATCGCCCTTGCTGCCATGTATGCCGGAAAAGCCGTAGCCATGGAAGTCGGTGGCGCTTACTCTCTGGAAGACTGCTACAAACTGGTCGATGCTTATGAAAAAACTAAAACACCGTTCATGTTCCTGGAAAACTGCTGCTTCGGCCGCCGCGAACTGATGGTATTAAATATGGTAGAACAGGGTGTTCTCGGTGAGATAGTTCACTGCGCCGGTGGATATCAGCATGATCTGAGAGACGAAATCGCATTCGGAAAAGAGAACAGACATTACCGCCTTAGAAATTATCTGTCCAGAAACTGCGAAAACTATCCGACTCACGATCTGGGACCGATCGCCAGGATCCTGAATATCAACCACGGAAACCGGATGCTCACCCTTTCTTCCTTCGCCTCCAAGTCCGCAGGACTCCATGAGTTCATCATGCAGAATAAGAGCGATGACGAAAGACTGAAACAGGCACATTTTGCCCAGGGTGATATCATCACCACAATGATCCGCTGTGCCAACGGAGAAACCATCCAACTGACCCTCGACACCACCCTGCCGAGATACTACAGCCGTAACTTCACTGTCCGCGGAACCAAAGGCATGTACGAAGAAGCCACCGATTCTGTCTTCATCGACCGCAAAGAAGACCGCGATCACGATTTTGACTGGAGAAAAGAGTGCAGCGGAAATGCTGATACCTACGCCGAAACCTACGATCATCCGATCTGGAAAAAATTCCTCGAAGAAGGCGTCCAGGGCAGCCACGGCGGCATGGACTGGCTGGAATTCGAACAGTTCTTCCAGTGCCTGCGCGAAGACAGCCCGATGCCGGTAGATGTCTACGATGCAGCTTCCTGGATGGCGATCACAGCCCTGTCCGAGATGTCTGTAGCCAGAGGCGGTGCTGTCGTTGATATTCCGGATTTTACCAACGGAAAATGGGTGATGGGTCTGGACACAGCCGGTGAACGGTAATCCATATGAACATAACTTTTTCCATATAATTTCAGCATAGAAAAACAGTGACGGTTGGTTTACATAAAGTCAACCGTCACTGTTTTCTTATAACAACGTTCTATTTGCTCTCTTATTTTCGGATCGCCGAAACAAATCTTGATGTGATCTCCGCAGGTCTTGTGATTGCCCCTCCGACTACCAGAGCAAATGCACCCGCTTCCAACGCTTTTTTTGCCTGTTCCGGGTAATGGATATGTCCTTCTGCAATGATCTTTGCAGGGCATTTTTCGGAAAGTTCATGGATAAATGCATAATCGATATCGTCGCATCCTTTTGTCTCCGGTGTGTAGCCACGCATCGTAGTACCCACAAAATCAGCCCCCGCCTCGGCACATGCGATTCCTTCTTCCAACGTCGCACAGTCTGCCATTACCAGCTGCTGGGGGTATTTTTCTTTGACCGCACGGATAAATTCCGGCGCACTGCTTCCGTCCGGGCGTCTGGAACCGGTTCCCTGCACTGCTACAATCTCCACACCACATGCGACTAAGGCATCCACCTCTTTCATCGTCACCGTAATATACATTGGTGTTCCTTCATAGTCTTTTTTAATAATTCCGATCACCGGAAGATCTACTACTTCTTTAATTTGTGTAATGTCCCGTACAGTATTGGCACGGATTCCGGCTGCTCCCGACTGCGCTGCTGCTTTCGCCATCAATGGCATGATGCCTCCTTCTTTTGTATACAATGGCTCATGCTCCAAAGCCTGACAGGAGACAATAAGCCCTCCCCTGATCTGTTCAAATATTTTCTGCTTCTCCATCCTTTAATTCCACCTTTCCTCTCTTGCCCAAACACAAGATTGTCTGCAAAACTGCATTGTGAAAATTTCTTTTCTTTTTCAAACACGCTCTAGTTAATCATCATACTCTTCTTCCCAGTAATCATAGGCATCGTCATATCCATCATCATAATCATCGTCTCCAAACTCTTCTGCCCACTCTTCCGCAAAATCATCGGGATCATCGTAATCATCCACATCGTAGGGATCTGTTTTTTTCAGGGAACCTGAGCCACCGGAATGTCCCAAGAAACTGCCGGAACCGGATCCTCCGGCATGTCCGGAAGCACTTCCGGAATTACCGCTACCGTCCGAACCGGCACCGCTTCCGGATCCATTTTTCTCTTCCTCCGGATAGATTTTTCCCCGGTTCGTATAAAGTTCATACCCGTCTTCTCCCTGCTCGATTCTGTAATACACTCCGTATTCCCTGGAGATTGTCAGTTCGCCCTCCGGGTCTCTTTCATTGATCTTTACAGCATATTTTCTGTCTCCGACAAATATTTTATAGAAGCCATCTCTTTCCACCGGTCGCTGATCTTTTACTTTGCACTCCTCTTTCAGCAGTTCCACAAAAGGATCATAATTTCCATCCTTTGTAGCCTCTTCGAATATAGAATCTATGGAGTCACAGTAATAACTCAGTTCATAATAAAAATACTGATAGTCGGAATCACCATCCAAGAAATTATAAGTATCAGAGTACGTTCTCTGATTGCATTGTTCATAACATACTCTGAGATCCTCGATTCCGGCGGCCCGCATCTTTTTTTGCAGGCTGATCCGGTAATTTTCCATATATTCCTTGGCCTGCTCATATGCTTTCTCATCTGCTGCTTTTTCATCCAGTTCCTTCTGTTCTTTTGCTTCTTCCTGTTCTCTTCTGCTCGTATTATCCCACTGGATACATTTGTAAAATCCAAAGATAAACAGGAAAATGAGGCAGATGCATCCTATGTTTACTGCTGTTCTTCTTTTGTACATATTCTGACTGTCACAACCCTTCTCTGTAGATCCGGTTGATTGTTGCCTGTGCATGTTCCAGTTCTTTTTTCTGAATGATCGCATTCCGGTCACTTAAGATAGCCAGCATCTCATCCACTACATCTTCCGGGCGTGGGTTCGATACCCGGTACAGATATCCCAGCATCCTTGTTGCGGTATAATCCGTATTCATCTGCTTATATGCAATCTCCCGGCAGAAATCATCGGGATAGCCTTTTTCCTTCAACGCGTAATATAATACATCTGTTCTTGCTTTTTCCATATCTGTCCTTTCTGTGTAAACCGCCCTTACAAACATAGGGTTTCACGTTTTTTCTCAGTATAACATATTCCACATCGATTCGATACTTAATTTATTTCGCACAACCCTTCTGTTGCTGCTCACTCCATCCTCGCAACACGCTTCGCCGGATATTGTCAGTGAATTCACTTTCCTCTCTCATCCTCTATTCATATTCCGGATTTCCCCGGATACGACAACAGCGTACGGAATACTATCCGTACGCTGTCGCAACACCGGCCTTTCCCGACCGGTTTCTTATTCATTTGTATCCGTGAATAGCAACGGCTATTTTACTTCATCCAGCGCTTTGCACTCGCGCTCACGGGCTTCCCATGGCTCATATGGTTGTTTCAGTTCTGCGATCAGATCCCGACCATGTTTCTTCAGATAAGCGATACGGATCAGAATGTAGATCACAAACAGCACAACCGCACCCAGGATCATCAGCCATACCGTCATACCAAGCGTACTGATCATCGCATAGGCCAGATAAGCCGCAACGATAAAAGCAAAGGCAGACAGCGCATACACCAGTCCGATCGCCATCTTAAAGGTAGAGTGATTACATGCATGAGGATATTTCTTCTTCAGGAAGAACGGCACCATACAAAGCACGATATCAGACAGGGCATTGACAAAGGAAAATACCGTCATCAGCACACCAAAACTGGAACCGGTGGCAACACATGCAATCGAAAACAGCATAACGAAACAAAGAATCACCGGTGAAACACCGTTTTTATTCTTTTTCGCTACAAATGCAGGGAACAGATCATTGTCTGCTGCCGCCTGGATCTGCGCACAGGTTAACATAATAACCGGAACCATCGAAGTCAGAACACCAAACAGCGGACCTCCTACGATAAAAAATGTCAGAAGACCGGAAGGCAGGAATATTTTTCCCACCTCTGAGCGCCGGAACCACCAGCGGAAAGCACCTTTACATTCCAATATGTTTCTATTAATACAAGACAAGAGCATCTTATGGTCGGACCTATTACACTTTACATTCCAATATGTTTCTATTAATACACAGACCGGCGAGATGGTCTTGTACTGCGAATGACTTTACATTCCACTATGTTTCTATTAATACTGAAAAAACCTGCACGTTGGGCTGGGCACAGAATTACTTTACATTCCACTATGTTTCTATTAATACGAAAACGAAAAAATTATATCATGCGTCCCATACACCTTTACATTCCAATATGTTTCTATTAATACCCCGCTCCTCTGAACCACCGATTAATTCTTCCATATTATACCATATTTTGTCGACCATGGTATTTTTTTATCTTTTTATTTATTTCGATATAACACGGTTCACCGGAAGCACTATTTTGCTTATGTTTTTCACGTTTGTCGACCTCTCGTAGTTTTATCTCTATCTCAGGTCGACAATCACAAGATGAAACTGGTCAGGTCATCTTTTCTGCCCCAGAATTCCTTGTCCATCCATTTTTCCTGACGTGATTTGAAGAGAATAACAGAATCCAACTCCGGATCGATATACTGTTTCAGTTCCTGCTGCAGGCTTGCCAGCTGCGCTCTGCTTATCTCCCCTTCAAATACAGAGTTCTGGATGTGTGTTAAATATCTTTTACATGTCTTGAATATTTTTGACCATCGCTTAGTTCCATGGTCTTCCTGACTTACATCATATACTAATACGATATACATACTTCACCACCATATTCGAAATCCCTCATACTCTTTTTCGCCAATCAGATGCTTAATTAATTTATACGCTTCCAGATGAATCAGGTACTGATAGGAGACCTGTCTTCCCAGTTCTTTATGCATCACCGTTTTCTTGAGCCGACTTTCCAGTTCCGACACGATAAGTTTGGAGGCATCTTTTTTCAGATGAAGAAAATTCAGTTCTTTCGTAAAACTGTTTTCCGTGATCTGATTCCGATTCAACAGGGAAAAAATCAGCCGGTCACCAATCAGTGGCTTAAACACTTCTGCAAGATCAAGACTTAAAGAAAATCTTCTCTCCCCCGGTTCATGCAGGTAACTAATGGTGGGATTTAGCTGAGTACGGTAGAGTTCTCCCAGCACCTTGGTATAGATCAGCGTATTTACGAAAGAGATCAATGAATTGATCATATTATCCGGGGGATGCATCACACGCTTTTCAAACGATATTTCCTGATTAATGATAATATTCCACGCAGCATAATATTGTTTTCGGATATTACCTTCCACACCCATCAACGATTCGATTGTAGTCGTACTGCCAATCTGTTTTCGAAACGAATCCACTTCTTTCATATAAACAGAAACATCTTTCCCTCTTCCATTATAATATCTGAGATTACGATAAATATTATCCGCCGCAGCCTCGATAAATTTTCTCGCCAACACAATCCTTTTCTCATAATCCGTGTAATGTTCAACCTGTCTTACCAGCAATCTCCCTGCCAGCAACGTTTCCCTCGGATAATAACTTCCCGTATAAAAATTATAGTAATTGAAAAAATGCACCGGAATCCCATATTGTGAAATATAATTGATGAAAGCTGTATTGAAAGACATTTCCGACATCACATAAATATCAGAAATCCGTTCAACCGGTATATCTCTCTTTTCTCCATCGTGATTCGTAAACTGAAGTGTGTTATCTTTTCGTTTTAAGTCCCCGTTATTATAAACATAAAAACTTTGTTTCATATCACTCACCTCGTATTATATAAAGCACAAATCATAATACGCACATTTCTTGCATATTTTCTTATTACAATCATCCGGTGGTATATTCCTCTTTTTTATCTGTGTAGTTTCACAGATGATTTTTTCTATTTCCCCGCAGTCTTCATCTGTAAGCTCCACACTCATTGTCTTTTTTAATAATGGGTAATCGATTTTTCCTTTCATTCCGGTCACACCACGCTGCTGCAGGTAATACAGATAGTATTTCATCTGCCAAATCCCTGCTTCTTCTACAGACTTACTCTTTTTCACCTCATGCAGCTCTCCGAATTCTTTCATAAAATCAATGTTGATTATCTGATCAATAGAAATGTGTTTGTCATTCTTTTTGTAACTGCTCTCGTCCAACAGTTTTCCGAGTAACACATCTTCGTTCTCCGTCTCCATTGTGATTTCATGACAGAAGTACCAGAGTTTTCGTTTGCAGACGAAGTAATAATATACCATCATACCAGTTATATTTTCTTTCACGTCGTACCTCCTATAAAAAGATACTATCTGCCTTCTCTCCAAGCAAAAGACCTCGTCCTTGCAGTGTTTCACAATCAAACTCATAAACAAACTGTGTTCGATGGATGTCTGTCGAGCCAATTGCTGCCTTATCTATTCCATCCGGATGTCCAAAACAGGTCCTCAGATTGATTCCCATGGTTAAATCCTGCAACTTTGTCCGAATCTCCTGCTTTCTCTCTTTTGATAGATATCTGTCTTCTATTTCTTCAAACAGTTCTTGATTTTCTTCATAGATGGTATCCGGAATGACCGTAATGCTCTTGATATCGCGCACCTTCGCTTCCGATAGAGTATATTCCGCCGGATGGATCTCCGAGAATTTCTCCATACAGTCTTGAATTTTCCTGTAATATTCTGTATTCCGTATCGCTTCTGTCCGATACACTTCATTCATATATTTCGTCTTCTGTTTTTCTGAAAAAAGGATATCTTCATACTTTTTCAGCTTTTCCAGCGATCGCTGATACAAGTTCTCCTCGTAAATACTTCCGCTTCCATTTTTGTTATCATATACAAAAATATTGGAAAGTTCAGGAATCCTTCTTCCCTTCCGGTTACATCTTCCCATACGCTGCAACAAGCTGTCTGCTGTACACATTTCCGTGTGCAGAATATCAAAATCGATATCCAGACTGGCTTCAACGATCTGCGTGGTGACCCAGATCCCCACTTCATCCGATTCTGAAAACTCCATAATCTTTTGTTCCAGTAAATTACGGTCTCTGCGAATAAAACGGGAATGTAACAGCCACACAGAATCGTTCCTTTCCCGCAGTTTTTCATAAACCTCCTGTGCTCTGGAAACGGTATTACAAATCACCAGTACTTTTTTGGTTTTCCCCTGTTCTGCAATCTCATCCAGATGCATTTCCGAATACCGGATGCTTACCTTATGCCGAATCGTAATATCCGGATTGTCTGTAAAGTCTGCAAACAAACACTGATCTGCCAACCCGTATTGTTCCATAAAATCTTTCAGTACAGGTGGAAAAGTTGCCGTAATAATCGCATATCTGCCGCCCATTTGCTGGATGGTTTTCAGACCGTATAAGATCGTAGCAATACTTCTTGGATCATAAGACTGTATTTCATCTATGATCAGCTTGGAATACTTCAAAGTTGCTGCAAAGATCTCTGTCCCCAGCGCCCTGTAAACAAACGTAAACAACTGGTCGATCGTACACACAGTAACAGGATTCGCTAACAACTTTGCCTGTTCCTGTTTTTCCCAGGCAGATCCCGGATTTTCTTTCAGATACATCGCCATGCTGTCCGAATGCAGAATCGCCGCATGTTCATAACCATATCCACTTTTTATTCTGGAATAAATTGCATTGGAAGAAACTTTCAAAGGCAGCGTATAAAATCCTTTCTCCCCGTCAAGCCATAACAAAGCGGCTTCTGTCTTTCCGGATCCGGTAGGTGCAATAACAACAAGGTTATCATCTGTATGCTCTTTCATGAACTGTTGGGCAGACCGTAAATCCTTTCCTTCCAGAAAACTCTCCACTTCTTTTTTCAACCTTTTTTCCCTGATATCACACGCCAGTTCCGCACTCTCATATCCGGCACTGACCGTATAATCAAACTTATTCAGCAATCCTTTTATGAGAAGATATTCATTCCAGACTGCAGGATCACATAGGAACTTCCCACTATATCCGTTATTGTGAAACAGAAGATGGTTCAAGTTGCTGCAGTACAGTTTTGTTCTGGTCTGTCCAAGATAATCACTGATCTCTTCCAGATAATATTTCTTTCCATATGTACGAAGCTCCGAACTGTCTTCCTGGTCTTTTCTCGTATGGTGATGATAGACTGCCGTGACAAAAGCCCCAAAATCATCTTTCGTAAAACTATCGTCCATTGCAAAGAATTCGTTTTGTGACAGAGTAACTGCGCTAAGGTGTCCATGAGGGATCTGACTGATAGATTTCACATTTAACTTCCGTTCTCCGGCAAGTTCCGGATTTATCATTGCCTGAAAGACCAGATTCGCCTTCCCCCAATCATGAATGCAGCAGGCTTCTATGACCAGCCGTTTCTCTTTTTCAGAAAAATACCGGCCATATTCTTCAAAAAACGCTTCAGCACACCGCACAATATCTTCCTGATGGCTATTCAGTGTTTTTTGTTCTTCTTCCGGTTCTTTTATCGGTTTCCCCCGCTCTTTATCGGATAATCCCCTTTTCTTCGATTTTGCATAGTATTTCATTCCCACGCCTTTCTGACCTTCTTTAACAGAACACTAACGCTGCATCTTCCTCGAAATCGTCCACGTAGGCACCCTGCCCCAGTGTATTTCCTGCAGGATAATAAAAAGCATTGACTCTTCCATTTTCCTTTTTCCACCGCCGCAGACCCTGTTTGGTAATCTCATATTCCTTTGTCAGATGGTACACCGTCATACGACTTTTCTCAATCCCCAGTGTCTCTGCCATCGCTACCGGTATGTACATATCCCGCTTGAGATCTACTTCCTCTTCCTGATGAATTTTCACAATGTCAACCCGTTCGATATCCAGGAGATCCTCATATCTTCCCAGGGATAAATACCTGCCCGGATATAGAAGAGATTGATATACATGTGCAAAATCTTCCTCTGCCGGAATAATATGAATCACCATGTGATTATCACAGACCAGTTCTACATTCGCGATCCCCTTAAACACACCATATTTTCCATCCACACACAGCTGATGTCTTCCCTCTTCATACTTCGTACCAGAAGAAAAGGAATATCTGGTATACAGTTCCGACACCATTCCGCTGTTTGTTCCCTGAATACACAGTTTCATCGGATGAAATTCCCGGTATCCGCAGGCCGCATGGATCATTCCAAGCACCGTAGAATACGGAGGAAGCGGGAATGTCTCTTTTATGATAAAGCTGCTCGGTTTTCGATAATTTACCAGATTCTGAAAACACTGAACTCTAATTGCTTTCTCCATAATACTGTTCCACTTCCTCTTTTAAATGTCTGAATGCTGCACCTACGGATTCTCCGGATAATTTTCCCCGGATCTCATTTTCATTGTCAAAAGTTCCTGTTACGACACCGGTAAATGTGTGGGTACGAATCGCGTCATCCTCTAACAGTTCCGCCAGAGTTTCTACATTGATCTGATCATTTTCTATCCGGATCCTGTTTTCAAAAAATGGATTTCTCCGTTCATATCTTCCCCCGATCGCAAACAATGGGCTCAGATTTTCCCTTCTACCTTTGATATCCCGATACAAATACTGCACGGTATCCAGAAGTGTTTTCACACGATCTGCTTTTTCTTCTCCTGTGATCTGCACTTCTCCGTCAATCCCTACCCGGTCCAGATCGACCGTTATGGTATAAGTATAAAATGATCGCTGAATTTCGCTCTGTGCAATTCCATTCTCCAGCTTTCCTCTTGCTGCCAGTCCCATGTTAGTTAAGAACTCCAGATTACCCAAAAACGGCTCCAGTGCAATAGCATTACTCAGTCTCACTACAGCGCTTCTTGTAGACGCTCCGCCTTTCTGATCGCCATCCTTTGCCGCTGTCTTCATATAGCCGAACAGATCGATTTCCGGATATTCCGCAATCGTTGCAGACGGTGCAAACTGAACCACACCGCTTTTTCCGTCCACCGGAGTCTGATCCCAGTTTGCCTGCCGGACAATGTTATAACGCATCGCCTGCCTGGAAATATACGAATACTGCTCGTGGTTTCCTCTTGACATTTTCTTTAATGTAGAAATATTTCCGATTCCCTCTCCGTAATTGGCACTTTCCGCAAGAAAAACCATAGTTACTGTCAATCCTTCTCTTCTCATTGTTCTACCTCTTTCTTTCCTTCATAACATCCAATCAGTCCTAAAACAAATGCGTATCCATACTCCGAAAATTTTTCTTTGTCCTGTAACATCCGAATCATCCCATTCGGTATCAGGAGTTTTTTCCGATCCATAGGAACTGTACAGTCTCGCAACGATATCCATAAATTTCTCTGTATTTTTTACCGACAGCGCATTAAGCAGCTGATACTCGATACCACGCAGACTATCTCCGGTCGTGTCTTTTTTTGCGGTCATGATCGCTTTTCGTAATTCCGAACCGCTCTTTTTCATACTGATGCAATACATAAGAACCTCCTTCTCTTCTTCTTTTTTGTAACTGATCTCTGTTCCCTTCTGAATCTCATATACCCAATGTATATGAAAGTTTGATGCAGCATTCCCTGCAATGGCTTCTCTCAGCAGGGAATCTAACAAAATATACTGATTCTGATGGCCCAACAGGTTCATAACAGCCTGTTCATGCACATTTACAAAATCATTTCTAATCTTTGTGAACGGATACTGACCAAGATTTTTCAATGCTTTTTCTACATCTTCCCTTTTCAGGATATTCAGTATATCCTTGTTGATAATAGAAAGTTTATATCTGTCCTTATCCCCGGTTCCACGCAGGATCACCTGAATATTGGAAAGTTCCTGTCTTTTCTCATTCAATATGATATTCAGAGTTTCCGCAAACCACTGGGAATATCTCTGATTCTCTTCTTTTTCTCCTTCCAGACTGCTTTTCCTGTTTTTGGAATTTGCTGCCAGCAGAGTGAACATATCACTGTTATTATTGACAAACACAAATTTATTGGCAAACAGTCGGAACCCAAGCGGACTTGCTGCATACAGAAACGTACAGACCGGACACAGGAACGCATCCACATTACAATTCCAGAACGCAGACCGTTTTCTTGTAAAATCGTCCCCGACTTCCTTCATAAATGCGATGGACACTTTCTCTTTTGTGGTTACAGGTTCTCCACAGTCAATACACAGATCCTTTGCTTTTGTATGATCTGTCATAAAGTATTTTCGGAATGGTTCTGAAAAATCTTTTTCAAACTGTTCCCTCATATCTTTTTTTGCATTCGAGCGAAGCAGAAAACTTTTTCCATCCCAGAAACGATTGATATAGTTGTAGACTACACTTTTCATAATAAACGTCTCTTTGCATTTCTCCTGCTCCAGAAACACCTGTAATTTCGAAAGCCTTTCCAGTAATTCTTCCGCTGTCATTTTATCAATCAGTTTTTCTTTTTTCAGTGTTATATAAACTTCCGGATGTTCGATCTGATCTTTGATATTTTCAAAGCCGGCCTGGTAACTGTTCGAGAGCAGTTTGTCATTGATAAATTTCAGATCATCCTTTTCGGTCTTTCCCGGATTCCATTTTTCATTCTGAATTTTCCCGATACAGCACTTGATTTTCTCCATTACGCCCTGGTAAACAGTAAACCTTCCAAAATTTTGCACACATGCCCGGAAATACAGACTGGTCCAGTCCGCATTTTGAATAAATTCGTAGTTCAGCCACATCTCCTGACCGTCTTCCGATATGCCAAAGTCAACACCTTCCTGCGCCTTTGCGCAATCCAGTATATATTTCAGCCCGACGATTCCGGCGTTTTTCAGAAAATCACCTGGCGTAATTGCATATTTTTCCATAAAATATCACCTCTCTCTACCAGACGATTTCCCATTTCCCATGGCCTTCCGATCTGCGGCTTCCAAGTCCTGCAGAGTACAGGAAATCTAAAAGCCGGGGCGTTCCCTGTAGTTTGTATATCCCAATGCTGGCATTTGTTGGTCTTCCCCATACTTTCGCAACAATCTTTTTTCCTTTCACCGGAACAATCGAAAAACAATCCACATCTTCATCCCATCCGATCTTGTTCAAGAAGAACTTCAAATTATCTTTTAATGTATCCGAAAACTCAGGATCCTCGCAGGTATAATAGATATCCGTATTATTTTCCGGATCATGTTTTCTTGCCAGTAAAGAACTTTGCATTTTTATGATAAGCTCCGATTCTTTAATCTCCGGAATCTTTTTTGCTTTCACTTCACGCAGTTTCATCGAGTTTCCTCCCATGGAATACTCTATATTCCGCATTAACTGAAATGCATTAAAGAATTCAAATAATTCTCCCATGTCCGCATCGGAAAATGTTACCATAAACCGACTTTCTTTCAGATAAATCTTGTCTGCTGCGAATCGTGCTCCCGGCAGATAGCATGACCAGCAATATGTTTTCATGACGGATTGCTTTTTTGTATAAAGTTTTCCGAAAAGTTCCGGAGAATATTTCTCTACAGATGCCTTTAAAAAACTTAGTAACAAACGATCCACCTCTGCCGGGATTTCCGGTTCTTCTAACAGAAACTCTAATTTTATCTCTGTCATATCAATCCCTCCTTCTGATCCCACTATAACATTTTTTAAAACTGTTTCAATGGATTAATTTAATTTTGCATTTATTTTTCTCATTTACTTTTCGCCTGTATTTCATTATAATATTTTACGTACATTTTGGAATGTAAATTTGAAGCAGTTTTTAACACCTGCAAAATACCTTTAATAGTCCCATATTGGAATATTTTTTTCATTGCTTTCCCAATACATCTCAAAAAGCAATACATAAAAAGTGCGTAAGCCCCGGATTGTTCTCACCAAGCTTACGCACTTTTTATATCATCTCTAATCAATAGTATATCATTTTCCTTCATCCATCGCTTTGCACTCACGCTCGCGGGCTTCCCATGGCTCATATGGTTGTTTCAGTTCTGCGATCAGATCCCGGCCGTGTTTCTTCAGATAAGAGATACGGATCAGAATATAGATCACAAACAGTACAATTGCACCAAGGATCATCAGCCATACGGTCATTCCCAGCGTACTGATCATCGCATATGCCAGATAGGCTGCGACTACAAACGCAAAGGCTGACAGTGCATATACCAGACCGATGGCCATCTTGAAGGTAGAATGATTGCAGGCATGCGGATATTTCTTTTTCAGGAAGAACGGTACCAGACAAAGAGCGATATCCGACAGTGCATTGACGAAAGAAAATACAGTCATTAACACTCCAAAACTGGATCCGGTCGCCACACAGCAGATAGAAAAGAGCATAACGAAGCAAAGAATCACCGGTGATACTCCATTCTTATTTTTCTTTCCGACAAAAGCCGGAAACAGATCATTATCTGCCGCCGCCTGAATCTGGGCGCAGGTTAACATAATAACCGGAACCATTGAAGTCAGAACACCGAACAGCGGACCTCCTACGATAAAAAATGTCAGAAGACCGGAAGGCAGGAATATTTTTCCCACCTCTGAAAGTGTGGTCAGTTCTCCTGCCGGCATGCAGCCGATGGTAACAATACCCATACCGATATAGATAAATGCAACAATCGTTGGGGACAGGAGTAATGCCAGTGGAATGTTCCGGTTCGGATTCTTTACATCATCTGCGATCTGGGAAACCGCGCTTCCACCGGACAGCGAAGATGCCAGCACACCGACTGCTGCCGCAAAGCTGGTCAGTTTCACGCCCGGATTGAAGATTTCGCCCAGTGTCAGTCTGGAGGTATCAATGCTTGGCATACCGACAAAAATATAACAGCCCATAGCCACCATCAATACTACTACCATGATATTATTGACAAACGCAAAGGTATGATTGCCCTGCCATGCGATTCCCGTATAGATCAGCAGAATCACAATACTGATCAGCGTTTTGTATCCTTCCAGCGCCGGGAACAGCGCCACAAAATAATCGCCAAACAATACCGCAAACACAGAGATCAGTACCGGCTGTAGCAGATTCTGTGCCGCCATAAACACTCCAACCGCCGGATGGATCAGTTTTGTCGGTGCGATAAAAAAGCTTCCCGATGCCGGTGTTACCGATGACAGATAAACATTTGGAATCGTCTTGGCTAAAGTGTATACAATCGTCGCCAGCAGTGCCAGTACAATTCCGGTTCCAATATCATTGATCACTGTGGGCAGTGAACCGAAAATTCCGGAACCGATGATCGCACCGATTCCCGTTCCGATACAGCCCAGAAGACCGATCTTCTTTTTTGTATTTGTTTCCACGTTTTTCCTCCTGGTTCTGCCCGGAATCTGATCCTCTGTTGTATTCCTGCCAGCATTCCGGGCCGTTCTTTTGATCTTTCTCTTTTAAAATTCTGTTTCAAAACGCAAAGTCAATCCATCGGATCATCGATTGATCTGCATGGCTCATTTTGCAAAGAACATTTTCAATCCCCTTCTAATTTTCTGGTTCCGGCTTTACCGAGACGAATTTTGCACGGTTCATCACCGGATGCTGCAGACGGAGTGCGCCTTTTTTCGGACATACCATCACGCAGGCTCCACAGTAATAACATTCTCCCGGAAACATCACGATCGGAGGTTTCCCTTTTTCCGGATTTGGCAGAATAATATCGCACTGGCAGATCTCTGCACAGGCGTTGCAGCCGATACATTTTTCTTCATCGTAGATCAGTGGTGTGGCACTGCACGGAATCACTTCAACTTTCATCTTACTCATCTTGCCTCACCTCCGATATAATCCTGGTTTCTCTTCTCATACTCTGTTTTCAGATCACCGAAATAATCCCCCGGAACGGTTCCCCGTACCGGAACGCCATTTTCCTGGCGGATCGTGATGAAGCAGTGGTCTTCTTTCGGATTCATCTGCGGATAATCGCTTCGATAGAAACACAGCTGTTTGGAACTGGATTTTCGCATCAGACAGGCCTGAAGGATCATCTCGGAAACGTCCAGAATATCCAGCACTTCGTGGGTACGCATCAGTTCATGCGGGTTGTTACAGTACAGCTGCGGAACAATCTCTTCTCTGTAAGACTTCAGCAGATCGATTCCCTGGATCAGAAGATCATCATTCTTCACGCCACCGCAGTAATTCTGCATCGCCTTGGAGATCGCCATATTCAGTTCTTTCCAGGTGACACCTTCTGTACGGTTCATCGGTGCATACAGACGTTCTCTCTCCGCATCCACTTCTGCCTGGTCGATCTCAGCCAGTTCTTCGATCGTATCACTGTAATCTGCCGCTTTTCTTCCCGCATAGTATCCTGTAGAACATGCAAATCCGGCACAGTCGGATGCAAACAGCTGATCACCGGCCGCATAGATACCGTCAATATTGGTCTTCAGATCCCAGTCATGCATGATTCCGCCCGGCGCACCGAACAGCTGTCTCTCCTGATCCAGGAAGGCTGCGGACTGCCAGCCATTGCCATAGCTTTGCAGCATATGTTTCTCCGGATCAAATCCACGTTCTGTATAATATTGAAGGATCGGAATCTTGGTCTTTCCTTCCTCTCCGACCATCATGCCCCAGATGACTTTCCGCTCCATCTCCGGCATTCTGCTCAGATCCGCATAAAACGGCAGTTTATATCCCCTCTTGATCAGTTCGTCAAAAGGCATCGTCTCCGGTCCGCGGTACTCGTACTTCGGTTCATCGATCACGCCGCCTTTTAAGAAAAACTTCTGACCCTTTACCGGATAATAACGCTCAGATACAGTCTTCAGCACATTGCCGTCACGATCCAGATACGGAATTTCCACGCCTCTGGCATCCACCATCGTTGCTGCATACCAGGTATTATGATTGTTTCCTGTTCCGTAAGGAGGGAAGCTTCGTCCGGCTGCGGAGAATTCACCTTTCACCGATTTTTCCATCATGGTAAACTCCATACCGGCTCTCCATCCCATGGCATGACCGCTTCCGATGGACTGCATCGGCCGGAATTCGCAAAGTCCGGTAAGATCCGGGTTAAATAACCACACGCGGGCCGGTCTTGACATCGTCAGCAAAGTAGCTTTTGCCCGAAATACCAGCAGTTTTCCGGTGTGTACGTTCATACCGATGGCACCGATGCCCCGTTTCTTTCCATTTTCTATGGTTGTAAGAAGTGCGGTTGCTTCTGTTCTGTCATAAATCGTGACACCGAGACGTTTCAGTTCTTCATAAAGCGCCGGTTTGAATGTAGAACCCCAGACACGCAGCGTAAAACGGTTCTTATAATCATAAGCAAACATCAGCTTCGTCTCATCATCCCGGAATTCCGCACCCTTAAACTCATCTTCCGTATCACGGATCTTGCCACCGAAACTTTCCAGATCCAGCATACGGTCATACCCTTCTCTGCACTCAATATAATGTGCGATACCGTTGCTGTAATGATCCTGCTCGTCCACATAAGCATTGGCAATTTCTTCCGGTGTCACCTGAGAACACGGATTAGTACAGGCTGACTCCCAGTGGTCAAATCCTGTTCCTGCCGCTCCGCTTCTCTTGGTTGCCCCTTTCTCTACCAGTACTACTTTTTTCCCTTTTCTTGCTGCCGCGATCGCCGCAAAACATCCTGCAAGTCCTCCACCTAAAACCAGAATATCGGAATCTACTGTTTCCGTCTGTCCGAACTCATCCGGATAAGGCCAGTTATATTCTGCCATCTTCTATCGTCCTTCCTTTCATCCCTTCTTTGCTGACTCTGTGATACCTGTATCATCATCTTTCGTATCTTCTGATCAACCATTCACCTTTATCTTATTTTGCATTTTGCAAAATGTCATATGTTAAATCAGACTATAACACTTCAACGCGTTAATGTCAACGAGAGAAACGTATTTTTAAGGCAAAAACCACAAAAGAATAACATTTCTCATATAGATTTCTGTTATTTACAACAACTCTACATGATTTAGGACTCGATGCTCAGAACAGAACAAGCAAATAGCTGCAACATATTCGTACATAAAAATCCGGAATACAGCTAGATCTTGTTCGAATACAGACTCTTGATTGACCGTTATGTACTATGTTAAAATATTTCATATAATATCTACGTGCGAGCTTCCGGGAAGATCCGGCTGCTATCATAGACACAGGAATAACAGGAGATTTTTATTGATGGGATTAAATAAATCAACTTTATCAGAACAGATTTATCAAATTTTGAGAAATGATATTTTGACACAAAAGATACCATGTGGAGAAAAGCTCACCCTGAAGGTTCTCCAGGAACGCTTTCAGGTAAGTTCTACCCCGATCCGGGAAGCTCTGACCCGGCTGACTCAGGATCAGCTGGTTTCTTATTATTCTAATGTAGGCGTCCGGGTGATCAGCTTTACTGCCGATGATCTCCGGGAAATCTATACTTTTATGGGGGATCTTGACGGGCTGGCGATCCGTTATGCTTCTGCCTCTCCGGATCAGGAAAAATTGCAGGCAGAGGTCACAGAGATTCTGGAAAAGGAATGTGCAGCTGCCAAAGCCGCTGATGTGCAAACCTGGAACCGGTATTCCGACGAATTCCATCTCGTTTTTTACCGTTACTGCAACAACTCCAGACTTGCAGAGTCCGCCGAACGGCTCCGAAGCGGGATTTCTATTTTTTCCAACCAGTACTGCCGGGAAACCGTGATCCAGACTCGGATCGATGAGGAACATCTGGCTATTTTTCAGGCTTACAAAGATGGCGATATTGAAAAAGCCGTCCAGATGATGAAAACACATCTGAACGACTCCCTGAATTATGCCCTCCGGTTTTTACCGAAAACTTTTTAATATCCTATTTTTTCTTTTTTCAAACCCATACACCCATTTCCCCCGCAAAAACAGATACAGGAAAATGCCGGAACTGATGCTCCAGGTCAGCGGGTACGCCCGGAATACCACGCGGATATCTGGAATAAAATGAACACCGACGGTAATATAACTTACCCGGAACAGACACCAGACGCAAAGCATGACGATCATCGGAATCGATGCATTGCCGGATCCCCGAAGTACCGCTGCGATACAATGAGAAAACGCCAGCAGAAAATAGAACAGCGCGATGGTTCTCGCCTGCATCACTCCAAAATGCACCACCTCCGGATCGCCATTAAACGCTCCGATCAGTGCCGGTGCCGCAACATAGATCACAGCACCACATTCATACAGGAAGAAATGATCAGATAGATCAGTGGATGCCGGCTGTCACCGACAGACTGCAGGATTCCCACAAAAATATTATACATAACAGATCCCAGCGATCCCGCAAAATAGATACGGAAATACGTAACCGACTGCGGAAGCACATCCGATGGTGTTCCCATCAAAACCAGAATCTTCGGTGCCAGAAGAATACCGACAACCGTCAGTACAAGCCCGGCCACGTTTCCAAAGGCCACTGTTGTATGTATCGACTTTTGCAGACTGTCTTTCTTTTTTGCTCCATAATACCTGGCGATAACAACCCCGGCACCCATGGCGATTCCGTTGATAAAACCGACCAGAAGGAAGATCAGATTGCCCGACGAACTGACCGCCGCCAGTGCATTACTTCCAAGGAAATTCCCTACAATCAGGGGATCGGCCGTATTATATAACTGCTGAAACAAATTTCCCAAAAATAATGGGATGGCAAATAAAATGATCCTCCTGGCGATACTCCCCTCCGTCATTCTGGTCTTGCTTTCTGTGCTCATTCGAAACCCTCTATCTTTATCTATTCTTTTTCCTTCTGTTGAAGATAAAACATTGCCTTCTGCGTTTTGAGCATACGATAGTAATAGCTTCTTTATCTTTAACTTGCAATAACACTGCATAATGCGACCATGATAATAAACTCACAGATTTTCCAGACGCTGTCTGGAAAATTTCTGGATAATTGCTTTTTTGAAACTGCCCCCAAAGCTCTGCCATATGTAAATCATTAGATACCAAATGTAATGTAGTTTCTATATCATCCTTACTAAAAATAGACTTTCTCTTTTCACATGTAGCAGAGAATGCTGTACATAAAACCTGCTTCTCTATCTGTTCTCCATAGGAATTCATAATCACTAAGTTCAGTCAAATTGTACATTGTTAATGTGCTCAGTAATTGGTACTATTCTCGTAACCATCTACAGATATCAACCACTTGCACTCCTTTATAATCATAAGTTTCATGATGTGTTCTTGCAATTATCATCTTAGGATATGCATCTCTTATTGCAAGCAAAGGCGAATATTCTCTTTCAAATGTTTTTTCATCTGAAATATTGTCGCTTACCTGAATATATATTTGAGCCTCACGTTTCTTAGCTACAAAATCCACTTCCTTTTTATAGAGTTTTCCCACATATACCTCATATCCTCTTCTACGCAACTCCAGATAAACAATATTTTCGTAAACTCTTCCAAAGTCCATGTTTCGTGTACCATTGACTGCATAACGAAATGATGTATCACAAAGATAATATTTACTATTATTTGCCAGATATTTTTTCCCTTTTAAATCATACCGTTTTGCCTCATAGAACAGAAAGGCATTTTCCAAATAACCAATGTATTTTGACACCGTCTTTCTGGTTATCTCACTCTGGTCATTTTTTAAAGTTTTGCTGATATTATTAGGCGAAAGTAAATTACCGATGTTATCCATCATGAATTCAGATATGTTAGTGAACTCTGATTTATTTCTTATCTTATACTTTTCAACCAAATCTCTGATAAGAATGGTTGAATATACATCCCCAACGTAATCATACTGTCTGTCCTCAGTCTTATACACATAAGCGCCAGGCATACCACCAGTTCGGACATACTGATCAAAAGCTTCATCATATCTATCTGTAATTCCATAATAAGTTAGATATTCCACGAAAGAAAATGGATATACTTTTATTTCCATCGTTCTTCCGGTAAAAAGTGTTGCTAAATCTGAACTTAACAAAAATGCGTTTGAACCGGTAATATAAATATCATAAATTCCTTTTGTATAAATACTATTAATTGCAAGTTCAAACTGCGGGCATAGCTGAACCTCATCAACCAGTAAAACATTCGTCATTCCCTCTTTGTACTGTTCCAGGATGTACTTATGCAATGCATGATACTCCAACAAATGATCAAACTCTAATTCCTGAAGGTTTATCATAACAATATTTAGCGCTTCCTCTAATGACTGCAGATAAGAGACAAACTCTTGCAGCAATACCGATTTACCGCTTCGTCTGATGCCCGTAATTACTTTTATATCCGGTGTCCCATACAATTCAATCAGTTCGTTTAAATACTCTTTTCTTACGATAAGCTGCATGCTACTATCTCCTATTCCCACTTTTAGAATTATTTTTATTTTTCGGTAATATATTTTATAGACTGATATTATCACACTCTGTGCCTTCTGTCATTATTCTATTCCCACTTTTTTAAAATTATTCATTTTTTGGTATTAATTTTGATCTTCTAGACATTTCCCACACTTTTTAATGGAAAAAGGGGCTGTAAAAAAACTCCCCTTTTCATCTATACAGTCTGTTACTTAAATTTCGATTGAGATTTCACCTGTTCTAAGTGATTTAATAGCTGTTATATTTTCTGGTAAAATTGTCATGATTTCCGCATGCCAGCATCTTCATCTGTACCTGCATTGCAAAACTCAGATTCAATATATCATGATTCGCACCTTCGGTGCTTGACGCTGCTTTCGCAGCTATCATGATCGACATTCGCCGCTCCCCATAACCGTGCAAGCACGCTTCTGGCTCGCTAACGCTCATTATATCATAAACTCCCTGCTTTTTTAATAATATCCTCGTTCTTCCATCCAGTCTTTCACATAGCATCTGATTCCAATATAAACCACATGCACCAGTAGCAACAGCGTGATGAGATTTATCGGAATAACATTTTTAATCCGTTTTCCAAAATAAATTGCAATGGCTGTGCTTGTAATAACTTCCACAATACTGATGATATCCCAGCAATATTTCCGGTAGATTTTTCCTATCTGGTAACCAATCCCGCCGATCAGCCACCCGGTTATTACAAATCGAAAAAGCCGTCGAGATGATGAAATCTCATCTCAACGACTCTCTTGCATATGCGCTTTCCTTTTTACCGGAAACGTAACTCGATCCCCTCTCTTTACTATTTGTTCAGGAAGTGCTCCCTGTTCGGATACTCCTGCCGATATGCCCGGAGGGCGGCTTCCCGGAGCAGTGTGAATTCTTTTTCCATGCGAAGCAGGCGAGGCGCCTTAAAGGCGATCACGCTGATCTGTTCGGCGATCTTTTTTGCGATTCCTTCTTCAGATAACTGACCCATGGCGCGGAAAAATTATCCTGACACAAGTGATAGTGCAGCTTTTCTGTTTTTCCGATAATATAATCATAGATAACGGTGTACTGCAAAAATCAAAGCAGGATCATGTAAGCTGAGAGGGGGATTGTGTATGAAAAACAAATCAAGGAAAACAGGACACTTTATAGGTGAGGTACTAATAGGTCTTTTATTCCTGTTTGCAGTTGTAGGGGTGTTTTTATGGAGTGTTAACAGAATTGTATCCAGCATAGAATATAAGAAATCAGCGGATGTTCGGACGGTAACAGCCCGTGTTATCGATTATGACATAAAGAATTCGGACGACGAATATGACGATTACGACGAGTATGTGACGAAGCTTTCGTATGAAGTGGATGGAATAAAATATACAGGGAAACGTACCTACTACCGGGAAGTCAGCATAGGCGACGAAAAAAATGTCGAAGTTTATCTGACACCAAGAGGCAAATACAAAATGAAAGGCGACGATGACCCTTTAACGTTCCTTCTGGCCTGTATAGGAATTCCGGCAGGTCTTCTTCTTACATTTATCGGAGGCATGGTTCTTGTACAAATAATTGTCGGCCACTTTAAGAAGCCAACGGGGGCAGACGAGGAAAGAATCGAATAAATCGCAGCTCAGGGATAACATTCTTTCCTGAAACATGCCCCTGGTTCCACAGAATTTTTTAAAACGATACTAAGCAACGGGCTGAATAGCAGAAGATGCCATTCAGCCCGCTTTCATTGTACTGTTCCTTTTATATAATGATTCCGTTCCCTGATTACTCGAAATCTCTGGTAATATTCGTAAGCCATTTTCCTCTGATATAATGAACGAATACCACCGGCATTTTCTCGAATTCATCCAGGGTCATTACAAAGTATACCCAGATCGGCGGCAGCTTGAATACATATGCTGCCAGGTAGGTAAGGGGAACTGCAACAAGCCACATAAATATCGTATCCGTGATCATTCCAAATCTGGTATCACCGCCACCTCTGAAGCAGCCGCATATCAGGCAGGTATTGATGCTTTCCCCCATAAGACGCCAGGTTGTCATAATGATAAAGACACCAAGATAATAGATGGCGGTCTCTGTCAGTTTGTCACGATAGAAATTCAGTATCACTGGGCGAATCGCCAGAATAACACCACATCCGATCAGGCTGACAACAATTGTGATCCTGAGCATGCGTTTTCCGTATTCTCTGGCTGTGTCGACACCGTTTTTGCCCAGCTCCTGACTGACAATGATCGTAGTTGCATTGGAGAAGCCACGACAGGCGATGGCACCAATATTTACCACCATGACAGCAACTGCATTTGCCGCAACCATATCATCGCCGATATGACCAAGGATCGCTGCAAATGCTGAAGTGGCCAGGCTCCAGACAACATCATTAATCACAGCCGGCGTTGCGATCTTCATAAAATCCTGGAACAGAACACCTGCTTTGGCAAAGAAATATTTTATCCGGAATCTGACATCGGAACTATGTAACGAGTAAACGAGGCAGATCACTACCTCTACGATTCTGGCAATCACCGTACCAAGGGCAACTCCGGTAACACCAAGCTTCGGAAGTCCAAACAAACCAAAGATAAAAGTGGCATTACAGATTACATTGACGCAAAGAGAAACTACATACGTAACAGAAGGCAGCATGATCTTCCCGATGCTTCGAAGGGCACTCATAAAAACCTGAGAGAATCCCATAAATACAAACGAGAAGGAAATCACCCTCAGATATTCACCACCGGAAGCAATCGTCTCCGGACTGTTGGTAAAAATCTTCATAATAGTAGTTGGCATGGCAAAGGAGACAGCAAAGAATACAGCAGAAACAATCAGCGAGATTCGTTCCGCCAGACCAAGTATCTTTTCTACTGTCTTTTTATCACCTTTTCCCCAGTACTGGGCACATAAAACCGATGTTCCCGCTGCCATACCGTAGTATAAACAGAAAAGAATAAATGTAAACTGATTGGCAAGGGAGGATGCCGACATAGCCGTCTGACTCACATATCCAAGCATCACTGTATCTGCCATATTTACCAGTGTTCCGATCAGATTCTGGATCATAATCGGAAAGGCTAATCTTGATGCGTATTTTAAGAATTCTTTTTTATTTAGCATACGAACATTCTTCCTCAATTCTGAAAATTATAGTACCTGTGATAAAACTATCTGTTTTATCTTTTTTTCTCGAATCCATATACCCATTTTCCACGTAAAAACAGATACAGGAAAATCACCGAGCTGATGCTCCAGGTCAGCGGGTATGCCCAGAAGATCACACGAATATCCGGAATGTAGTGCACAGCAACGGTAATATAGCTGACACGGAACAGACACCAGACACAGAGCATGACGATCATAGGAACTGCTGCATGACCGGAGCCGCGAAGGACTGCTGCGATACAGTGAGAAAACGCCAGCAAAAAATAGAACAGCGCAATCGTCCGCGCCTGCATCACACCATAATGTATCACCTCCGGATCTCCGTTAAATGCCGCGATCAGCGTCGGAGCCGCCACATAGATCAGAACACCGATCAGTTCCGCGATCACTATGGAGCACAGGATGCCAAACCGCGCACCTTTTTTCGCACGGTCGTACTGCTTCGCACCAAGATTCTGGCTGACAAAGGTTGTCAGCGCCATCGTAAAGCATGTAACCGGAAGAAACGCAAATCCCTCAATCTTTGAATAAGAACCGCAGCCTGCCATCGCCATTTTTCCAAAAGCATTGATATTGGTCTGTACAAAAACATTGGCGATAGAGATCACGGAGTTCTGAAAACCGGACGGCACACCATTCTGAATGATCTGTTTCATCATGAGCCCGTCAAAACCGATCTTGCTGATCTGTAACCGATATTCTTCTTTTGTCCGCATCAGGTGAATCATACAGAAAATCGCACTGGCAAACTGAGAAATCGCCGTTGCCAGCGCCGCTGCCCCGACTCCCATGCCGAGACCTGCAATAAAGAAAATATCCAGCACCACATTGATACACGAGGACACGATCAGATAGATCAGCGGATGCCGGCTGTCACCGACCGACTGTAAGATTCCGACAAAAATATTGTACATGACAAATCCAAGGGAACCCGCAAAATAAGTACGGAAATATTCGATCGACTGCGGAAGCACCTCCGACGGTGTTCCCATCAGCACCAGAATCTTTGGCGCCAGAAACATCCCGATCGCCGTCAATGCAAGACCTGCCGCCAGCCCAAACGCTACTGTCGTGTGGATCGCTTTCTGTAAATATTCCTTATTTTTCGCCCCATAATACCTCGCGATAACAACGCCTGCACCCAGCGCGATTCCGTTGATGAACCCGACCATCAGAAAGATCAGATTTCCCGAGGAACTGACCGCCGCCAGGGCATTACTGCCAAGAAAATTGCCAACGATCAGAGAGTCTGCTGTATTATACAACTGTTGAAACAGATTTCCGATAAACAGCGGAATCGCAAAAAATATAATTTTCCTGGAGATGCTTCCTTCCGTCATTCGTGTTTTGCTCTCTGCATTCAAAAAATCCCCCCACTTTCCTTTTTTTATTTAATGTCCGCAGATTCTATGCTACCTGTTTTTCTCTCATTTTCTCATTATTTTCCATAGTCTCAGGTAGCTTGACAAAAGCCATTGTAACACGATTTTATATAACTTGCCATGTCATTTGGCAAAACTGCTCCGGATTCTCATTTCCAAGATTCCATCTGTTACAAAAGTATATTTATGGTTAATGTTTTTTTCGTTTTTGCCAATTCCTATCTCAAAACTCTTTCTTTCTCATCACTCTCATACTATACTTATACGAAGCATACCATACAAGCAGACTTAACACAATAAGTGCAATCGCAATTTCAAGATCTCCTGTTCCTCCTATCACATTCAGAATGCTTTCTTTTAATTCCAGGTTAGCCTTCAGAAAAGAACCAATTGTATAACAAATTGCAAAAATAATTAAAATTGCGATCGGCAGCACGATTCGTCCCTTCTCTCCTTCAAACCTTAGTCGGATCGCAATCATAATTCCCGCAACTGCCTGAACCACAAAGAATATGATCAGCTCCATTGCCAGCATTTCCAAATTTAACACTTCTTCAGGATTTATAAGCGTGGCTATTCCTGCACAGATTGCCCCAATGCACCATCCACATACTGTCATAATAAAAGATAAAATATATTTTTCTCTGACATATATTTTTTTATTTACGGGTAAAGAAAACAAATATGTGTATCCATGACCATTTTCATCGTAGCTAATCGTATTACCTGAATATACTGCCATAACAGATGGAATATACACTGCAATGAAGTCAGCTCCCATTTTTCCCGTGAGTATAAAAAATATTGCTACAACTGCTAATACCAGAAAAAGATTGCCACCTTGCCGAAGAAACAACCGAAAATCCTTTTCCAAAAGCCCTCTGATTCCTTTCATCATCTCTCACCTCCTGTTAACATAAGAATCACCTGATCGAGTGATCCGCTCTCCACTACGATTTCCGGATAATTTTCTATATAATACTGTTTCTCGTTCGTAAGACAGGTGATTCCAAAAAACTCTTTTCTCTCTTTTAAAAGATACCTTTTATCCATTGCCTGATACTGTTCCTCACTGACTTTCAACACTGCATATTTTTCCAGAATCGTATCCATCTCTTCGTGGAGCACAATCTTTCCTTTGTGGATCACATAGATATCATCACAGAGATGTTCCAGATCCGAAGAAATATGTGAGCTGATCAGGATACTTCTCTCCGGCTTCTCTTCCATATACTCTCTTAAAATATCCAGCATCCCTTCCCTCGCTCCGACATCAAGCCCTGCTGTCGGCTCGTCCAGCATCAGGAATTCTGCCTGATGTGTCAATGCAATGATCAGATTCAGCTTTGCTTTCATTCCTGTTGAGTACTCTTTTATAAATTTATTCAACGGAATCTGATATTCTTCACACATCTGATGGAATTTTTCTGCTTCAAACTTTGGATATAATCGGGCAAGGACTGCTTCAACATCTTTTCCTTTCAAATATCCGGTGAATCCGGCTTCTGCCAGGACGACTCCCAGCTCCTCTTTCTCTTTTTCACTTAACTCTTCCTGTGTTTTTCCCAGAATCTTTATCTCGCCGGCATCATAAGAAATGAGCCCGAGTACCGCCTTAAACAAAGTACTCTTTCCGGCTCCGTTCTCTCCAACCAGACCGGTAATTCTTCCTTTTTCTACATTTAACGAACAGTCTAACTGAAATTCTCCGTAGCTTTTCTTTACTCCTTTGATTTCTAACATACTTATTCATCCTCCATGATGAGTTCAAACAATGAACGGATCTCTTCCCCTTTCATTCCGCAGCGCCTTCCCTTCTGTATCACCGCTTCCAGATCCGCCTCAACTTCTTTCCTGCGCTCTTCTTCCATCAGCTGTATGTTCGAAGCCGCTACATACGTTCCTTTTCCATGAACTGTGACAGTCATTCCCTCTGCTTCCAGATTGTCATATGCTTTCTTCACAGTAAGTGCACTGATCTTCAGCTCCTTTGCCATCGTTCTCACAGATGGCAATATATCATTTTCTTTTAATTGTCCGGAGATAATCTGCGCCTTGATCTGCTCCATGATCTGTTCATAAATTGGTACCATCGATGTGTTATTGATTATAATCTTCATATATTCCCTCCTGTTATAAACAGTATATAACAGTGTAGTACTGTTGTCAACTGTTGTATACTGTTTATTCTATTTGATTTACTTTTTTACAAAAGCTGACTATCGGGATATATTTGGGGACACGAAAAAGCAGCTACCCTACTTTCATAGACTAACTGCTTGTGTTTTAAAGCCTTGCTCCTAAAGGCTTATCATTGTCCGCAAGATTCAGTGCGAAAATGCCGGATACTTGGACTCCGATTTTCGATTTAAGTAATAAAGAAAAGGTTCAGCAAATAAATGATAATGCTGAACTTGAAATAGATTATATTATCAAGCAAATAAAAACTTTCACCATAGGGAATTTTATGAAAAACAACCTCAAGAAAAAACTTATAAAACTTCAAACAAGCTATACATTACTTCTTGAATTTATATTTCCCTTTTCCGTGACCGGATACCGGTTCAATAATATCTACCTGCACCAAATTGGAAAGAAGTTTTGAAGCACCTGAACCTTTCAGCCCAAGAAGTTCCATAACTGCACTTCTTCCAAACACCTCATCGAAACCAAACTTTTCAAAAAGTCTATGGATATGAATCGTCGTTTTTACCGAGAAATCACTACCTTTTTCGGAAAGTACACTTTCAATATCCACTTTTTTGTCTTGAATGTCCACTTTTCCATTCTCAATATCCACTTTTGTAACCCAAATGTCCACTTATATGAAGATTTCGATTATGAAGCTCATTTTTCTCGTCCAAAAGCAGATTTCTGAAAAACGCTTCCAAATACTCTGTTGTTTCGTGAATACCTTTTTGCAGGTTCGTATAGTTTGCACGGACAAGTGCGTTTCTGAAATACCACGCATTTTCCGCAAACGTAGTAGTAATGTCTATCAAAAGGCACATATTAGATAAAAGCATGTAAAATTTCTTTTACATAGCTTAATTGCGGTCTATTTAGCTTGTTTCTTGACTACTCAGGAAAAATATTTCTACCCTCGCCCCACCTGTATTTTCAGAATTTGAAAGTTTAATACCTCCACCATATTTTTCAGCCACAGTTTTTGCAAAAAATAGTCCCATCCCATAATGGGCTTCGCCATTTCTACTTGTGTCATCCATAAAAAACTGCTCTGTGCCATGCAATAATGCTTCTTTTGTAAATCCTGATCCGCTATCCTCCACAATGAATGTCAGCCGGTCATCCTGCTCCTTTGCGTCAATATAAATGATTCCATTTTCTTTTGTATGCTCCACTGCATTCTGAATCACATTCATTACGGCTCGGAACATTGGATCATAAGCAATCGTTACCTTTTTATCACTTTGT
>OLFX01000920.1_pt1 | contig 39731 bp, 30 predicted proteins | sample 1605091 | NCBI WGS metagenome assembly OLFX01 (sample SAMEA3888906, study PRJEB22519) | human gut metagenome | biome: human gut; feature: human-associated habitat; material: faeces | place: Denmark | collected 2012 | reverse complement strand
CGCGAAGGCTTTCCTGAGCGTCTTAGTCGTAGTTAGTCATTAGCTTGCCGGAACGCCTGGACGCGCGGCGGTGAATATACATTGTGAAATCGCGTCCGGAATAACGACCAACCAATTAAATAGCAAAATACAAAAGATGAGGTGACAATTAAAATGGGCCAGATAACAGGAGACTGGCAGGCCGCGCTGAAGAATGAATTTCATCAGCCATATTATGCCAAACTATATAAAACAATAATGGAAGAATACCGCACCACGAAAGTATTCCCACCGCCCCAGGATATGTTTAATGCTTTCGAATACACCCCGTTAAACGATGTAAAAGTAGTTATTCTGGGTCAGGATCCCTATCATAACGATGGACAGGCCAACGGCCTTTGCTTCTCTGTAAGAGAAGATATAGACATTCCCCCGTCTCTGGTAAACATTTATAAAGAACTCCACAGCGACCTGGGCTGCTATATTCCTGACAACGGCTGCCTGGAAAAATGGGCAAAACAAGGCGTATTTCTTCTGAACACAGTACTGACTGTCCGCGCCCACCAGGCGTTTTCACACAGAGGAATCGGCTGGGAACAGTTTACCGATGCGGTTATCCAGACCCTGAATGATCAGGACCGCCCGATCGTATATCTTCTCTGGGGAAGACCTGCCCAGATGAAAAAAGCAATGCTGAACAATCCGAAGCAGCTGGTACTCACAGCTGCACATCCAAGCCCGCTGTCTGCGTCAAGAGGATTTTTCGGATGCAGGCATTTCAGCCAGACCAATGAATTTCTGGAGAAAAACGGGCTTGCCCCCATTGACTGGCAGATTGAAAATATCAAAAAGGAACAATAAGAAATGGGGAAAAAGAACGATAACACACTTGTAAAAAATGCTTCATTCCTGATGATCGCGGCATTGATCTCCAAGATCATCGGAATGCTCTATAAAAGTCCGCTTTCCAATACTCTTGGAAATAACAGTATGGGTCTTTTCAATTATGCCCAGAATGTTTACTTTATCCTGCTGATGATCGCTTCTTTCAGCATTCCGCAGGCAGTATCCAAGATTATGGCAGAAAAGCTGGCTTTTAAACGTTACAGAGACGCCCAGAAGGTATTTCACTGTGCGCTGTTATATGTAATCATAATGGGAGGCGTAGTAGCACTTTTTTGTCTTTTCGGCTCGTCCATTCTGGTGCCGGAATCCATGTCCGGAGCCAGACTTGCACTGAAAATGCTGGCACCAACCATTTTCCTGTCAGGAATTCTTGGTACCTTCCGAGGTTATTTTCAGGCATATCGAAACATGCTCCCTACCTCATTGTCCCAGATTGTGGAACAGTGTTTTGTAGCGGTTTTTGCAATCTTGATGTCTACTGTCATGCTGAATAAATTCAGTAATGCGGAAGAATCTGTACGAAATGCCTGGGGGGCTGCCGGAGCTACTATGGGAACCGGTGCCGGAGTTGCATCAGCGTTACTTTTCATGCTTTTTGTATATTGGGTAAACCGAAAGAATATCAAAAAGAGACTGGCAAGGGATACCCATTCCCGTGATGAGGCCACCGGCGAGGTTATGAAGAATATCGTTCTCATCGTAATGCCGATCATCCTCAGCTCTTTTATTTACAATGTAAACGGCTTTATTAACAGTTATATGTATTCCGGCATTCAGGGCTTTAAGGGAATTGACCATGATACCATTACAAGTCTCTACGCGGAATATGGCTATTATATGACCCTGATCAATATTCCCCTTACGCTTGCAAGTACAGCACCCACATCCATGATTCCGGAGGTTTCTGCCCAGTATGCCAAGAGGAATATGGACAGTGCCAGAGATAAGATCGACCGCGCAACCTGGATCAGTATGTTTATTTCCATTCCGTGTGCAGTTGGGCTTGCAGTTCTTGCCGGCCCGATCACAAGACTTTTGTTTCCGCGAACAGAGGGAGCAGCAGCTCAGCTGATGATGCTTGGTGTCATTACCATCATTCTCAATGGAAATTCCAATATTTCCAATGGTGTGCTGCAGGGAATCGGAAAGCCCAATATCCCCATGATCAATGCAGCAATTGCTCTGGTAGTGGATGTGATTGCCATGGCAATCCTGCTGTTTGCAACTGACCTTGGTGTATACGCTATTGTAGTGGCAATGATTATTTATGCGGTTGTTATGTGTCTGCTGAACGAGCGGGCGATGAAACAGTATATGCAGTACAAAAATCCATGGAGAAGTGCTTATCTGAATCCACTTCTGGCATCTGTGCCTATGGCTGTAGTGGCAGGCTTTTCCTATTATGGAATTTATAAGCTGATCCATTCCAATTTCATCAGCCTTGGAATCGCAGTGGTTCTTGGAATGGTTGCCTATTTTATTGTATATCTGGCAGTGAGCAAGCCATCTGATGAGCAGTTTGCCATGATGCCAGGCGGAGCCTACCTGAAGAAAATTGCAGGGAAACTGCCGTTTTAGAATATGGTTTTTAAATATGCTATTAAAATTATAATATATTGACTTTTAGATATGCATAGGTTATAATGCCATTCGGCAAGAAAGAAGCGATATGTTCAATGTATGCAGCACGAAAGCCCTCAGAGCGGCAACTCTGAGGGCTTTCTTCTTGTATTTTTTCGGAATACGAACCGAGGCTAGTTGTTATTTTTCGCCTCTTCTGTCTTCAAATTCTTCTGTGCAGTAGAAAGCATTAATTTAATTCGGTTCAGCTGGTTTACCTCGCTTGCACCCGGGTCGTAGTCGATGGCTGCAATATTAGCCTTCGGATACTGACGGCGGATTTCTTTGATAACACCTTTGCCAACAATGTGGTTCGGCAGGCAGCCGAATGGCTGGATACAAACAATATTCGGAACATCATCATGGATCAGCTCCATCATTTCACCGGTCAGGAACCATCCCTCACCAGTCTGGTTACCCTCGGAAACAATGGGGCGTGCCATCTTCGCCAGATCGCGAATATCGGCGGTTGGATGGAAATGACGGCTTTCCGCAAGTGCCTCATTTGCAGTCTTACGAACCCAGTCGATTGCCTTAATACCTATATTTCCAAAGAATGCCTTGGATTTCTTAAATCCAAGATTGTCGACCTTGAAATTCTGATTGTAGAAGCAGTAGGACATAAAGTCGATCAGATCCGGCACCACAGGCTCAGCTCCTTCCGCTTCCAGAAGCTCTGCAAGGTGATTGTTTGCAGCCGGAAGGAATTTAACCAGGATCTCACCTACAATACCAACACGAGGCTTCTTCTCATCACTGATCGGGATGGTATCAAAATCGTGAACCATTTCCCGGCACATTTTCTTAAACTGGCTGTGGCTTAATGAGCTGCCGGTAAGAAATGCAATCACACGTTTTTCCCAGATCTTGTGCTTGCGGTTTACAATGCCCTTCTCCAGTTCATATGGGCGCATGCGGTAAATACATTTCATAAGAATATCACCAAACACAGCGGCATACACAACAGCCTTCACCAGCGGAAGAGTAAGCTTAAATCCAGGGTTGCTCTCCAGACCGCTAAGGTTAAGGGAGATAACCGGAACCTGTTCCATTCCCGCTTTCTTAAGGGCACGGCGGATAAAAGCAATATAGTTGGATGCACGGCATCCACCGCCTGTCTGGGACATGATAACTGCAGTCTTGTTCAGGTCGTATTTGCCTGATAAAAGAGCGTCCATAATCTGTCCCACAACGATCAGGGAAGGATAGCAGGCATCATTATTTACATATTTCAGACCTACATCAACAGCGTGCTTATTGTCATTTGGAAGCACCTCCAGATGATAGCCGTTTGCATTAAAAGCAGCTTCCAATAAGGAGAAGTGCACCGGTGACATCTGCGGGCAGAGGATGGTGTAATCTTTGCGCATCTCCTTGGTAAACGCAACCTTTTCAATAGAGGACGGTTTAATGGTGCGCTCCCTTTTCTGTGCATCCTTTGCACGGAGGGCTGCAAGAAGAGATCTGACACGGATCCTTGCGGCACCAAGGTTGTTAACCTCATCAATTTTTAGGCAGGTGTAAATCTTGCCGCTGCCATCCAGAATTTCGTAAACCTCATCAGTGGTGACTGCGTCAAGTCCGCAGCCAAAGGAGTTCAGCTGGATCAGATCCAGATCATCACGGGTTTTCACAAAGTTTGCTGCTGCATACAGTCTGGAGTGGTACATCCACTGATCATTGACACGGATCGGGCGCTCAACAGGTATCAGATGGGAAACAGAATCCTCCGTGAGAACTGCCACTCCATAGCTGTTGATCAGATCCGGGATACCATGATGAATCTCAGGGTCAATATGGTAAGGACGGCCTGCCAGAACGATACCCCGGCGGCCTGTCTCCTTCAGGTACTGAAGTGTCTCCTCACCTTTTTTCTCAATGTCCTTATGTACGGCAGCCATTTCCTCCCATGCCTTGTGAGCGGCTTCCTTCACCTCAGATTCCGGGATATCCGGGAAAATCTCAGTCAGTCTCTTTGTAACGATCTCTTCAGAGGTCAGGGCCAGGAACGGATTCATAAAGGTAATGGACGGATCGTGAAGCTCGTCCACATTGTTCTTAATATTCTCTGCATAAGAGGTAACGATAGGGCAGTTGTAATGGTTGACTGCATCCGGGAATTCATTTCGCTCGTAAGGGATACACGGATAGAAAATGAATTTCACACCATTTTTGATCAGCCAGGTCACATGTCCGTGGGCAAGCTTGGCTGGATAGCACTCGGATTCGCTTGGAATGGATTCAATGCCCAGCTCATAAATCTTTCTAGTAGAGGTAGGAGAAAGCACTACCTGATATTTCAGCTCAGTAAAGAAGGTATACCAGAAAGGATAATTCTCAAACATATTTAAAACTCGCGGAATACCAACTTTTCCCCGGGTAGCCTTATCCGGAGAAAGAGGCGGATAGGAGAAAAGCCGTTTGTACTTGTATTCATAAAGGTTGGGGATATGATCCTTATTCTTCTCCTTACCAATACCGCGCTCACAGCGGTTACCGCTTACGAACTGACGCCCGCCAGTGAATTTGTTGATGGTAAGACGGCAGTTATTGGTACATCCGTGGCAGTTGGCCATGGAGGTGGTATATTTCAGCTCGTTGATCTTTCCAATGGAAAGCATGGTAGTCTCACGGCCTTCTGCATGGTAGCGCTCCTTGGCAATGAGGGCAGCACCGAAAGCGCCCATAATACCGGCAATGTCAGGACGAATAGCTTCACAGCCTGCAATGCGCTCAAAGCTTCGAAGAACACCGTCGTTGTAGAAGGTTCCACCCTGTACCACAATATGACGTCCCAGCTCTTTGGCATCGGAAACCTTGATAACCTTGTAAAGCGCATTCTTGATAACAGAGTATGCAAGACCTGCGGAAATATCAGCTACGGATGCACCTTCCTTCTGGGCCTGCTTTACCTTGGAGTTCATAAATACGGTACATCTTGTTCCAAGGTCAATGGGGTGCTCCGCAAAAAGAGCGGCCTTAGCAAAGTCCTGTACGGAGTAGTTCAGAGACTTGGCGAAAGTTTCGATAAAGGAACCGCATCCGGAGGAACATGCCTCGTTCAGCTGTACGCTGTCTACGGTCTGATTACGGATCTTGATGCATTTCATATCCTGTCCGCCGATATCGACGATACAGTCAACCTCCGGGTCGAAGAAAGCTGCTGCATAGTAATGGGAAACGGTCTCAACTTCCCCCTCATCCAGCAGAAGAGCGGCCTTCATCAGAGCCTCGCCGTAGCCTGTGGAACAGGAAAATGCAATGTGTGCATCCTCCGGAAGAATGCTGTAGATCTCCTGGATAGAACGGATGGCTGTCTTAAGCGGGCTTCCGTTATTATTGCTGTAGAAGGAGTAAAGCAGGGTTCCGTCCTCACCTACAAGAGCAGTCTTGGTGGTGGTGGAACCTGCATCAATACCTAGATAGCAGTTGCCGTGATACTGGGAAAGGTCACCCTTCTTTACCTGATAGGCACTCTGACGCTTGTTAAATGCCTCATAGTCTTCCTCCGTGGCAAACAGAGGCTCCATACGTTCCACCTCGAAATCCAGTTTGATGGAGTTCTTCAGGCGGTTTGTCATATCTGTAAGGGAAACGGTTACCTCATCTTTCGCATTCATAGCAGAACCCATAGCTGCGAAAAGATGGGAATTTTCAGGTGTGATAGCGTGCTCGTCATCCAGCTTCAGGGTACGGATAAAGGCAGCCTTCAGCTGATCCAGAAAGTGAAGGGGACCGCCGAGAAATGCAACATGACCGCGGATCGGCTTGCCGCAGGCAAGACCGGAAATGGTCTGGTTTACAACTGCCTGGAAAATGGAAGCGGAAAGATCCTCCTTGGTGGCACCGTCGTTGATCAGAGGCTGGATGTCAGTCTTGGCAAATACACCGCAGCGGGCTGCGATGGGATAAAGCGCCTTGTAATTCTTCGCATATTCATTCAGCCCGGTGGCATCTGTCTGAAGCAGGGAAGCCATCTGATCGATGAAAGAACCGGTACCTCCTGCACAGATACCATTCATACGCTGTTCAATATTGCCGCCTTCGAAGTAGATGATCTTGGCATCCTCGCCGCCAAGCTCGATGGCAACATCCGTCTGGGGCGCAATCTTCTGAAGAGAAGTGGATACCGCAATTACCTCCTGTACAAAAGGAACGCCAAGGTGGTTGGCGAGGGTAAGTCCGCCGGAGCCTGTGATCACCGGATGAAGGGTAAGCTCTCCAAGTTTGCCATAAGCTTTCGCCAGAAGCTCTGCCAGGGTTTCCTGGATGTTGGCGAAATGACGCTGGTAATCTGCGAAAAGCAGGGTGTCGTTTTCATCAAGTATTGCAATTTTGACAGTGGTGGAACCAATGTCAATTCCTAATGTATATTTGTTGCTCATGTAAAGAATATGCCTCCTCATCTGTTGCATATGTGCTTAAATCGTTACTGTTCACTCCGTTCACAGTAACACGCTTCGCGATGCACAGAAATCATGCTTTGCATGATTTCGCGCCGCAACTCTCGGGTTTTCTGTGAACTTTGTTCACAAAAAACACCTCGCGGAACGTTACCAGTGAACAGTAACCTTAAATCTTCTTATTTATATGTGAAAATTCAAATGCAAATATTCCGTAATATTATACGATACCCCGGCTTAAATGACAATGTAAAAGTTTAACAAGGATTCTTCGCACAAGTGTTGAATTTTCGGTTATTTCGGGCTATAATATATGAAGTTTTCTGCCGTGGTTTTGCACTCTTTTGTAAGTGTAAAAAGAAAAATGTCTTTGCAGGGCAGCAGAAACAGAAATTTTTTTGAAGATAAAGACTTAAAAAGAAAGGATTCACATATGGCAAAATATACACTTATGAAAACAGAAGGCCGTGCCAAGCGTGCCCAGTTTGAGACAGTACATGGAACCATCCAGACACCTGTGTTTATGAACGTGGGAACTGTTGGAGCCATCAAGGGTGCAGTATCCACCATGGATCTGAAGGATATCGGAACCCAGGTTGAGCTTTCCAATACCTATCATCTCCATGTAAGAACAGGAGACAAGCTGATCAAGGAATTTGGCGGACTTCACAAGTTTATGGTCTGGGACAGACCGATTCTTACTGATTCCGGCGGCTTTCAGGTGTTTTCCCTGGCAGGACTTCGCAAGATCAAGGAAGAGGGCGTTTATTTCCAGTCCCACATTGACGGTCATAAGATTTTTATGGGACCGGAGGAGAGTATGCAGATCCAGTCTAATCTGGGTTCCACCATTGCCATGGCATTTGACGAATGTCCAAGCAGCGTGGCAAGCAGAGAATATGTACAGGCTTCTGTAGACCGCACTACCAGATGGCTGGAGCGCTGCAAGGCTGAGATGACCAGACTGAACAGTCTGCCGGATACAGTGAATAAAGAGCAGCTGCTTTTCGGAATCAATCAGGGAGCTATCTATGCAGATATCCGTATTGCACATGCAGATACCATTTCCAAACTGGATCTGGACGGCTACGCAGTTGGCGGTCTTGCAGTTGGGGAAACTCATGAGCAGATGTATCATATTCTGGACGAAGTCGTGCCTCACCTTCCGCAGAACAAACCTACCTATCTGATGGGAGTAGGTACTCCTGCCAATATTCTGGAAGGAGTCGCAAGAGGAATCGACTTCTTTGACTGCGTATATCCAAGCCGTAACGGACGTCATGGACATGTTTACACCAATCGGGGCAAGCTGAATCTGTTTAATGCGAAATATGAATTGGATCCGTCCCCAATCGAAGAGGGATGCCAGTGTCCTGCCTGTCAGCATTACAGCAGAGCCTATATCCGCCACCTTCTGAAAGCGAAAGAAATGCTGGGAATGCGCCTTTGCGTGCTTCATAATCTTTACTTCTACAATCACCTGATGGAGGAAATCCGGGATGCACTGGATCAGGGCAATTTTGCAGAATATAAAGAAATGCGTCTGGCTGGTTTTGAAGAGGGAAAAATTAACAGCAGATACAGTAAATGAAATTAATATAAAAAATCGGAAAAATACTTGAAGAATCAAATTATTTTGTGTATTATATACTATAATGCGCTGGTGAAAAAGACAGGGCGTGATAGTAAGATACAGGAGGAATAGCAAATGGACGCATCAAGCGGAATGAGTATGGGATTTACCATCGTATGGCTGGTTGTACTTTTCGGTATTATGTATTTTCTGATGATCAGACCTCAGAAGAAAGAGCAGAAGAGAGTACAGGCGATGCTCAGCGATATGGCTGTAGGTGACAGTATTGTAACTACAAGCGGCTTCTACGGTGTCATCATTGACATGACAGAAGAAGACGTGATCGTAGAGTTCGGTAACAATAAGAACTGCCGTATCCCTATGAGGAAACAGGCAATTGCCGAAGTTGAGAAAGCAGAGCAGGCTTCTGCATAATCAGATTCATCCGAATATGACAGAAACTAAGAACAGGCTTCATTCCATAAAGGGATGGGGCCTTTTTTCTTCCGTGAATGTTTTTTGAGAATGGGAAAAAAGGCAGTTTTTTGACAGTTTTTTACTTTAACATGTTGAAATATTAAAGAAAGTGCGTTATTATAATAACAATTATCCATTGGTGTCAGGCGAGAGGTGATTTTCCGCTGGCATTCAGAAACGAAGGAGAGGAAATTATTATGAATTACAACATTTCACTGATCCCCGGAGACGGAATCGGTCCGGAAATCGTTGCAGAAGCAAAAAAAGTTCTGGACAAAGTATGTGAGAAATATGGACATACTTTTTCTTATTCTGAAGTACTTTTAGGCGGAGCTTCCATTGATGTACATGGAGTACCGCTTACAGACGAGGCAATCGCTACAGCGAAAGCTTCTGATGCAGTTCTTATGGGCTCTATCGGTGGAGATGCCAAGACATCCCCATGGTATAAGCTAGAGCCATCCAAACGCCCGGAGGCAGGACTTCTTGCCATTCGTAAGGCACTGAATCTTTTTGCAAACCTTCGCCCTGCATATTTATACAACGAACTTCGTGCAGCATGCCCTCTTCGCGATGAGATCATTGGAGACGGATTTGACATGATCATCGTACGAGAGCTTACAGGCGGTCTTTATTTTGGCGAAAGAAAAACAGTAGAAGAGAACGGTGTAAAGAAAGCCATCGATACCCTTTCCTACAACGAAAACGAGATTCGCAGAATTGCCATCAAGGCATTTGACATTGCCATGAAACGCCGCAAAAAAGTAACAAGCGTTGACAAGGCAAATGTTCTGGATTCCTCCAGACTTTGGAGAAAAGTAGTAGAAGAGGTAGCGAAGGATTACCCGGAAGTTACTCTTGAGCATATGCTGGTTGACAACTGTGCAATGCAGCTGGTGAGAGATCCCAAGCAGTTTGATGTTATTCTTACTGAGAATATGTTCGGCGATATTCTTTCTGATGAGGCCAGCATGGTGACAGGATCTATCGGAATGCTTTCCTCTGCCAGCCTGAACGAGACAAAATTTGGTCTTTATGAGCCAAGCCATGGCTCTGCACCTGATATTGCAGGTCAGAATAAGGCCAACCCGATCGCAACCATCCTTTCCGCAGCCATGATGCTTCGTTTTTCCCTGGATCTGGATGAGGAAGCAAATGCAGTTGAGACTGCTGTACAGAAGGTTCTGACTGCCGGATACCGTACCGGTGACATTATGTCTGAGGGATGCACTCTGGTTGGAACGAAAGAGATGGGTGACCTGATCGCTAAGGAAATTTAGAATTCGAAATAAACAAAAAGCAAATGGATCATTTTTCCCGGCTATGAAGCAAAAAGGAGATACAAGTTATGAGAAGTGACGCAGTAAAAACAGGCACACAGCAGGCACCTCACCGTTCCCTGTTCAATGCCCTTGGAATGACAAAAGAAGAAATGGAGCGCCCGCTAGTAGGAATCGTTTGTTCCTACAATGAGATTGTACCAGGCCACATGAACCTGGATAAAATCGCACAGGCTGTAAAGCTTGGCGTGGCAATGGCTGGAGGAACTCCGGTCATGTTCCCTGCAATCGCTGTCTGTGACGGTATTGCAATGGGACATATCGGTATGAAATATTCTCTTGTAACAAGAGACCTGATCGCAGATTCCACAGAGGCCATGGCACTGGCTCACCAGTTTGACGCTCTTGTTATGATCCCGAACTGTGACAAGAACGTACCAGGACTTCTGATGGCAGCAGCCAGAATCAACGTTCCTACCGTATTCGTAAGCGGAGGCCCGATGCTGGCTGGTCATTTAAACGGACACAAGACAAGTCTTTCCAGCATGTTTGAGGCTGTTGGTGCTTACGCAGCAGGCAAGCTTACAGAGGAAGGCCTGACTGAGTGTGAGAACAAAACATGTCCGACCTGCGGTTCCTGTTCCGGTATGTACACTGCAAACAGTATGAACTGCCTTACTGAGGTTCTTGGTATGGGACTGAAAGGAAACGGAACCATCCCGGCTGTATATTCCGAGCGTATCCGTCTTGCAAAGCATGCAGGAATGCAGGTTATGGAAATGTACCGCCGCAACATCCGTCCAAGAGATATTATGACAAAAGAGGCACTTCTGAATGCCCTTACGGTAGATATGGCTCTTGGCTGTTCCACAAACAGTATGCTTCATCTTCCGGCAATTGCACATGAGATTGGCTGGGATTTCGATATCAGCTTTGCAAATGAAATCAGTGCAAAGACTCCGAATATCTGCCACCTTGCACCTGCAGGCCCTACCTACATGGAAGACCTGAACGAAGCAGGCGGCGTATACGCAGTTATGAACGAGCTGAATAAGAAGGGACTCCTTCACACAGAATGCATGACTGTAACCGGAAAAACAGTAGGCGAGAATATCAAGGACTGTGTAAACCTGAACCCGGAAGTAATCCGCCCGATCGACAATCCATACAGCACCACAGGCGGACTTGCTGTACTTCGGGGCAACCTTGCACCAGATGGAAGTGTTGTGAAACGTTCCGCAGTTGTTGCTGAGATGATGGTTCATGAAGGACCTGCAAGAGTATTTGACTGCGAGGAAGACGCGATTGCGGCAATCAAAGGCGGCAAGATCGTAGAAGGTGACGTTGTTGTCATCCGTTATGAAGGACCGAAGGGTGGTCCTGGAATGAGAGAAATGCTGAATCCTACCTCTGCAATCGCAGGTATGGGACTTGGTTCTTCTGTAGCCCTTATTACAGATGGACGTTTCAGTGGTGCATCCAGAGGCGCTTCCATCGGACATGTTTCACCAGAGGCAGCAGTAGGCGGTCCCATCGCCCTTGTTGAGGAAGGGGATATCATCAGCATCAATATTCCGGAACTGAAGCTGGAACTGAAGGTTTCTGATGAAGAGCTTGCAGCAAGAAAAGCAAAATGGCAGCCGAGAGAGCCGAAGGTTACAACCGGATATCTGGCAAGATATGCAGCAATGGTTACTTCCGGAAACCGCGGTGCGATCCTTGAGGTTCCGAAAGCAAAATAATAAGATTCTTATCCGGACATGTGAATGGAATTATGGTTCATGAAAGTATGGTTCTTTCATAGCAAATGTCCGAGATTTTTACAGTATAATATACCAGGAGGAAATGAAATTGCAGCTTACAGGAGCGGAGATCATCATAGAATGTTTGCTGGAGCAAAGCGTGGATACCGTTTTCGGATATCCAGGCGGAGCTATTCTGAACGTTTATGACGCCCTTTACCGATACAGTGATAAAATCAAACATGTACTTACTTCCCATGAGCAGGGAGCTTCCCACGCGGCAGACGGTTACGCCCGTGCGACAGGAAAGGTCGGAGTGTGTCTGGCAACTTCCGGCCCAGGTGCAACCAACCTGGTAACCGGAATTGCCACCGCGTGTATGGACTCTGTTCCTGTGGTAGCAATTACCTGTAATGTTGGAACTGCCCTTCTTGGAAAAGATTCCTTCCAGGAAGTTGATATCGCAGGCATTGTAATGCCTGTGACAAAACACAGCTATATTGTCAAAGATGTAACAAAGCTTGCAGACACCATCCGCAAAGCTTTTATCATCGCCAAAAGCGGTCGTCCTGGTCCGGTACTCGTAGATGTGCCAAAGGACGTAACCGCAGCAAAATGTGAATATATCCGTCACACCATCACAGCCGTAGAGCCGAAGGTTGACACCATCCGTCCGAAGGATGTGGATACAGCAGCCCAGATGATCGCAGCAGCGAAAAAGCCATTTATTTTTGTTGGCGGCGGTGCTGTGATCGCAGATGCATCTGAAGAAGTCCGTGCACTTGCCCACAAGATCCAGGCTCCGGTCTGCGACAGCCTTATGGGAAAAGGGGCTTTTTCCGGAGAGGATGAGCTTTACACAGGTCCGGTTGGAATGCATGGAACCAAAACTTCCAACTACGCAATGTGCGAGTGTGACCTTCTGATCACTCTTGGTGCACGCTTCAGCGACCGTGTGACAGGAGATACAAAGACCTTCGCACCGAAGGCAAAGATCCTGCAGATTGATGTAGATGCAGCGGAGATCAACAAGAATATTGCAGTTGATGCTTCCGTGATCGGAGATCTGAAGGAAGTGCTGAAGCTTCTCCTTGTGAAAATCCCGGAGAAGCGCCATGATGAATGGGTACAGCATATTCAGGATATGAAAGCTAAGTATCCGTTGAATTACGATCATTCCCAGCTTACCGGACCCTACGTGATCCAGAAGCTTTATGAACTGACTGGTGGAGATGCAATCATTTCCACAGATGTAGGACAGCACCAGATGTGGGCGGCCCAGTATTTCAAATTTAAGGAGCCGAGAACCTTCCTGACATCAGGAGGGCTTGGTACCATGGGTTACGGCCTTGGCGCAGCAATCGGAGCAAAGATGGGCTGCCCGGACAAAACCGTGGTAAATATAGCAGGAGACGGCTGTTTCCGTATGAACATGAACGAGATCGCCACGGCAGTTCGCTGCGGCAAACCTCTTGTCCAGATCATTCTGAATAATCATGTTCTGGGAATGGTACGCCAGTGGCAGACTCTGTTCTATGAACAAAGATATTCTCAGACCATCTTAAATGATGGTGTGGACTTCGTGAAAGTTTCTGAAGCAATGGGAGCAAAAGCAATCCGCGTTACGAAGATGGAAGAAGTAGAGCCTGCACTTAAGATGGCGCTTTCATCAGAGGGTCCGGTAGTTCTTGATTGCTGGATCGACCAGGATTTAAGCGTATATCCTATGGTTCCTGCAGGAGCAAGTTTAGACGAGGTATTTGATGAGGAGGATGTGAAGAAATGAGCAGAGTGTACAATTTTTCCGCAGGACCGGCGGTCCTTCCGGAAGAGGTGTTGAAAGAAGTCGCAGATGAAATGATGGATTACAATGGTACCGGCATGTCCGTTATGGAAATGAGCCACAGAAGTGCTGCATTCCAGGAGATCATTGACACAGCTGAGAAGGATCTTCGTGAGCTGATGAATATTCCGGACAACTATAAGGTACTTTTCCTTCAGGGCGGCGCTTCCCAGCAGTTTGCCATGATCCCAATGAACCTTATGAAAAATAAGGTGGCTGACTACATTGTAACCGGTCAGTGGGCAAAGAAAGCATACCAGGAAGCACAGAAATACGGAAAAGCAAACAAGATTGCTTCTTCCGAGGATAAGACTTTCTCTTACATTCCGGATTGCAGCGATCTGCCAATCAGCCCGGATGCAGACTATGTTTATATCTGTGAGAACAACACCATTTATGGAACCAAGTTCAAAGAGCTTCCAAATACAAAGGGCAAAACACTTGTGGCAGATGTATCCTCCTGTTTCCTTTCCGAGCCGGTTGATGTAAGCAAATATGGTATTATCTATGGCGGCGTTCAGAAGAACATCGGACCTGCAGGTATGGTAATCGCCATTATCCGCGAGGATCTGATCACAGAAGATGTTCTTCCGGGAACACCTACCATGCTTACCTATAAGACACATGCAGACGCTGGTTCCCTTTATAATACACCGAATGCATATTGCATCTACGTATGCGGTAAAGTTTTCAAATGGCTGAAGAAAATGGGCGGTCTGGAAGAGATGAAGAAACGCAACGAGGAGAAAGCAAAGATCCTTTACGATTTCCTTGATTCCAGCAAGCTTTTCCATGGCACCGTTGTTCCGAAAGACCGTTCTCTTATGAATGTTCCTTTTGTAACAGGAGATAAAGAGATGGATGCGAAATTCGTTGCTGAGGCTGCCAAGGCAGGTCTTGTGAACCTGAAAGGCCACAGAACCGTTGGCGGTATGAGAGCAAGTATTTATAACGCAATGCCAAAGGCTGGTGTGGAAGCGCTGGTTGCATTCATGAAAAAGTTTGAGGAGGAAAATGCCTGATGTTTCAGTATCATTGCCTGAATCCTATTGCCCAGAAAGGCCTGGACATTTTTGATGATAATTATAAAAAAGCAGATACTCTGGATGACTGCCAGGCAGTTCTTGTAAGAAGTGCCAAGATGCATGACATGGAGCTGCCGGAGAGTGTTGCTGTGATCGCACGTGCCGGAGCCGGAGTCAATAACATTCCGGTGAAAGAGTGTGCAGAGAAAGGCATCGTCGTATTTAATACTCCTGGAGCCAATGCAAATGGTGTAAAGGAGCTGGTTCTTGCCGGTATGCTTCTTGCTTCCCGTGACATTGTGGGAGGTATTGAGTGGGTACAGAGAGAAAAAGACCAGGAAGATATTGATAAGCTTGCTGAGAAACAGAAGAAACAGTTTGCAGGCTGTGAGATCATGGGCAAAAAGCTTGGTATCATCGGTCTTGGTGCTATCGGAAGCATGGTGGCAAATGCAGCAGCTTCCCTTGGGATGGAGGTTTATGGATATGATCCATACATTTCCATCGATGCAGCATGGAACCTTTCCCGTACTATTAAGCACAGCAAGAGCTTAGATGAGATTTACAGCAAGTGCGATTATATCACTGTACATGTACCGCTTCTGGATTCCACAAAGAAGATGATCAACAAAGAGGCTTTTGATAAGATGAAAGACGGTGTTGTACTTCTGAACTTTGCCCGTGACCTTCTGGTTGACGAGGATGCGCTGATTGAGGCGCTGAACAGCGGCAAGGTGAAAAAGTATGTAACGGACTTTGCCAACCATACAGTTGCAGGTCATGAGGGCATTCTGGTAACTCCTCATCTTGGAGCATCCACAGAGGAATCTGAGGAGAACTGTGCAGTTATGGCTGTGAAGGAGGTTCGTGATTTCCTTGAGAATGGTAATATCAAAAACTCCGTAAACTTCCCGAACTGTGATATGGGTACCTGCGTAGCAGTAGGACGTATTGCCATTACACATAAGAACATTCCTAACATGATCAGCCAGCTGACCAAGATCCTTGGTGCTGAGGGCCTGAACATTGCAGATATGACAAACAAGAGTAAAGGTGAGTATGCGTATACTCTGATCGATCTTGAGAGTGCTGCTTCCGCAGAAGCGCTGGATGCACTGAAGGCCATTGAAGGTGTTTCTAAGGTGCGCGTGGTAAAATAAATGTTACTGTTCACTGGTAACATTCCGCGAGGTGTTTTTTGTGAACAAAGTTCACAGAAAACCCGAGAGTTGCGGCGCGAAATCATGCAAAGCATGATTTCTGTGCATCGCGAAGCGTGTTACTGTGAACGGAGTGAACAGTAACAAATAAATTCAAATACAGATAATTGACATTAAGACAACAGAATGTTAATATAAGTATAGAAAAAGAGTGTTGCCGATAGACGGTTAGTCCATATACTGGTTAGCAAAAATTGCCGCTTAGTTTACAGACAGGGCGGCTATTTTTGTGTATTATTTACATCTTTACCCAATGTGTATCCTATTGTAAAGCAGGTTAAGCCGAAGCTTACAACTGCTATAAGGTCAACAATACTCATTGGCTTAGCCCTCCTTTCCACTGAATTCCCTTACGGGTTTCTATGTAATCAGAGGGTCACAGTCCCTCTGTTGAAGGACTAACCGCCTACCGTTATGGCAACACCCATATAATAATTATATCAGCTTTGGTAAGGAAACACAACCTGGATATTTAACAATAGAATAAAAAATATTTTAATAATAAAAACAGAAACAACTAATTCGGAAGAATTAGTTGTTCCTGTTTTTATTGTTTATATGTTTTATTTTTTATGTAGATTATCTGCCATTCTTTGCAATAAATTCCTCAACCTCTTCGCGAGTTGGCATTACGCGGAGAGCACCCTTGCGGGTAGTGATAAGAGATGCGCCTGCGTTTGCGAAGGTAAGCATTTCCATCAGGTTCTCGTCGGAGAGGTCTTCCAGACCGTGCTCCAGAACATAGTTCAGGATGCTGGCACAGAAGGTGTCTCCGGCACCTGTGGTCTCAATGGTGTGCTCCTGAAGGAATGGAGCGCATTCTACGCGGCGTCCCTTGTAATAAGCACGGCTTCCGTCTTTACCCATGGTGATAAGAACCAGCGGAATGTGATATTTCTCTTCGATCAGTGCAGCACCCTTGTCGTAGTCTGTGGTATCGAAAAGGAATTCCACTTCGTTGTCAGAAATCTTCAGAACGTCACATTTGGTAAGACCGTATTCAATCTCGACGCGGGCATCCTCAAGGGATTTCCAGAGTGGCGGGCGCAGATTGGGGTCAAAGGTGATGATACAGCCGGCTTCTTTTGCTACCTCAATGGCATGACGTGTAGCTTCACGTACGCCCTCATGGGTAGAAGAGAGAGTTCCGAAATGGAAAATGCGGGAATCGCGGATCAGGTCGTCTGGAACCTCATCCATAGTCAGCATCATGTCAGCACCTGGATTACGATAGAAAGAGAAGTCTCTGTCTCCATCCGGATAGGTGTGGACAAATGCCAGTGTGGTATGTACTTCTTCATCCATAATAAGAGCTCTTGTATCAATTCCAACTTCTTCCACAGCGGCCTTCAGCTGGTTTCCGAACATATCCTTTCCAACTTTTCCGATAAAAGCGGTCTTCTTGCCAAGGCGCTCAAGCATAGCCAGAACATTACATGGAGCTCCGCCCGGGTTCGCTTCCATGATTGGGTTGCCCTGCGCGCTGGTTCCATTCTCTGTGAAATCGATGAGAAGCTCGCCAAGTGCAGTTACGTCGTAGTTTCGATTACTCATTGAAAAATCCTCCTTAGGTGTTTTCAAAATTATATACCAATAATTTAACGCAGAGGGGTGTATTTGTCAAACAAATTTCTTTCTTTTTCCTGCTTAAAATGGTAAAATAGAAATATCAAAATTATGGTCGGATCGACGAGAAAATTATAACAATATTAACATATTTTCTAAAAATCCGACAGTCCGTGAAAATTGGCGGGGAAATGGAGAGACTTATGAGCAAAACAGTATATGATTATATGGACTGGCCAGAAATTGAAGCGGTTGTATACGGGGAAGAGACAGCGCCAAGAGATGTGATGGGACCGAGACTGACACCGGATGGTGTGCTGATACAGGGCTTTTTTCCGGAAGCCAGAGCTGCGGCAGTGGTTACAGGGCACAAGAAATATGAAATGGAGCTGGAGGACGAGGCTGGCTATTATGCAGTGTTGATCCCAGGGAGAAGAATTCCGGATTATGAATTTCAGGTAGAGTTTGAGAAGGAGACGAAGAACTTTAAGGACGCCTACGCATTTGGCGGACTTCTCACAGAAGAGGATGAAAGAGCCTTCCTTGGAGGCGTATATTATGAAGCCTATAAGAAAATGGGCGCACATCCCATGGTGATGAATGGGGTGGCAGGCACTCATTTCGCAGTGTGGGCACCCAATGCAGTTCGGGTAAGTGTGGTTGGCGAATTTAATAATTGGGATGGCAGAGCACTCCCTATGCATAAGATGCCTATGTCAGGTATTTATGAATTGTTTATTCCGGGAGTAAAGGCGGGGGATGCCTATCGTTATGAAATTAAGGCAAAAGGAGACGTGCTACTTCAGAAAGCAGATCCTTATGGAAACAGAACCCAGCCTGCACCATTGTGGAATTCTGTTGTAGCGGATGTCTCTGATTTTACATGGAATGACAGCAGCTGGATGGCTGAACGTAAGAAATATGATGACCGCAGGCAGCCGGTTTCCATTTATGAGACAAGCCTGGGACAGTGGGAATCAGGAAAAGAGCTGGTGGCTTTTGCGAAAGAAAAGGGATATACCCATGTGGAGCTTCATCCGATTATGGAGTTTCTGGAGGATGGCTCAGACGGATACCCTACATCTGCATACTTTGCAGTCAGCACACGTTATGGCACACCAGCAGAATTTGCAGCATTGGTGGATGAGCTTCATCAGGTGGGAATAGGCGTGATCCTTGACTGGTCACCGGCACAGTTCCCGAGATACGCAGGCGGTCTGGAGAAATTTGACGGAACAGCCCTTTATGAAGTGAAAGACCTGGAAATGGCAGTCCACCCAATGTGGGGCACCATGCTTTATAATTATGACAGTCCTATGGTAATGGATTTCCTGATTTCCAATGCCTGTTTCTGGCTGGAGATCTTCCATGTGGACGGGCTTCGTATGGATGATGTGGATGCCATGCTTTATCTGGATTATGGAAGAAAGGATGGATGGACGCCGAATATGTATGGCTCCAATGAGAATCTTCCTGCCATTGAATTTCTGAAGCATCTGAATTCCATTGTGAAGAAGCGTGATCCAGGGGCACTTCTGATCGCACAGGAGGATGGCCTGTGGCCGGAGCTGACTGACAGTGTGGAGAATGATCACATTGGATTTGATTATAAGTGGAGTGGCGGATGGACAAGAGATTTCCTATTCTATCTGTCAGTAGATCCGATTTTGCGGAAGAATTATCATGACCAGCTGACTTTGTCCACCTTATATGCATATTCTGAGCATTATATTCTGACTCTTGGAAGCAGAGATGTGGGAAGCCTGGATCAGTTTATGGCGAAACTTCCGGGAGATGAGAAGCAGAAGCTGGCACAGGTGAGAGAGGCTTATTCCTATATGATGGTGCATCCCGGTTGTAAGATGATGGCACCAGGGGCTGATATGCCTGAGGAACTTGGGAAATGCATTCAGGCATTGAATGCTCTTTATAAGAATTCACCTGCACTTTATCAGATGGATGATGAGTATGACGGATTTGAATGGGTTCAGCTGATGAAATATGAGGAGAATGTGATCACCTTTCTGCGTAAGACAGAGAAACCAGAGGAAACTTTGCTTGTAATCTGTAATTTCGCCGCAATTCCCTACGAGAATTACCAGGTGGGCGTGCCCTTTGCAGGGAAATATAAAGAAATCTTTAATAGCGATGCAGCAGAATTCGGCGGCGAGGGTGTAGTGAATTCTCGTGTGAAGACAGCAAAAGCAGAAGAGTGCGATGAACGGGAGCATTCTATTAAGGTGAAGCTGCCGGCACTTGGTGTAAGCATCTACAGCTGCACTCCCGGGAAAGCCCCAGCCAGGAAGAATGTGACCGCAGCGAAAACTGCGAAAGATAAGACTGCAGGAAAATTGGTAAGGACTGTGAAGGCAAAAACTCCAGCAAAGAAGTCAGTAAAGGAAGAAAAAGCTGCGAAAGCAGAAGAAGCTGTCAAGGCAGAGAAAAAGGCAGAAACAGTGAAGAAAAGAGCCACAGCAAAAAAATGACAATAACAAAGCAGACAGAAATAGCAAATGAGAAATAAATAGCCAATAAGTAATAAAATAGCAAAAAAGACTGCATTTACATATCTGAATTTCAGATGTGAGGAATGCAGTCTTTTTGAATCTTTTTACAATAAGTAAGTAGCGAAGCGAATCTGGAATATCCGTTTGACCAAATAAAAAAAGCTGGAAATGAGACTCGAACTCACGACCCCTTCATTACGAGTGAAGTGCTCTACCGACTGAGCTATTCCAGCTTATGGAATGATAAGTGTATAAAAATTTATACACTTATCAGACACAAAAAATATTTTAAGTTATAAGCAGCCATTTGTCAAGAAAATCTTGGGTAAAAATTCTGATTTATCGTGGGAGAAAATTCTGATTATACGATTTTAAACCAGTCTTTTTCCTCAAACTCAACTACCGTACAGTCATTTGCATAAGTACATTCCGGTAAAATGATCATTGCATGAAGGACATCGTTGTTTACCGGCAGAGGACATAAATGCCAGATAGCAGCATTGATCTTTACCATATGTCCTTTGGGAACAATGAAGGCCTTTGTAAGTTCCGGGACTGGCGTACCGGCAGATGCAGGAGCAACATGAATGATCATATCATCATCCAGAGCTACAATGCCTTCCCAGGTGGTTGTGTGGTATTCTGCCATCTTAACGATTCGCTCATCTTTGCGTACGGCAATGGGAGAAAATCCCATACTTCCCATACAAGTACCTGAGATACGATCCGGATAAAATTTGTGGATTTCGCCCTGTAAAGGATAACCTTCCGGCTCAGTCATGGAACAGTAGGTGCCAAAGGGAGCAAAATCTGTTGGATTAATTTTTACAGCTGTAATTTCTTTCATGGAAAACCTCCTCAAATGTAGTAAAAACCCTTGAAGCTATTGTATCATGGTGTTGGAAAAAGCTCAATAAATATCATAAGATAAAATAGCATTTCACAAAACATTTCACAAAAGTTTTATGCCAATGGGAAAATAACTGTTTTCAAATGATTCATTCTATGATAGAATACACTTTGATTGCAAACAAAGGAGATGAGGTACATGTCAGGTTATTCCACCCCAGGCTTTTTTGAAAAGAAAATAGAGAGAGAGACTGCAGCAAGAGTTGCAGCTTTTTTAGGCGGGCTTGGAAGAGGTTCCGAGAATCTTGGAGCTACCGGGGTACGTTCTGACTGGATGGAGCAGGACGGACCTGCTGTTGTTGTACCTTTTTTTGAAGAATTATATGGGAATACGGGTTACCGATATAGCAATATACAGTAATGGCGCTGTATAAACATGCACCGTGTTTATACAGAGATTTTCTGAATGTATGGCTATAGGGGTATCCCGTATTTTTTTCGTACTTCACTTAACATTACAGCAGAGCGTGTTAAAAAAGGCTTTCTTCAAAATGCGTGTCACAATTTGTGGAAGCCTGCAGGAATAATTTTCAAACACGCTCCAGAAAGGAGAAGACAAATGTCTGACTCATTTCTTGAATTAAGAAATCTGAAAAAAAGTTTTACATCAGAAGAATATGTTCTACAGGGAATCAATCTGCAAATTGATCAGGGGGAATTCGTTACCTTGCTGGGTGCTTCCGGCTGCGGCAAGACGACCACTCTTCGCATCATCGCAGGACTGGAGCAGCCAGACAGCGGAAGCGTATGGCTGGAGGGGGAAGATGTGACGAATCTGGAGCCAAACCAGAGAGATGTGAACACGGTATTTCAGAATTACGCCCTTTTTCCCCATATGAACGTGGCGGATAACATCGGGTATGGTCTGAAAATACGAAAAGTATCAAAAGCGGATATAAAGAAAAAGGTTAAGGAAATGCTGGAGCTGGTTCAGCTGGAAGGTTTCGAGAAACGAAAACCTGCGGAGCTCTCCGGCGGACAGAAGCAGCGAGTAGCCATTGCAAGAGCACTGGCAAATAATCCACGTGTACTGCTTCTGGACGAGCCTCTCGGAGCTCTGGATCTGCAGCTTCGGCGGACGATGCAATTGGAACTGAAGCGACTGCAAAAGAAGCTGGGAATTACCTTTATCTATATTACACACGATCAGGAGGAGGCTATAAATATGTCTGACCGTATCGTGGTAATGAACCAGGGACGATTCGAGCAGATTGGTACTCCAGACGAAATCTACAACCACCCGAAGACCAGCTATGTGGCAACCTTTGTGGGAAATGCCAATATCCTGAAGGGCGAACTTGTGGGCATGGATGGAACAGTAGCAATTCGAAGTGAGAATATAATATTGGATGAAACTTGTAAACAAGGTTATTCGGCGGTGGTAAAGGAGAAAAATTTCGCAGCAGGACAGTTGAGAGTATTGCTTGCTCTGCCAGATGGCACAGAAATTACAGCTAGTCGCTTCGGTATGAATGCAAATATTCAGCCTGGTCAGAAGATAAACTGGTATTTCGATCCGAAGAATGCGGTTGTAGTTGACAAGATAGAAGGAGAAAGATCGTGAGGGGCAAAATAAGCCGGAGCAAATCTTCGGCGAAGCACACCCGTGCCACCATCTGGATGATCCTGCCATTATATATTTTCACTTTGATCTTCGTGGCATGCCCTCTTATCTATATGGTAGCTTTAAGCTTTGCCACCCCGGGAGAAGTCCACGGTGTACAGTGGATTTTTACACTGGATAATTACAGGAAGATTTTGGAACCAGTGTACCTGGATACCTTTGTCCAGTCCTTCCAGCTGGCCATTACAAGTACTGTTTTTATTACCCTGATCGGGTATCCGTTTGGCTATTTTATGGCGAAATTACCGGCAGGCGGCAAGAAGAAAGCCATGCTTCTTCTTATGCTTCCTTTTTGGGTAAATTCTCTGATCAGACTTTATGGCTGGATCATCATCCTTCAGAAAAAAGGCGTTCTGAATTTCGTTCTGAAAAAACTTGGTCTGATTGAGAAGCCGCTGAAGATTATGTACAGTTACCCGGCAATCGTCATTGGTATGATATATGTGCTGCTGCCATTTATGATCCTGTCTGTATATTCCAGTGCGGAAAAACTGGATTGGTCTCTGGTAGAAGCGGCACGTGACCTTGGCGCAAGCAAGGCGAAAGCATTCTGGACAGTGAGCTTTAAGCTGACCCTGCCAGGCCTTTTGTCCGGCGTGATCCTAACCTTTATTCCATCTATGGGACTGTTTTTCATAGCAGACATTCTGGGGGGAAATAAGGTAGTGCTGGTGGGAAGTCTGATCCAGGACCAGATGACACGGGGAAATAACTGGCCCTTCGCGGCAGCTCTGGCGGTGATCATGATGATCCTTACCACTTTGATGATCCTTCTATACCGTAAGGTTACCAATGCGAAAGAAGTGGAGGGGCTGGGATGATAAAAACACAAAATAATGAAATAGAAGTGCTGGATCCGAAAATGCAAGGTGAAGGTGCCGAGGCTAAAAACGGTACATTAGTTAAAAAGTTTGGAAAGAAGAGAAATACAGGCTCTGGCATGAAACGGAGCACCCGCTTTGAGAAGATATACCTTGGTATCATTTTCTTCTTAATGTACCTTCCGGTAGCCGTAGTCATCATTTTCTCCTTCAACGAATCCAAGCTTCCCGTACGTCTCACCGGATTTTCCCTCCAGTGGTACGAAAAACTTTTCGCAGACAGCGCCATGATGGAAGCTCTGGTAAACAGCTTGATCCTGGGCGTGGCAAGCTGTGCAGTTTCTGCTGTCATCGGAACGCTTGGGGCGGTAGGTCTGTCACGGATTCACTGGAAAACAAAAGGCGCATTGGAGTACATTTCCATTTTGCCCCTTATGATACCGGAAATCATTCTGGGTATGGTGCTGATGGCATTTTTCTACATGCTGAATCTGCCCTTCGGAATGCTTACTCTGCTGATCGGACATACGGTATTTTGCATTCCTTATATATTGATGGAAGTAAAAGCCAGACTTGTGGGCATGGATCCTTCCCTTGAGGAAGCTGCCCGGGATCTTGGAGCTACTTCCATGAGAGCCTTTCTTGACGTTACGCTGCCACTGATCATGCCAGCTGTTGCGTCCGGCTCATTGCTTGCCTTTGCCATGTCCATGGACGACGTGGTAATCAGTATTTTTATTAACGGTCCGAGATTGTCTACCTTGCCAATTAAGGTGTACACTCAGATCAAAACCGGTGTCACGCCGGAAATCAATGCCCTGTGTACGATTATGCTGGCTTTTACAGTGGTGATCCTTCTTGTTTACTCTCTTATAAAGAAGTTAAAGAGGAAGTATAAGTAGTCTGCTCACAGGAATCAGCGAAGAAAATCACCTGATAAAAGCCGGTTTTTTCACGGCATGAGGAAATATATGGATATTTCCACTTAGGGACGGAAAGGAGCACACGAATGAACAAACTCATAGAGTTGAAAAACCTCACAAAAAACTTTGATGACCAGCAGGTTCTCCGCGGAATCAATCTGGACATCTATGAGAACGAGTTTCTCACCCTTCTGGGACCAAGTGGCTGTGGAAAGACCACAACCCTTCGTATTATTGCAGGCTTCGAGGAGCCAAGCGGCGGCGAAGTATTGTTTAACGGAATTGAGATTTCCAAGCTGCCTCCATATAAGAGAGAGGTAAACACCGTTTTCCAGAAATATGCCCTTTTTCCCCATCTGAATGTGGCAGAGAACATTGGATTCGGCCTGAATCTGAAAAAAGTGGACAAGGACGTGATCGCCCAGAAAGTCACTAGAATGCTGAAAATGGTAGGTCTGGAGGGTTTCGAAAAAAGAGATGTCACCCTGCTCTCCGGCGGACAGCAGCAGCGAGTTGCCATTGCCCGTGCGCTGGTAAATGAGCCGAAAATCCTTCTTCTTGACGAGCCTCTTGGCGCCCTGGATGCGAAAATACGAAAACAGATGCAGATTGAGCTGAAAAAAATCCAACGGGAGGTTGGAATTACCTTCATTTACGTTACGCATGACCAGGAGGAAGCCCTTTCCATGTCTGATACCGTGGTCGTTATGAATAACGGTGAAATTCAGCAGATCGGTTCTCCTACCGATATTTACAACGAGCCGGAAAACCGTTTCGTAGCAAGCTTCATTGGAGAGTCCAATATTATAGAAGGAATTATGATCAGAGATTATCTGGTTCAGTTTGACGGATTTGAGTTTGAATGTGTGGACAAAGGGTTCGAGGACAACGAGGAAATCGAAGTTGTGCTCCGCCCGGAGGATCTGGATATCGTAGAACCATCCCAGGCGAAAATTACCGGCGTTGTCCGAAACGTGACCTTCAAAGGTGTTCACTACGAAATCTTTGTAGAGACAGAACTGCGTACCTATAAAGTTCAGACCACCGATTATGCGGAAGTGGGCCGCCAGGTAGGACTGAAATTCGGACCGGAAGACATTCACGTCATGTACAGAATGGGAGCCTATTAATGAAACAGTTTAAACGTCTGATTATCCCTTATTTTATCTGGGCAATCGTAATCCTTGTGATCCCACTGTTTTTGATTGTCCTGTATGCTTTTACCACAGAAGGAAATGAAGTTATGACGCTTTCCTTCACTTGGGGAAACTTTGTGAAATTCCTGGAAGCCACCTACCTGAATGTGATTTTGAAATCCTTCTGGCTGGGACTTCTCACCACATTTATCTGTCTGATACTAGGTTATCCTCTTGCACTGATCATTGCAAGATGTTCCGAAAAAATTCAGGGACTTCTGATCATGCTGGTAACCATTCCAATGTGGATCAACATGCTTCTTCGTACCTATGCCTGGATGAATCTGTTGTCTGACAACGGAATCATCAACAACCTTCTGGCAAAAATCGGGCTGGGACCAATCAGCATGATGTATACGGACTTTTCCGTAATGGTAGGTCTGATCTGTAACTTTATGCCATTTATGATCATTCCCATCCATACCTCATTGAATAAGATGGATAAATCTCTGATCGAAGCAGCTTATGATCTGGGAGCCAACCGTTTCCAGACTTTCTGGAAGGTAATCTGGAAGCTGTCCCTGCCTGGTGTGGTAAACGGCATTATGATGGTGTTCCTTCTTGCCATTTCCTCCTTTGTTATTCCGAAGCTTCTGGGCGGCGGACAGTACATGCTCATCGGTAACCTGATCGAGTCCCAGTTTATCTCAGTTGGAGACTGGAATTTCGGAAGTGCCATTTCCATGATTCTGGCGGTGATCATTTTGATCTCCATGAGTCTGATGAAGCGGATGGATAAGGAAAAAGGAGAGTAGGAGGATATCATGCAGAGAAAAACAAGCTTTTTTCAGAGATTTTATGTGGCCATCTGTCTGGTATTCTTTTACCTGCCAATCCTGGTGACCATGATTTTTTCCTTTAATTCCTCCAAATCCCTGACCAGGTTTACGGGATTTTCCATGAGATGGTATACAGAGCTGCTGCATAATACAGAAGTCAGCAAAGCGGTTTACGTGTCTGTGACCATCGCCATCCTGGCAACTGTGATCTCCACAGTGCTGGGAACCATCACTGCAATCGGTCTTTCCAAGTCCCGGAAGGTGTTAAAGGAAACACTTTTAAATATCAACAACCTGCCCATTTTGAACCCGGATATTGTTACTGCAATCGGACTGATGCTTCTGTTTTCTTCACTGGGCTTTCGGAAAGGGTACTTTACCATGCTGCTGGCGCACATTTCCTTTTGTACGCCATATGTGATCATCAGTGTTTATCCCAAGGTGCGAAGCCTTGACCCGAACCTGGCAAATGCAGCCATGGACCTTGGAGCAACCCCGTTCCAGGCGTTGACCAAGGTAATCGTGCCCATGATCAAGGATGGCATTTTCGCCGGTGCGCTGCTGGCATTTACCATGTCCTTTGACGATTTCGTAATTTCGTACTTTGTATCCGGAAACGGTGTAAAAAATATTTCCATTGTGGTCTATAATATGACCAAACGAATCAACCCTACCATCAACGCCCTATCCACAATTGTAATCCTGGTCATTGTGCTTGTCATGGTTTTTGCCAACGTGCTTCCAAAGCTCCTGGAAAAGCATGCCAGCAAGCATGCGAAAAAGATTCAGCGCGTGATCGCCCTTCTGCTGGTTTTCGCCCTTGGCTTCGGACTGATCAAGTGCGGAGGCGGTGCAGCGGAGAACCATGTCCTGAAGGTTTATAATGCAGGAGAATATATGGATCTGGATCTTCTGACACAGTTTGAGCAGGAATATAATTGTACTGTAGTTTACGAAACCTTCGAATCCAACGAAATGATGTACACCAAGCTTTCCGGCGGTGAGTCCTATGACGTGCTGATCCCTTCGGATTACATGATCGAGCGTCTGATTAAAGAGGATTACTTACAGTATATTGACTGGGATCTGATCCCGAATAAGGGCAGCCTGATGGATGAGGTCATGAATAAAAGCTATGATCCGGGAAATCGTTATTCCTGTCCATACTTCTGGGGAACGGTTGGTATTCTTTATGATACGACTGTGGTTGATCCGGCAGATCTTCAGGAGGGCTGGGATCTTCTCAGAGATACCAAATATAAAGGAAATATTTACATGTATGATTCTGAGCGGGATTCCTTTATGATAGCACTGAAGGCTCTTGGATATTCCATGAATACTACAGATGAGAATCAGATTCAGGAGGCTTACCAGTGGCTGGTTGACCAGAGAAATACCATGGACCCGATTTACGCAGGTGATGACGTCATTGACAATATGATTTCCGGAAACAAGGCTATGGCAGTTGTTTATTCCGGAGATGCTTCTTATATTATAAGCGAAAATCCGAATATGGATTACTTCACACCGAGCCAGGGAACCAACAACTGGTATGATGCAATGGTTATCACAAGGGACTGCAATGAGACAGAGCTTGCCCATCAGTTTATTAATTTTATGCTAAATGAAGAATCTGCTCTTTCCAATACGGAAGAAGTAGGTTATACTTCTCCTGTAAAGAGTGTTTACGAAACTATGATCACCGGAGAGTATGAGGGCGTTTCCTCCTACATCCCGGATTTCGAAAATCCAAACAGTGAGATCTTCCGTTATCAGGAACCGAAAATCAAGCAGAAATATGCGGAGCTGTGGACGAAGATCAAGGCAGAGTAAACATGGAAATTTATAAAAACGGAAACGTGGCTGGCAGAAGCTGGCTGTGTTTTTGAAGAAGAGGAGAATGATTATGAAGAAAAAGGTATTTGCGGTAATTCTTGCTGCAGCAGCAATCTGTGGCAGTCTGTCACCTGTATACGCAGCTGACTCCGAGCTGGTCCTTTATACCTGGGAAGGAATGTTCCCGCAGGAGGTTCTGGACGGATTTGAGGAAGAGACCGGCTGTAAGATCGTATATTCCAACTTTGACACTGACGAGACCATGCTGGAGAAGGTTTCCATGGCAAAAGGCGGAGACTATGATGTGGTAATCGCAGATGACTACATTCTCGAGAAAATCGTGGAAGAAGGTCTTGCCACCAAGCTTGACAAAGACAAAATATCCAATTGGGGAAACATCAATCCTCTTTACCAGGGACAGTTCTATGATGAGAAGGACGAGTACACCGTACCATATGGTGCAGGTATTCCGCTGATCGTATACGATCCGGAGGAGGTTGATCTTGACATTAAGGGCTATTCTGATCTATGGGATCCGTCTCTGGAGGACAGCATAGCGCTGATCGGCAACTACCGTGTGATCAACGGCATTACTCTTCTTACCATGGGTAAGAGTATGAATGAAGAAGACGTGGATACCATTGCAGAAGCTGGTGAAAAGCTGGTAGAGCTAGCCCCCAATGTGCGTATGATCCAGGATGACAACACCCAGAATGCGCTGCTGAACGGAGAGGCTTCTGTAGCGTTCCTTTACACCTCCCAGGTAACTGCAGCTTTGGCAGAGAACCCGGATCTGAAGGTGGTTTATCCGGAAGAGGGACTTGGCTTCGGTGTTATGGGAATGTTTATTCCAAGCGAGGCTCCCAATGCAGAGGCAGCTTACCAGTTTGTAGATTACATTTTAAGACCGGAGGTTGCGGCACAGTGCTTCAATTATATCGGTTACTACTGCACCAACAAGGCTGCAGACGAGCTGGTAGACGAGAACCTGGTGGTTCCGGACAGTGTAACAAGCGGGGAGAGTATTAAGAATGTAAGCCAGGAAGCTGAGGAACAGTATAATAAGAACTGGACTGAGTTTAAGGCTGCCTGCGATTAATTGAATTAATTCAGTAAAAGGATAACATTAGGAAAGAGCCTGTGAGTGAACCATTCGGGAGAAAAACGGATAAATCACTGTGCAGGCTCTTTTTTTATGTAATAGAAAAGTCCTACCGGGCAGGATTGCACTGTGGCGGAAGGCGAGATCGCTGGAAGTGGAGAATGCTTGCACATATATGTTTCCGGGGCCAGAGAAAACAACACGGATATTGACAAAGTTTCGCCAGTGTGTGATTATTATTTACATAAATAAATGAGTTTTTTAGAGGAGAAACAAAATGGAAATATACAAGGGAGCTTCCGCCTTTGCGGGGATTGCCATTGGGAAAATCAGGTTTTATCGGAAAGGTGAATATCAGATCCGACAGCATCAGGCAGATGATGTAAAAAAGGAACTGAAGAATTTTGATGTGGCTCGTCGGCATGTGATGCAGACCTTGAAGGAAGAGTATGACAGAATGTCAGAAAAGCAAATGGACACAGCTGATCCTGAATTGGATATGGAACCCCAACCTTTGGATAGAATTGTGAAAGTGAATGGGGAAAATGGAACAAACCAGATCCTGGAGCAGGCAGAGCTTCTGGGCTCTGGCAGCTTTCTCCGTGCGGTACAGAGTATGATCACAGGGGAAAAGGTGACTGCTGCTTATGCAGTGCAGACCACAAGAGATGAGATGCAGAGTACTTTTTCCAGGCTGAACGATCCGACCATAAAGGAACGAATCCACAATGTAAGCCGCATCTCCAGTCTCCTTCTGGAAATTCTCGGGGAAGATGAGAACAAAATTGATCTGGGAGAGGAACCAGTCATTCTGGCAGCAGATGCCCTTTCTCTTGCAGAACTGATGGAAATGGATAAGGAGAAGCTTCTGGGTATTGTCACCCGTAAAGGTTCTGCTACCTCTCACGCTGCGATCCTTGCGAAAAATATGGATATTCCCTGTGTTACAGGTATTGGGATTCCACAGTCAGAAGAAGAGTGGGAAGACAGCATTGCCATTATTGACGGATATACGGGAACCATCTATCTGGAACCGGATAATGAGGTACGAAAAGAATACGAGATTCGCCGAAAAGCAGATCTGGTAGAGCGGGAATCCCTTTTGAAGCTGAAAGACAAGGGCGATATTACGAAAGATGGACGTGAAGTGGGAATCTACGCGAATATTGGCAGTCTGGATGATTTAAACAGTGCCCTTTATTATGGGGCAAAGGGAATCGGACTGCTGCGAAGCGAGTTCCAGTATCTTGGCAGGGAGAATTATCCCGGGGAAGAAGAACTTTTTCAGGCATATAAGAAAACTGCTGAGACTATGGGCGACCGCCTGGTAGTTATCCGCACCGCCGATCTCGGGGCTGATAAGCAGGCTTCCTACCTTGAAATTCCGGTAGAAACCAACCCTCTCATGGGTAATCGCGGAATCCGTCTCAGTCTGGACCAGAAGAACCTGTTTAAAACCCAGATCCGTGCCATTTACCGTGCAAGCTGGTATGGAAATCTGGGGATGATGTACCCTATGATCTGTTCGGAAGAGGAAATGGATGAGGTTGAAGCTTTGGTGATGGAAGTAAAAGAAGAGCTGAAGGCAGCAGGTGTACCATTTAAGGAAATCCGGACTGGAATTATGATGGAGACTCCGGCAGCAGTGATGATCGGGGAAGAGCTGGCGAAACGTGTGGACTTTCTGGGAATCGGAACCAATGACCTGACTCAGTACACCTTGGCCATGGATCGTCAGAATCCGCTTTTACAGAAGAAATATGATGATCATCATCCTGCAATTCTGAAAATGATAAAGATGATTGTAGATGCAGGACACGCGCAGAATTGCAAAGTATGTCTCTGTGGGGAACTGGCAGCGGATACCAGATTGACGGAGACATTTTTGCAGATGGGGGTAGATGCATTGTCTGTGGTACCGGCATGTATATTACCAGTGAGGAAGGCACTGAGGGCGGTTTGCATCGCAGAAATGTGATCTTAGCTTATCCTCTGCGACTGTATTGAGGCGTGCATGTATGTGTGAAAAATTGCAGAATAATTACAAAATAAAACGAGAGCACCAGACATGCAGATCCAGATTACAGGCTGTATGTTTGAAAATATGGGTAGAAACATGAACACAAAAAGCAAAGTAATTGTACTTCCTTGTGAAGCTTATGACGAAGAACGAATTTATACACTTATGAAAGAAGGTCTGGTTCAGCTGGGCGGTCTGGACAACCTTATAGATAAAGGAGAAAAAATCCTTTTGAAGCCTAACCTTTTGAAAAAAGCAGAAGTGGAGAAAGCGGTCATCACTCATCCGGTTGTGGTGGGTGCCTTTGCCAGGATTCTACGTGAGGAAGGTTATAAGAATATTGTGCTTGCAGATTCCTGTGGCCACGGAACTACGAAACAGGTGATCCAGGGCACCGGAATGGACACTTATCTGGAAAAATACCAGATTCCGGCTATTGATTATACGAAAGGCGTGCGTGTGGAAAATCCGGATGGTGTCCAGGCGAAGGAATTTATCCTTCCGAAAGAACTGCTGGAGGCAGAGTGTGTGATTTCTCTTTCCAAAATGAAAACCCACGCTCTGGAGCGAATTACAGGAGCAGTGAAGAACAGCTATGGATTTGTATATGGGAAAAATAAGGCCATTGGTCATACCAAATATCCCAGCGCGGACAGCTTCGCCCGGATGCTTATTGATCTGAACCAGTATGTAAAGCCAAGACTTTATATTATGGATGGAATCACTGCAATGGAGGGAAATGGACCGGGCTCCGGAGATCCGGTAGCCATGAACATGATTCTGATGTCCACAGATCCGGTGGCACTGGACAGTGTGTTTGCAAGACTGGTTTATCTGAAACCGGAGATGGTTCCTACCAATTACCATGGAGAGAAGATGGGACTGGGAAATTGCAGGGAAGAAAATATTGAGGTTGTGGTAGTTGAGGAGAATCCTTCGGCATCAGCAGTGCGTGATGAAGGAAGTGAAATAACTGGGCGCGAGAAGCAGCGCCAGAATGCAAAGGTTTCTGTAGATAAAAAGCAGATTGGTATTGACGTGGTTTGTAATGTGATTTCGATGGAAGCATTAATAGAAAAATATGGCAATCCCAATTTCAATGTGGACCGCACGAAAGTACGAAACAATGTCTGGACAAAGCTTGCCAAGGCTCTGAATATTTTCCAGAAGAAACCATACATTGAGCCTGACAAATGTATCCGTTGTGGAATCTGTGTAAACAGCTGCCCTGTGCCCGGCAAAGCGGTAGATTTTCGAAATGGCAAAAATAATCCGCCTGTTTATGATTATAAGAAGTGTATTCGATGCTTCTGCTGTCAGGAAATGTGCCCGAAGAAAGCGATTAAGGTGAAGTGAGTGTAAAATACTCCGAAGGGAATATCGGAGAAACATCAGAGTAATTTCGGAGATAAAGAAGAAAAGCCACTACCGAGCGTCAACTAAGTTGTGACGTTCTACAGTGGCTTATGTATTTTATCGTCCGATCATCTTCGCTACTTCCCTGATATATTCCGGTGTGGTACCGCAGCAGCCCCCTACAATACCGGCGCCTGCATCAATCAGAGCTTTCACATGTCTGGCAAAATCCGGCGCTTTCATGGAATAAACGGCGTTTCCATTATCATCAATGAACGGCATGCCGGCATTCGGCTTGGCAATGACCGGGATGGAGACATTTTCCTTAATATTGCGGATAACAGAAACCAGCTGATCGGGACCAACAGAGCAGTTCACGCCCACAGCATCTGCACCTGCAGCCTCCAGAGAAACAGCAGCCTCGATAGCATTTCCACCGCTGAAAATGCTTCCGTCTGCATCTACCGTCATGGTACACATAATCGGCAGCTCGCAAACTGTAGAAGCAGCATCCACAGCTGCCAGAGTCTCTTCAATATTGATCATGGTCTCAGCAACGATCAGATCCACGCCGGAATCCTTCAGAATTCCAATCTGCTCCTGATACATTTCGAAAGCTGCCTCATAGGTCATCTCCCCGGCAGGAGCCATCATTTTACCACTGGTGGTAATATCCGCAGCAACGTAAACCTTATGGTCTGCCGCATCCGCGACTTCTCTTGAATAGGAAACCAGAGTGCGGTTGATCTCCTCCATACGGTCCTGCAGACCATGCATGGTAAGGCTTACACGGTTGCCGCCAAAAGTAGGAGCGTAGATAATATTGCTTCCCGCTTCGATATAAGCTCTCTGAAGATTCTGGATCACATCCTTATGTGCCAGCACCCATTCCTCTGTGCATACCCCCTTCGGCATACCGGCAGCCATCAGGTTGGAACCTGTAGCGCCGTCCAGAAGAACAATATTCTGTGTCAGTTCCTGAAACTCGTGTTTTGTCATATTGTAATTCCTCCTTAAATTGGCAGAATATTGCATTCAAAACATATTTGCATAACATGCCGCCCATTGTGGTCTGCAACCATCTGGCGAACATTTATCCTGCCGGATACGGTTGATTTCGTCATATTCCTGTCCGCGTCCTGGAAGTTATAACGTTTTCATAAAAAAATTTTATAAATCTTTCGTATTATAACACTATTTAACTTGATTTTCCAGTTGTCAGCGTATAAAATATAAGATATGCTTTTGATGGGGCTGGCTATAAAGTAAGCAGCAGCCCTTAATGACAAAAGAAATAAAAAAGGAGCTAAAAGATGAGTAGAAGGAGAAGAAGAAACGACTGGATACCAGGCGCGGTGATCACCATCATCGTCATTATGCTTTCTGTTGTTTTTATGGGACTTCTGGCAATGACCAAGATGATCCCGACCATTTATATGCTGATCATCGGCATTGTACTTGCGGTGATCGCAGCGATAATCTGGCTGCTGGTATGGCATACCAGATACACAGGCCGCTTTATTGGCGGAACTGTTTTGGCAGTGATCATGATTGCCATTCTGGCATTCGGCGGTTTCTATATTAATAAGACAAGATCCGCCATCAGCAATATTTCCGGTGAGACTACAGAGGTCACACAGATGGCTGTTTACGTAAAGAGCGATGATGCCGCTGATTCTGTAGAGGCAACTGCCGGATATACTTATGGTATTCTTTCCTCACTTGACCGTGAGAACACAGATGGCGCTGTAGCACACCTGAACAGCGAATTCGGCACAGAGGTACAGACGAAAGAGTACGCAGGTCTGACCGAGCTTGCTGACGGAATCCTGAACGGCGAAGTGAATGCCATGCTGTTGAACAGCGGATATCTCAGTGTATACGAGGATATGGACGGATACACAGATTTCAGCACCAAGATAAAAGAGGTTGGAACAGTAGATGTTGAATCCACAATTCAGTCTGCAGAGGAGTCCGCTCCTATAGAGCCGATCACCACTGCTAATGGCGGTAAGGTTTACACCATCTATCTCAGTGGTATTGATACCAGAGGTGAGATGACAGCTAAGAGCCGAAGCGATGTAAATATTATTGCCACTGTGAATACAGATACACATGAGATCCTGCTGGTTTCCACACCTCGTGATTACTTTGTACCGCTTTCTATTTCCGGAGGTGCACCGGATAAGCTGACACATGCCGGTATTTATGGAATCGATGTGTGTATGGATACTCTGGGAATGCTGTATGATATTGACATTAATTATTACTTCCGAATTAACTTCGGTGGATTTGTGAAGGTAATCGATGCACTTGGCGGAATTACTGTTAATTCTGACTATGACTTTAATTCCGGAAATATTACAGGATATCATTTCAACCAGGGTGAGAACTATTTGAATGGTGAGCAGGCTCTTGTATTTGCAAGAGAGAGATATGCGTTCCAGGAGGGAGACCGCCAGAGAGGTAAGAACCAGATGGCAGTTATCCGTGGTGTTGTGAAGAAGGCACTTTCTCCGGAAATCCTTACCAGCTATTCCTCCATTCTTTCCAGTCTGGATGGATGCTTCGGTACTAACATCACATATGAAGAGATCGCACAGATCCTTCAGCAGCAGCTTACGAACGGTGGCGACTGGACAATCGTTTCCTACAGTGTAGACGGAACCGGTGCTACCGAGAAGCCATACTCCATGAGCCAGAAGGCATATGTTATGGTTCCGGATTATAACACTGTTGATAAGGCTAAGAGCCTTATGGAAAAGGTTCGCAACGGTGAGGTGGTTACCCAGGAGGAAGCTGACGCACCAGTTAGTGGAAGCACAAGCACTGACAGCACCTCCACAGAAACTGTGACTGAGCCAGGTACAGTAGCATCTGAGACACAGGCTGCGACAGATACCACTGCAGCAGATGGAACTACAACCGAAGGCGCAGCTGATACTACTACACAGCAGTAAAGAGAATGAGATTCCTCTGGTGAGAGGAATCTAAATATAGAAAGAAGCAAATCATTATATAACGTGGTTTGCTTCTTTTTTTGATGAATTTATAAACTTTTAAGATGATTTTTATATTACATTGTGACAAAATGTTGATATAGCAGAAGGAAAGGCGGGTGAATCTGAGTTTACATTCTTGGATTTTACAGAAGATGACATCGCACAGCTTAGTATGACACCACTTATGGGTGGCCAGATGAGCTGTAAGGATAAGATTAAAGAAGGAATTCTAATAGCGAAAGAAGAGCATAATGATATGGCGGATAAAGTGATGGCTATGTTGTATACTCTGGCAGATAAATTTCTGGATGGAATAGAGCTTGATGAGATTAAGGAGGCGATGGTTATGACGAGACTGGGACAGATGATAATGGACGATGGGATTAGAATTGGAGAGTTGCGTGGACGTGAAGAAGGAATTGCAGAAAATCAGAAGAAAATGAATTCTTTGATAAATGTTTTGTTGACCGCAAATCGAGTTGATGATTGTTTGCGTGCTGCGAAAGATGCTGATTACCGTGATAATCTTATGAAAGAACTTGGCATTAGATAAGGTAATGGTTTTGACGAGATTAGAACAAATGATGATGGAATTAGAATTGGAGAATCCAGAGGACATAAAATGGGAATTGAAGAAGCCCAGAAGAGGATGGCTGTGTTATATGTGAAATTTCATTTTGCAAATAGAACTTCTGAATTCCTGCAAGTGTGTAGAAATGAAAAGTATGGTGAAAAACTCATGAAAGAACTTGGAATAAAATAAAAAACTGGCCGGGACATCACTTACCTGATCGTTCCCGGCCCTAACTATGTTAAATGGGTGGTTTAAAAGCAAATTTGCATAACCCACCACCCAACCGGAAACAATAAAAAAAGATGACCTCCAAGTCGCATTATTTCAGTAATGCGTATTTGCGCTGCAAACGCACAGAAAATCAGTACAATTTGGACTATCGACCACGAATAAAGACCCCTTATTTTAGAAATTGAGATTTTTCAGTATCCGGTCACCTTTTCCAGACAGCAAAAAAAGACAGTTACACCAGAGGTCTCTCACAAGAGAATTCTCTGGCATAACTGCCTTTTCTGAAATTGTTCATTCTGTTATATTGCCTGCTCCATCATCTGATTCATATACTGTCGCTTCGTTTCTGCCTGGATATGCACATACAGATCCAGTGTGGTTCGCACGGAAGTATGTCCAAGTATTTCGGACAGGGACTTGGTATCGAAGCCATGCTCCACCCAGCGACAGGAAAACTGATGCCGGAGAGCATGGATTTTAATGGGGGGAATTCCACAGGTTTTCAGCAATGCTGCATATCTGCGTTGGATTACCCGCGGCTCCATGCATCTGGCAGTTCCAGACAAAATATATGCGGAGCCATCTTTACGAAAACATTTCGCATAAAACAGCAACTTGTCTGGCAATGGAATTTCCCTGTTGGAATGTTCTGTCTTCGGCGGACCGATATACAGAATGGTTTTGGGAATTTTTCCAGTGTCCGGATTAGCGGTCTGATCTAGATTTTTGATGCGGATCACAGTACGCTGTATGCGGATTTTGTGCTGGGTGAAATCCACATCTTCCCAGCGCAAGCCGCTGAGTTCGCCTACACGGATGCCTGTATGCATGCAAAGCAGCAGACCGAAATGGAAATCACTGATATTGTCAATAAGAAATTCCTCCAGCTGGTTATAGTTTGCAAGCTTCATAATCTGCACCTCCTGGCTGGTGCCAGCCAAATGGGGGTAGCGGATTGGTTCACTGGTATAGACGCCTCCCTTTGCTGCAAAGTTCAAAATGCTGCGGAGTACGCTTAAAATTACATGAATGGTTCCTGCAGACAATGCCAGCTCTTTTTTCTTATGAATAAGCTGCGTGATCTGAGAATTGCTGATTTTCCGTATCTGGGTGCTGCCAAGCTCCGGAAGAAGCTGATTCTTCAGGATCGCTTCATAATTGGAAAAAGTACTGTCCTTGATGGTATAGCGGATTTCCTGTTTCCAATGTTCTGCGGCTGTTTCGAAGGTAGCCTGGTAATTTAAAATGCCAGGATTTCGCACCAGATGTCCATAGCCTGGCACTTCTGCAATTTTTTTGTTTCGTTTGTCCTTTACTTCGCCATATGTTTTGCCATAGAGGGAGCCGTAGTGGATTTTCCCCTCCGGATCACGGTATTTGATATAACGGGCTTCCCAGCGTCCGTCCTTGCGTTTGCGTATGTTTTCACCTTTTCTGCACATAGCTGCCTCCTTATTCTATAAGTATGTACCAATTATTTGACCACTCAATTATTTTATATCGAAAAAATCCCTTTGAAAAACTAATGGGAAAAAGGTGAATTTGGAATAAATTATGGTATAATTCGACAAAAAGAGTCTATAGTCGCTATAATTGGTTGACTTTCCCAGTTATTCGCGATAGAATGTAAAACGACGATGGGAAAGAAAGCAGAAAAACTGCCTGGATGACCGTCGCATTACTGAAATATTACGAAAGAAACCAGCAGAAATCACAGACAAAATTTATGAAAACAGGATACAGCATCCGAACCTGGCGCATGCGCCTGGTTTGTCCGGAGCCTATATGGCTGGACAGGACAGAAGAATATTTTCAGAATGTGGTGGAATTTTACTACCACCTTCTGAGACAGCATGAAGAACTGTGGAACAGCAGCCTCTTCGATATCCAGCGCAGTCTGGAGCTCCTGACCCTGGCCGGTCGGGACGGCAGACAGCCCACCAACCCCTTACCAATGGGGAAAGTACCTGTCTACCTGAGACGCGCTGCCATCAACAAAGCATCTGCCACAGTGAAAAGCACCCAGGAGCTTCAATCCGGATTCCCTGAGAAGCTGGAAGCCAAGGTTACCTTTTTCAAAGGAATGTATTCCGACCTCACCGACAGATCCATCTGCCTGAAGCTGTGGAACGGTGAGAAATGGATCTGGACAGACTGCAAGCTGAAAGGACGCCCCTTTCCCCAAGATGGTCAGCTGATGTCGCCCACCCTGGTAAAGGAGGGCAGGCGCTACCTGCTGAATATCCCGGTGAAACAGGAGAACAGCGACGCCCGCACTGCCAAAGAACGAATGGCAGAAGGCACGAGCCTGTGCAGTGTCCGCTTTACAAACACAGACACCTTCGCAGTGTGCTGCATTCTGGATGAGCAGGGGAAACAGCTGGCTGTACACAACTGCCGGGGCGGAGATGCGTACCGCCACCGCTGCAAGCTGCTGGAGACCAGAATACAGAAATCCAGACCAAATACAGTGGGAGACAATAGTCCCCAGCCCAACCGGAAGTACTACATGCACCTGAAGAACCTGTCCGAGCACTACGCCCACCAGGTCAGCCGTGAGATCCTGAACTTCTGCAAAGAGAATCAGGCAGGAATCATTGTCCTCCCCGATTACGATCAGAATTTCACCCGGATGGCAATGGTAAAAAGCGGCAATTTTTCCCCGCTTCACTTAAGCAGCAAGATTCGGACCAACCTGCAGTACAAAGCTTGGGCAGAAGGAATTCTGGTACTGGAAACCAGAACAGACGGCCTGAAAGACAAATGTGCCATCTGTGGCGGCAAGGTTCGCCGGAAGGGAAATGAATTCCTCTGTGAAAATGGTCATCAGGGAAACCGCTTCCTGAATGACGCCAGAAATCTTGGCAGGAAATGCCAGGACAGTTTTTTTCGCGGAAGTAGAACAAAATAATTATTGACAACAAAGAGAAAAATGATAATAAGCAGCGTTACGAACGCTCTTATCTATAAAACCGGGCAACCGGGCAAAGAGGCTGCGCCAGTGACGCAGGCTTTTCGGCAGACCACCGCCGGTGCGGGTCATTTTCCAAATGAAAGATGAGTCACAGAAGAACTAAAGGAAACTTTGGGGTGTGGTCAAAGTTATTAAAACCGAGGAAACTTTGGTAAAGCGAAACAAAAGGTATTGAAGGGAAAAGAAAGATATTTATGTACAGAAAAGATTCTGAAAAGTGGTTAAAACATTTTGATTTTATCG